>ERZ773359.4415-NODE-4415-length-14730-cov-6.500307_pt1 | contig 14730 bp, 12 predicted proteins | sample MGYA00374955_ERZ773359 | MGnify/ENA primary metagenome ERZ773359 (study PRJEB29098, sample SAMN04486028) | biogas fermenter metagenome | study: EMG produced TPA metagenomics assembly of the Biogas fermentation microbial communities from Germany - Plant 4 DNA1... | reverse complement strand
GAACATACTACCACCAATTACGCCGCCCGTTTCCCTGGGGTGGAATCACTCTTGGGGGTTTCGGAAGAGAGAACTCTGGAGGGAGTTTTGGCTGAATCTTGGGAAGAAGATATTGAAAACTTAAAAATTACCTTTAAATTAAGGGAAGGGATAAAATTTCATAACGGTAAGGAGTTAACGGCAGAAGACATTAAAAAGAATTTTGAGTATATTAAACATTCACCGGCAACGTTGCGCTATAATGATTTTCTTGATTCCATCGAAGTTGTTGATAAAAATACTGTTGTTTTTCATTTGAACCGTTGGCATAACCAAGTCATAGTTGAATGGGGAATTATCCAAATCTTTGATATTGATACCATTGAAGCAAAAGGTGAAGGCTGGGCCACCACCAATCTTGTAGCCACAGGTCCTTTCATTTTAAAAGAGTTTCAGCGAGATGTGCGGTCACTGTGGGTCAGATTTGATGATTACTGGCAGGAAGGTAAGCCTTACCTGGATGAAGTAGAATACCTCTATATTCCCGAGCAGTCCACGGGGGCGGCCATGATGGAAGCCGGTGAAGCCCAAATTTGGCTGGGTGCCGATGGGCTTAATACGAAAAATTTAATGGATAGAGGTTTTGTGCGTCAAACCGGCTGGGGAAGTTCTTTAAATGTTTTAGTACCAAATACGTATGATGAAGATTCCCCCTTCCAAGATATACGTGTACGGCAGGCTTTACAGCATGCCATAGATAAAGAAGCCCTTTGCGAAGCCCTGGGCTATGGTTTAATGGAACCGGTCCATTCCATTGCTCCGGAAGGAGAATGGGGTGGGGGTAAAGTGTACTACGAATACAATCCGGATAAAGCAAAGCAGCTTTTGCAGGAAGCCGGATATGAAAACGGTTTGGATGTGCCGCTGCTGGCCCTTGTGGGGTCCGGTGGACGGAATGAGTTGGCAGAAGCTGTTGCCGGACAGTTGGAGAAAATTGGTATTAGATGTAAAATTGATATTGCCGACGCCGGGCGTTATTACGCGGAAACCTGGAATGGTGTCTGGGAAGGCCTGGCACTGGGCATCAGTGGTTCTGCCCATGATTTTCTAACCGGATTCCAGCGTTGGTGGGGACATAACGGTATTTATAAAGGTTTTAAAAGACCGGAGGAATTGTTGCAAAAATCCAGAGATGCTTTACTTGTGGCTGAGACAGCAGAAAAAATTAAAATTACGGAAGAAATGGTTGATATGGTCATGGAAGGAGCCTATGTGGTACCGCTAACGTACCAATTGGCAGGCTTTATCCACGACGGTACAGTGCACACTAATTACCTCAGGCAGGGCAATACCCGGTGGGACTTTGCCGATGTCTGGCTAGAACGGTAAAGTTTTGCTCTGTTTTCGCTAAAGGATATACGGCGGCCAGAGGCGCTTCTGGCAAATGAAGCGCCTCATTATAATAGGATAAATATTGATTTTACAAGCAGGGAGGGATAAAATGACAGATATAATTGAGAGATATTATGAGGCCGGAGTAACTGATGGTTTGCCGGTAGTCCCTCCCACGGCGGAAAATATTGCCGCTATGGTTGCCGCAATGGGGCAGCCGGAAGATTATGTTTTAGGTGTACTCCAGCCCAGCGGTGCACAAATCAGAGTAAAAGAACTGGCCATTAATGCCGTGATGGCAGGGTGTCTGCCTGAATATGGACCGGTGGTTTTTGCTGCCATCAAAGCCTTTTTGACGGAAAAGTTTACACCCTGGGGGATTGCCGTCAGTACAAAAGGTTGTGCTCCTTTAATTATTGTGAACGGCCCCATACGTACGAAAATCGGCCTTAACAGCCAGGGCAGTGTCTTTGGCTCCGGCTCAAGGGCAAATGCTACCATTGGCAGAGCAGTACGTTTGGTGCTGCAAAATGTCTGCAGGGCAAAGGCTCCTGTCATTGACCGGGCGGCACTGGGGCATCCGGGTAAATTTACTTACTGCATTGCCGAAGATGAAGAAGGATCCCCGTGGGAGCCGCTGCACGTGGAGCGGGGGTGGCCAAAAACGCAAAGTACGGTTACTCTGCTGGGGGCGGAAGCGCCCCGGCAGGTTACCATTGTTACTCGCCGGGCCGAAGAAATTTTATTTGCCATCGCCGATACAATTGCTTGTGTGGGGATGTATCTGCCGGGAAATTATTATCTTGTTGTTTTTGCCAAAGAGCACCGCGACATTTTGGCTGCGCAAGGCTGGAATAAAGCTTCAATTCGCCGCTATATCATGGAAAATGCCGTGCTAACAAAAAAGCAATTGCAAAGGGCCGGTTTAGATGAAAAAAAATCACCGCAAATGATTCAATCACCGGAGCAGCTCTTATTGCTGGCGGCAGGCGGCAGTGCCGGACCTTTTTCCTGTGTTGTTCCCGGCTGGTCCTGGATGAGTCAACCTGTGACGGTGGCAATAACACCATAAGTTTTGTGATTTGTTGGCAATGAAGTATCATTTTTTCTGCAGGCAAGCACATAAAGAAAGGGGAACGTTAGCATGGAAAAAAAATATAGCAATTTGGTTAAAAGGCTCCTTTTTAAGGAGAACATGGGGGGAACGCCGGCCAGGTACAAGGTTTACATGGAGGCCGCCGACTTAAACGGACTGGAAGTCAATTTTGTTATTGGTGTGTATGAAATTGAAGGTTTGTGGGCACCCAAAAAGGGTTATAAAGATACGGAAGAACGCCGCGTTGTTCCCAGAGCGGTGGCACATGCTCATTCCTTTGATGAACTTTTATTATTTTTCGGATATGGCGAAGACGGTTTAAGTAACTTGGGAGCAGAATTAAATTTATCCCTCGGCAAAGAGTACGAACAGCATTTAATTACAAAGCCAACCATTGTTGCCGTACCAAGAAAGCTTCCTCATTGTCCCATTTATACGGAAAAATTATACCGGCCCTTTGCCCATATGCATGTGGCTTTAAGTGTTGAGCATGGTTTAGGAGGAGCGACGGAAGTGGTGGAGCAAGAGGGAAATGAGGACGGGAAAAAATATTCTCATCTGGTAAAAAGCTTCCAGTTGCAAAATAATCTGGCAGGTGCAGACCAAGCCGCCTATTTTGACAGCAAGGACTTGCAGGATATAAACCTGCACATGACTTTTGGTATGTACAAGCAGACCGGCCCGTGGTACCCGCAAAAAGGAGCCTTAGTCCACCCGTATGATAAATTGATTATCTTTTTCGGGAATAATGCTGATAATCCTAATGATCTGGGAGCGGAAATCACGGTGGAGCTGGGTCCGGAACAGGAAAAACACACTTTTTCTGAAGCCACTGTCATCATTGTACCTAAAGGAACACCGCACATGCCCATAGTTTGCCAACGCTTAGAGCGTCCCTATTATGCCATCCAAATTGGTTTTAACGGCACTGAGGAAAATAAATGGATTTGAGTAGGAAAAAAAAGAGTAGTGAAAGCAATAATCTGGTTTCACTACTCTTTTTTATTAAACTATTACTTGGCCAGTTCCTTTAAAGTGAAATCACGGAAGGTTTTTGTAATGGGTGGAATCATTGATGCCGCCGAGAAGGAGGTCGGTACGGCAAGACCGCTTTGCAAGTGGATAGTTTCAAAAAAAGGTACGGTGGTTATTTTTGCGGTAAGAAGGTTTTGGGCAATTTGATTGCCCAGTAATGAAACCCCCAAATTGTTCTCCACAAAAGTACGGATTAAATCGACATTATCTGTTTCCGCAACCGGCCTGAAATTAATGCCTGCTTTTTTAAAAGCATTTTTTAAAGTTTTGTAGATGGTGGAATTGACTTTATGCAGTAATAAGTTTTCTCCATCCAAATCAAGAATGTCTACACGGGCTTTTTGTGCCAAAGGATGATTTAGATTTACCAACAGCACTAAATATTCATTGATAATCGGATAAAAATCTACTTCAAATTCGCCGGCGAAAGGAGCACTAACAAAGGCGAGATGTATTTTTCTGCTGCGGATTTGTTCCAGTAAACTGTCAGTATCGTCTAGATGGTAAATAATTTCTATGTTTTTATAAGTTGTAGTAAATTTGACGATAAGATCTTTAATTGACACATGCATGAAAGCGGGGAGAAGTCCTAATCTTAAAAGACCTCGCTCACAGGAAGAATATTTTTGCATTAATTCTTGTGCTTTTGCCACTTCGCGCATAATGTTTTGGGCACAAATCAGGAACTCCTGCCCTGCGCGCGTTAAATAGACATTGCGGTTATGACGGACAAATAAATGTACGCCTAATTCCTTTTCTAACGCAGCAATTTGTTGTGATAGTGTAGACTGGGAAACATTAATCTCCAAAGCGGCAGTAGAAAAAGATTGATATTTTTCTATAGCTAAAAAATATTCAATTTGATGTAGTTTCACCCTCAGTCACTCCAAACACCTTGCTATATTTAATTATAGTATCATCTTTGGGTAAATAGCAAATATATTCAGAAAATTGCAGCAAGTGATTTTCAGGCTTTTATTTTTGTGCAGCATTTTGTGCCCAGCTTATATGGCTGGTTTTTTGTCCTGTTTGTAATTTCATTTATATAGAGAAGGATTTAGCACAAATTTCTCCGAAGTATACCATAAAAGTTTGGGGCAAGCCAAACAAGCGCAACTATGATTCGGGGTGAACTAAATGAGCAACCATGAGGATTTAAAGCTCAAACCAAGATGTAAACTTTGGATTGAAAGTGAGCAGAAAGTTGTTTTTGGCGAAGGCAGAATGGCATTACTGCAAGCCATTGATCGCTACGGATCCATAAACCAAGCGGCTGCCAAATTGCAAATGTCTTATCGTGCCGCCTGGGGAAAACTGAAAGCTACGGAAAAGAGATTAGGCTTTAAAATTATTCATAAGCATATTGGGGGAAGGGCCAGTGGTTCTGAATTAACCCCGGAAGCAAAAAAATTAATGCAATCGTATCTTCTGTTTAAAGAGGAATCAATAAAAGCCATAGAGGATATCTTTGCCAAGTATTTTCCTGAATTTGCTGAGGGTAACACAAACAATCTGTAAAATTATACCATCAATGAAAAAACAGGTAAATCCTCATGAAGTTACACCTTTATGCCCGTATTGACATAATGAATGCTTGCATATTATAATGACTACAGGCCCGGGGGAGTGAGCAGTTTTGCACAACAATATTTTTGTTACAGGGGATTTGCATGTAGGAAAAAGCACTCTGATTCAGCGTGTACTTAGCAATCTACCACTCATAAAGATTCTTGGTTTTAAGACTTCACGTTTTTTTCAAAATAAAAAACTTGCCGGTTTTTATCTTGAGGATTTTTCCCGGTTGCGCCAGGATACCCCAAAAGCTTTTATTGGTCGTTGTGTAAATGATAATTACTGGGTTTCCATCCCGGAAACTTTTGATACCCTTGGTGTGGAAATTTTGCAGAACTGCCTCAAAGGAAAGCCTGATTTAATTGTGATGGATGAGCTGGGTTTTTTTGAAAACGATGCAAAATTATTTCAAAAGCATGTTTTTGCTGTGCTCGCTTCACCGATTCCAGTTTTGGGTGTGCTGAAAAAAAAGCGGACACCTTTTTTAGATCAAATCCGCAAGAGAAGCGATGTGAAAGTATTCGAGGTAACGCGTGAAAACAGGGACAGAATGTATGAGCAGATATATGAGGAAGTGCTGCAATTAATTGGATTGGGTAAAGGGAAAAATTATATAGATGCAGCCAGCTATGAAAAAACGGTGAAGGAAGTTTTTGCGCCCGTTTATCCGGTGATTGCAAAACAAATCCTGGACAGGACGAAAATGAAGTCAGGAATCTGTTTGGATGTGGGTGCTGGAACGGGTCATTTGGGTATTGAGTTGACAAAAATATCTGATTTCAATACTTATCTTTTGGATTGTTCACAGGATATGCTGCTGATTGCCGAGCAAAATATTGAGCGTGCCGGCCTGCAAGGCCGGGTGCATACGCTTTTAGGCAGTGTTTATCGGATTCCTTTAAATAATGAGTCTGTTGATTTAGTTATTAGCAGAGGCTCTTTATATTTTTGGGAGCAAAAAAAATTAGCTTTACATGAAATTTATCGCGTGCTTGCGCCGGGAGGCATGGCTTATATTGGTGGAGGCTTTGGTTCAGCCGAATTAAAACGCAAGATTTACTTGCAAATGCAGCAAAAAGATCAGAATTGGCGCAAAAATATGGCGCAGAAAATTAATCAGACTAACAATATAAATTATTTGGAGTTGCTCAAAGATTTGGATCTGGCATATCTTGAGGTTTCCAACAGTGAAGCAGGTATGTGGCTGATCATGCAAAAAAAACAGGAGTTTGGTGTCGGCACTGCTTCAAATTAGGCTAAAAAAAAGCTGCTGAAGCAGTAAATTTTCTTGTCGGCATTATGTCTTTTAAGACATAACTATAGATAAAAAAAATGCTAAAGTAAGGAGAGATAGCAAGGGTGAGTATGAAACGAGTCAAGCTAATGATTAACGGAAGGTCACACGAAGTTGTGGCCGATGAGAATTTAACGCTATTGGATTTGCTTCGTGACGAGTTTCACTTGACCGGTACCAAGCAATCTTGCGATCAAACCGGACAATGTGGCGCCTGTACGGTAATTATGAATGGAAGGGCTGCAAAGTCATGCTTGTATAAGGTGGCCAAGCTGGACGGCGCTTCCATCATTACAGTTGAAGGTCTCGGCACTCCGGAGAACCCGCATTTAATTCAACAGGCTTTTGTTCTGTCCGGAGCTATTCAATGCGGCTATTGTACTCCTGGTTTTATTATGGCAACAAAGGCGCTTCTTGACAAAAATAACAACCCCACCACCGAAGAAATTAAAAAAGCTTTGGCCGGCAACCTGTGCCGTTGCACAGGCTATGTGAAAATCATTGACGCTGTGAAATTGGCCGCTCGTTTTCTCCGGGGCGAAATTACACCTGATGAAGTACGTCCTGATCCTAACGGTCCCAAAGTAGGCGTATCGCATCCACGGCCCTCGGCTTTGGCTAAAGCTTGTGGTACCGCACGCTTTACTGCAGACTATGTGGTTCCGGGGGCTTTAGAAGTTGCTGTGGTACATAGTCCCCATGCCCATGCCAAGATTGTCAAGATAGATTTTTCCGAAGCAGAAAAAATGCCCGGTGTTGTAGGATTTTTAACTTATAAGGACATTAAGGGCACCAACCGCTTGGTGATGAATACAGATGACCGTCCCGTTCTCTGTGAAGACAGAGTGCGTGTCATTGGTGATCCTGTAGTTGCTGTTGTGGCTGAATGCCGCCACCAAGCAAGGGAAGCAGCGCAAAAAGTTAAAGTTGAGTATGAACTGCTGCCTGTTTTGAATACACCAGAAGAAGCTTTGCAAGAGGGCGCTATCCAAGTCCACGACGACCGGCCCAACTTGTATTACACGCAACCGCAAATTAAAGGTGATGCAGATAAAGCCTTTGCTGAAGCAGCTGCTGTCGTAGAAGGACATTTTAAAACACAAATCAACCACCAATCGCCGCTGGAGCCGGAAGTAAGTTTGGCGTATCTTACTGAAGAAGACGGCGAAGAGAAACTGGTTGTTGTGGGCAGAAGTATTAATATCCATAAACACCTGGCTGTTTTACAGGATGCTCTTGGCTTTGAGAATATCCGCTATGAAGAAGCTTTTTCCGGCGGTCAATTTGGTATGAAAGTTGAAATTACTTCGGAAGCCATTGCCGCCGCAGCGGCGCTAAAATTCAGGCGTCCTGTCCGTTACAGACCCAGCCTGCAGGAATCAATGTTTCTTTCACCCAAACGCCATCCCTATGATATGAAGGCTAAACTGTGTGCCGATAAAGACGGCTACATTACCGGCTATAAAATTGACTTTACCGTGGACAATGGTGCATACCACTCCAACGGTGACGTTATTATCGGCAGATCTTTACGGATGTTGTCTGGTGCCTACAATATCCCCAATTTGCATGCCATGTCCAGGCTAGTGTACACAAACAATCCTTGGGGTTCTTCAGCACGCGGTGCCGGTCCGCCACAAACCAATTTTACTTTGGAATGTCTCGTTAATATGCTGGCGGAAAAAATGGGTATTGATCCCCTAGAGTTCCGTTTGCAAAACACCTTGCAACCCAGCCTCGGCCACAGCAAGTCCAACGGTGTAGTACCCAGGGAATGGCCTTTCCCGGTAGTTTGTGAAGCAATTAAGCCTTACTATGAGCGTGCTAAAGAAGAAGTTAAGAAATATAAAGACGGCAATATCGTTAGAGGTGTAGGCATCGCGGCAGCCTCTTTCGGTGTAGGTAGCGCCGGGGACAAGTCTATTGTTAGCGTTGAGCTGAATGAAGACGAAGGTGTTACCATCTATGCCGCCGTGGCCGATCCGGGTGAAGGTAATGATTCCATGCTGACGCAAATAGCGGCGGAAGGTCTGGGTATTCCCATGGACAAAGTGCGCCTGGTGACCAGAAATACCGATGAAACTACTGCAACCGGTCCGGCAGCCGGTAGCCGTATGACCTATATGTGCGGTGGCGCACTTATCAACGCCATTGAACAAATCAAACAAGCCATGGAAGAGGTCGGGGCCAAGACATTTAAGGAACTTATAGCCGCCGGTAAGCCTGCCCGCTACAACGGTACCAAGCAAGCTGAATTTGCCGGTCCTCTAGATAAAGAAACCGGTCAAGGGCCCGGTTATGAGTCCGAAGTACATTGCGTACAAATGATTGAAGTGGAAGTAAGTAAAGAAACGGGAGAAGTAAAAGTTCTGAAGGCAACCACGGCTGTAGACAGCGGTCCCGTCATTAACAGACTCAACTATGAAGGCCAGCTTGAAGGCGGTGCCGACATGGGGGTAGGCTATGCTCTGCGTGAAGAGTATATTGCCGGCTACACCAAAGATTGGGTGACCTTTAAGTATCCACGCATGAAGGATTCTTTCGAAATGGTCTCCATCATCACAGAAACTCCGCGCTACAATGGTGCCAACGGCAGTACCGGCGTCGGCGAAATGACCATGTTGCCCACGGCTCCGGCTGTAATCAGTGCCATCTACGATGCCATTGGGGTCTGGATTACCGAATTGCCGGCAACACCGGAAAAAATTAAGGCGGCTTTAGCAAAGAAATAAATGAGTGCAGAAAAATTTAAGCAAAAGAGTGAACTCGAGCAAAGCTACCGGTCTATTGCCGGGTTCACTCTTTTATTTGATCATGAAGGTTATCTTTGGGAGCCTAAAGACTGGAACGAAAAAGTTGCGGTGGCGTTGGCCCAGGAGTGTGGTATTGATTTAAGTGAAAAGCACTGGAAAGTCATTAACTTCATGCGTGAATACTATTTTACCTTTGGTAGAGCACCCCTTAACAGTCAGTTAAAAAAAGGGACAGGATTAAGTATTGCGGAAATTAATGCTCTCTTCCCGGGTGGTATTAAAAAAGACGGACGCCGCATTGCCGGCCTCCCTAATCCCAGAGCTTGTTTATAGGAGTGTTAACCAAGGAAATGGAAACAAACGAGTTTATTTATTTGGATAATGCTGCCACATCTTTTCCTAAACCACCAGAAGTTTTAACTGGAATGAACGAAAAATATGCGCGCTATGGTGTCTCTCCCGGGCGCGGAAGTTATGACTTGGCGGTATATGCAGCTGAACTTGTCTGGCAAACAAGAGAAAAACTTGCCCGTTTTTTTAACGCACCGGACCCAAACCGCGTTATTTTTACAGCAAATGCCACTGACGCTTTGAATTTGGCCATTCAGGGTCTGCTGCAGCCGGGTGATCATGTCGTCAGCACGCAGCTAGAACATAATTCCGTTTTGCGGCCGCTATACCACTTGCGGGAACGCGACGGCATTGCCTACGATCTTGTTCCCTTTGATGAACACGGGCTGGTTAGCCCTGATGATATTGTGAAGGCATTTAAGCCTAAGACCAAGCTGGTTGTTATCAGCCATGCCTCAAATGTTCTGGGCACTGTGCAGCCGATTAAAGAAATCGGCTGCCTTTGTGCAGAACACGGCATTCCTTTACTGCTTGATGTGGCCCAAAGTGCTGGGCATATTCCCATCAACATGCTGGAGTGGCAAGTAAGTGCCATTGCCTTTACCGGCCACAAAGCTTTAATGGGGCCTGCCGGCATTGGCGGGTTAATTATTTCACCGGACTTGGAGTTACAAACAACCCGTTTTGGCGGAACAGGCGTTGATTCGCTCAATCTCCGACATACGCAAAGTTACCCGCACCGCCTTGAGGCAGGTACGTTAAATATGCCCGGAATCTTTGGCTTATCTGCTGCCCTCGACTACCTTGAGCAAAACAAAACCAAAATGCAACAGCAGAAAACTCAGTTGACAAAACTCCTTTATGAGGGTTTAAGGGAAATTAAAGGTATTCGTCTGCTTAGCCCTGAACCGAAAGCAGAAAGCGTTCCTGTTCTGACCTGTACCGTGAAAGATAGAGATGCCAGTGTTATCGGTGAAATTTTAGACGGTGATTATCAAATTGCCGTGCGTACGGGGCTCCATTGTGCACCGTTGGTTCATAAAGCGTTAAGAACGGCAGAAACAGGAGCAGTGCGTTTCAGTCCAGGACCCTTCAATACTCAAGCGCAAATTAAGCTTGCCATTAGAGCCATGGCCGAAATAGCGGCAATGTTGTAGTGCACCTTTGCTGCTGTGCCTAATTTGCGCCCGTTGAGCTATTGAAGTATACTAAGAGAGTACGGGATAACCATGAAAAAAAGATTAATTTATTTGATTACACATGCTGAACCGCTTAAAGACCGGGTTAAAGACTATTTTGTACGGTGTAATCCCCCTTTAAGTCCACATGGAGTAAAACAAGCAGAAGCTTTGGCGCAGGCTTTAAGCGGTCGTAAGCTTGAGGCCGTCTACTGCAGCGATCTACGCAGCGCAAAAGAAACTGCCGCCATTATTGCAGCCAGACAGACAATCAAACCAAAAGCTTTAATCGGTTTGCGGGAGATCAGATGGGGTGAGTGGGAAAATCTTACCTTATCTGAATTGAAAAATAAGATAGTTGCCATGAAAAATTTGGGGGATGACTTTTGGGAATTTCAACCTCCCGGCGGCGAGAGCTTGGCTGAAGTGGCGGACAGGGCCATACCTGTGTTTACACAAATTACGGAACAAACACAAGGTAATATTGCCATTGTTGCACACCCTGTGGTCAATTTAGTGATACAATCTTACTTGCTGCAGCGGAATCTGGATTTAGCATATTTGTGTACATTTGGCCTGGAGTATGCACATGTCAGTGTAATCCAGCAATCAAGCAGCATCTTTAGAATCGGTGAGCCTAGTTTGTCTGAACAAATGGAGGCACAGGGTGCGGTGTTGCATTGATGGCAAGTGTTACCATCTGGGGTGAAGTAAAATGAAAAAAGAATTGTCGCTCTATGAACAGGATAAGCTGGAACCTATAACCGGAGAGACTTTGCGTCCCGGCGGGTTTGTATTAACGCGTAAAGCAATTGCTTTATGCCATTTTTCCCCCGGAGCGAAAATTTTAGATATTGGTTGTGGCACAGGTGCCACCGTCCATTTTTTGCGGCAGGAATATGGATTTGACGCCGTAGGAGTAGATTCGTCTGCAATTATGCTGCAGAAGGCAAAGGCAAGAAATGCGTCGCTGCCACTCATTAAAGGCAGTGGTGAAAATTTGCCTTTGCCGGATCAAGCCTTTGACGGCATTTTGATGGAATGCACATTTACTTTAATGGAGAATCATAAACTGGTGTTGACAGAAAGTAACCGTGTCTTAAAAGGCCAGGGGAAATTAATTATCAGTGATTTTTACTATCGCCGGCGGCCGGGAATCTTAACAAAAGAATATTATGAAAAAATGCTTACAGAACATGGCTTTAGGCTGAATTTTTGGGAAGATCATTCACAGCTTTTAGTACAGCTTGTTGTAAGCAGTATATTACAAAATCAAAATTATGGGGATATATTGTGGCAATGCCTGCTCACCAAAAGAGAAAACAAGGATTTAACGCGAGAGGAAGTTAAAGCATTTAAACCGGGTTATTTTTTATTGATTGCGGAAAAAAATTCCGCTATGATAGAGACAAGTAATGCAATTTAATGCCACTTAACCGAAAAAAACAAAGTAACAGCGGCGGAGAGGAGTATGCCACCGTCATTCCCAAATTGGTGAAATGGTTTAAGGAAGAATATCAGCATTTGAACTGTGAGGAAATTTTAGCAGGTAATGAGTTGAAGAGAATGTTAAAATGTCCTAAAATGCTAATGGCAACTTATGATAAAACCATGGAATTGTTGGAGGATTATGGGTATTGATGGCAATAAAAACGCCCCTTGAGGATTGGATCGCCGTCAAAGTCGGCGTCAAACCAGGCAATTTAACGCCGGAAATACTTAAGCAGTATCAATTGAAAAAAATTCGCCAGACTTTACGGTGGGTAAAAGAGAAAAGTCTTTTTTACCGCAAAAAATTGGAAGGTGTTGAGCCGGAGCACATCACAGATTTTGAGCATTTTGCCAAATTGCCTTTTACTTTTCCCTGCGATTTGCAGGAAAATCCCCTTGCCTTTGTCTGCTCTAAATTGACTGAAATTAGCCGCATTGTTACGCTTCAGTCGTCCGGCACAACCGGGCAGCCGAAGCGAGTTTTTTTTACGTCCGGTGATCAGGAATTAACAATTGATTTTTTTGACTACGGGATGCGTAATTTGGTGGGACCGCAGGACCGGGTGATGATACTTTTACCTTGCCAGCAACCGGGCAGTGTGGGGGATTTACTGCAAAAAGGTTTAGAGCGTCTTGGCGCATTTCCTATACCTTACGGGCTTGTAACTGATACTAAAGACGCCATCGAACAAGCAATTTTACATAGAGCGACTGCCATGGTGGGAGTGCCGATACAGATTTTGGCCATGGCGCGCCACCAAGATGGAGCAAAGCTGCAAGGTAAGATTAGAAGTGTGCTCTTAAGCACCGATTATGTGCCGGCAGCAATTTGCCATGCCATTAAAGCTGCTTGGCAAGCGGAAATTTTTAATCACTATGGCATGACGGAAATGGGCTTGGGTGGAGGGGTTCAATGCCAAGCCCTGGCCGGCTACCATTTGCGAGAAGCAGATTTGTATTTTGAAATCGTTGACCCAGAGACTGGCCGGGTCTTACCGCCGGGTGAAACCGGTGAAATTGTTTTTACCACGCTGACACGCACCGGCATGCCTCTTATTCGCTATCGTACCGGTGATTTAAGCCGTTTCCTGGAAAAACCGTGTGCCTGTGGTACTGTTTTGCGCAGCCTTGATTTGGTCAAGTACAGGATTTCTGAACGCATCAAAGTTGGGGACGAATTTTTGGCCATGCCCGACTTGGATGAAAAAATTTTTTCCTTTCCGGGCGTCTTAAATTATCATGCTGTTTGCCGGGAAGTAAATAAGAAAAAAGAAATCTATCTGGAGATTCTCATGGCAGAAGGATACAGCCTGCCGGAAGTAGCAGTAAAGAAAAACCTGTTTACCATTCCCGCCATCAAAAATTCCTACCCGCAATACTTACATATTAATGTGAAACAAACGCAAGCAGCAGCGAAGTTTTACCAAGGGGGTGCTAAACGTAAAATTTTGCAAAAGTAAATTGTTTTCTTTCTTATGATTTAATGATATGATTATGGTACTGTATGCAACAAGTGAGTAGCATAATTTTATGACGCCGGTACTGGCAGCAATAGCTAATTTATCGATATTTGCAGGATTTTGTCTAGTTTTAGCGAATTTAATTTATAGATTATGATTATCTTCAGAGAATTCAATACAAAAAAGATCACGCAAAGATGGATAATATTTTAATTTTTACTGTTCATAAACAAGAGTAAATGTGTTATCATGTAGAGAAGGGTGAAAGTGCAGAAGGTATTGAATATTCCGATAAAAGACTTGTGTCCATATTTCTGTTTACATATGCCTCTCTACCCCTGAGCAAAGGAGGGTCGTACAAGTATCCATTAAACCACCGTTGTAATTAATCTTAGATAATCTTAAACTTAGGGGTGATGTCCAGCGGGGAGAAAAATTTGGGTTCAGTAATGCAAATGTAAAATAATCAGAAAACGCTTTACTATCAGAAAAAAAGTGAAAATGAAAAAGGAAGTTAGCTGTGAGAAGATTTTTGCTGTAGAGAAACTACTAAAAGGTTAGGGGGCCTAAAATGGTATCGTATATTATACGCAGGTTGTTATGGGGATTTGTAATCGTAACACTTGTTTCACTCATTGTGTTCTTTGCCATACGCTTGCTGCCGGGTGACCCGTTGCTTATTTTTATGGCACAGTCGCAGGAAATGGGCACCATGAGTTTGGAGCAAATTGAAGCTTTGCGTGCCGAGTACGGGTTGGATAAGCCCATTATGGTGCAGTATGTCAATTGGGTTAAAGATCTTATGCGCGGTGATTTAGGACTTTCCATCCATTACCGTGAAAATGTGGGTAAGCTGATGTTGGAACGCCTGCCGGTTACACTGCACTTATCTTTAGTGTCCCTGGTGATAAGTTTACCCCTCGGTATCCTGGCAGGATTAGCGGCAGCTTTGCGTAGAGGAACCTGGATTGACAACGTGGTGGTTGTGGGGTCATATATCGGTATTGCCATTCCCGTGTTCTGGCTGGGTTATATGCTGATTTTGATCTTTGGCTTACGGTTAGGGTGGTTACCCATTGCCGGCTACACTTCACCTTTTGAAAAATTTTGGTTAAGCACAAGACAACTG
>ERZ773359.4412-NODE-4412-length-14739-cov-5.637633_pt1 | contig 14739 bp, 14 predicted proteins | sample MGYA00374955_ERZ773359 | MGnify/ENA primary metagenome ERZ773359 (study PRJEB29098, sample SAMN04486028) | biogas fermenter metagenome | study: EMG produced TPA metagenomics assembly of the Biogas fermentation microbial communities from Germany - Plant 4 DNA1... | reverse complement strand
AAGTGTCCTTTTAGGGATCGGTGAAAGTTTTTCCCTACAGTGGGTTGACACTATCACTTAAACTTCCGGCAGTTGACAAGGAAAGGCAACTATGATACTATACTTTATTTGACAAAATAGGTGCTTCATGATATAATTTTTATACGTTAACCTAGGAGGGCTATTGATGTTGTTTAATATAGGAGACAAAGTTGTATATCCCATGCATGGTGCCGGTGTGATCGAAGCTATTGAAGAAAAAGAAATCCTGGGTGAGCGTAAAAAGTACTATGTCATGAAAATTCCTATTGGTGACATGAAAGTTATGATACCTTTGGACAATGTAGAGCAGATCGGTATCAGGGAAGTTATTGATGAGGAAGGCGTGGAACAGGTTTTTGCCATTCTTAAAGGCAATCACAGTAAAATGTCATCAAATTGGAACAGACGCTATCGTGCCAATTTGGAAAAGCTGAAAAGCGGGGATATTTTCCAAGTGGCGGAAGTTGTGCGCAACCTAACCTTTAGAGAAAAAGAAAAAGGTCTTTCCACAGGTGAGCGGAAAATGTTAGATAGCGCCCGGCAGATATTAATTTCTGAACTTGTACTTGCTCAGGATGCCAGTAAGGAAGATGTGGACAAAGTTATTGATCATTTTTTTGCAGAGATTTCTTAAAACTGTGAGCATCGCATATGCTGATGCTCTTTTTATGTGATTGGAAAAATTTTCCTGTAATTGTTGCAGGATGCATTAAGTTTTTGCACTTTGGTAAAAACTATATTTATACAGTAAAAGTGAGGGGGTGAATTTCTTGTTGCAGAAGCTTGTGCGCGGTATCCTGTTTTTAGTCGGCTTTGCGCTCGGTTTCCAGTTGGTAAACACAAGCATTGAAGCCATTGTTGCTTTTGCCGATGTGCAGAGTGTTTCTTTGGCGACGAATATTGGCGCTTCCGTTTTTGGCGGTACGGTTTTAGGTCTTATTGCTTATCTTATCAGTCCCTTATTTTTTGAGCTGGCGGCTAAGTTTAACAGTTGGATCGAGGCGACTTTAAAATTAATTCCGACGCAAGATATTGCTGTGGGAGTAACAGGGCTGGTAATCGGTCTTTTGGTCGGCTCTTTATTGAGTTTGGCTCTTTACCGCATTCCTTTGGTTGGTAATTATCTTGCTGTTATTGTAACTTTATTTACCGGTTACCTGGGAACAAATTTAATGTTAAACAGAAAGGAAGATTTAACTTTTCTTACCGGCCTTTTTACCCGGCAGGCAAAGGCGGAAAAAGGCAGCAATCAAGGTGCCAAGATTTTAGATACCAGTGTCATCATTGACGGTCGTATTGTTGATATTGCTGCCACCGGTTTTCTGGAAGGAGTAGTGGTGGTCCCCGGCTTTGTGCTGGAAGAATTACGTCATATTGCCGACTCATCCGATACTTTAAAAAGAAACCGCGGACGCCGCGGCCTGGATATCCTTAATAAGATACAAAAAGAATTAGAAATTCCAGTGCAGATTTTTGAACAAGATTTTGATGATATACCGGAAGTGGACAGCAAGTTGATTAAATTGGCGAAAATCCTGAAAGGCAAGATTGTCACAAACGATTATAATCTTAATAAAGTTTGTGAGCTTCAGGGGGTAGCTGTACTTAATATAAACGAACTGGCCAATGCCGTAAAACCGGTGGTGCTCCCGGGCGAAGAAATGATGGCCCAGATCATTAAAGACGGTAAGGAAATGGGACAAGGGGTTGCTTACCTTGATGACGGCACCATGATTGTGGTGGAAGGAGGCCGCCGTTATATCGGCGAAACCATAGAAGTTGTGGTTACCAGTGTCCTGCAAACTGCCGCAGGACGCATGATTTTTGCCAAACCAAAATTAGCACAAAATTTGTCAGGAGTGCGTTAATGAGTGCTTCAGTAATTATTGCCGCGGCCGGTCAAGGCCGCAGAATGCAGGCAAAAATAAATAAACAATACCTGCTTTTACAGGGCAGGCCTGTTGTCAGCTATGCCTTGAAAGCTTGTCTTGAGGCCGCTTGTTTTTCACAAATTATAGTTACTGTGGCTCCCGGCGAAGAAGATCTTTTTCGTCGGGATGTTCTTTTGCCTTACTTTCCCCAAACAAACATAATTGTTGTCCAAGGCGGCAAGGAACGACAGGACTCAGTGCGCAATGGCCTGGAAGCAGTGGCCCACGGCATTGATTATGTTTGTATCCATGACGGGGCCAGGCCCTTTGCCGCGGCAGAGCTTATTAAAAAATGCTTGGGGACGGCAAAGGAAAAAGGGGCCGTTGTGGCTGCTGTGCCCGTCAAAGATACTATTAAAAAAGTAGGGAAAAATAAGCAGGTTCAGGATACTCCACCGCGGGAAGAGCTGTGGGCGGTACAGACACCACAAGTTTTTCGGCGTGATTGGCTGGAAATTGCCCACCGGAAAGCTTATCAGGAAAATTTTTTTGCCACAGACGATGCGGCACTGTTGGAACATTACGGTTACCCGGTTTATGTGGAACCTTCAACTTCCTTAAATTTAAAGCTTACCACCCCGGAGGATTTATTGCTGGCGGAGGCACTGATGAAAGGCGGGATACTGGATGCGCATAGGAATCGGTTATGATGTGCATAAATTGGAGGAGGGGAGGCCTTTAATTTTAGGCGGTGTTACTATTCCTTATGAACGGGGACTCTTGGGTCATTCTGATGCAGATGTCTTGGTTCATGCCGTCATGGACGCCATCTTGGGTGCTTTGGCCCTGGGGGATTTGGGTAAGCATTTTCCCGATTCAGATCCTGCCTACAAGGATGTTTCCAGTCTGAAGCTTATGCAACAGGTGGGAGGGCTGATGCAAAAACAGGGTTATGCCGTGGTCAATCTTGATGCGGTGATTATTGCCCAAAAACCAAAACTTGCCCCTTATATTGAACAGATGCGCGCCAATTTAGCCGCCGCCTTGCAAACCACCGTGGACTGTGTTTGTGTCAAAGCCACCACCACTGAAGGGCTTGGCTTCTGTGGCACCGGTGAAGGTATGGCTGCCCAGGCTGTCATTCTCCTGAGACGTCAAGTTTAATTAAGGCCGTAAAAAGGAGCCTGCAATACATACTCGCAAAAGTGATGTATTGCAGGCTTAATTAATTTATTTGCCAGTAGATCACATCAGGCTGCATATGCAATCTTTGGTTAACTATTTTAACCGGAAAACCTCGCCTGTCTCCTTATCCCGCCAGTATCCGCGCTGCTGCAGGGGCCAGTTAAATTTTACGGCTCCCGGGTGCGGGCAGTCGTTGACACAGCAGCCACAGTACCAGCATTCATCGGGATGAAGGATGATGGGCGGCTTTCCCTTCTCTGGATTAGGGATAAAAACGTCTATCTGGCAAACCTCCACACAATGATTGCAGCCGACGCACTTTTCGGGGTTAAAAATTACCGGCGTGTTCGGCGTAACAAGATTGGGAAGGGCTACTTTTTTAGCGGTCATCATGTTTCCTCCTTATTTTCCCTGGTATACACCCTGATAATCCCGGTTGTGGGCTTCATATTTCTCTTTCATATCACCCCAGAAGTACTGGGGCAGCATTCTGGTTACCACTTTCCCGTTCTCGTTTTTTATCACTAGATATTTGTTCCACTCCTGTGGATCCACCTCGGGATAATCTATCCGGTAAAAATTAAGCAGCTTGCTGCTTGCCTTCCTGGCCAACGAGGCGTGGATAATAATTTGGGCGTGGGTAAGCAGGCTTAAATCTTCCAGGCTGCGCATTAGTTTATGGGGATCCAGCGCGTAAAGTTTAGGTACATATTCCTCTTCAATTTCCTCCAGAGACTGCAGTCCCAGCCGTAGCAGGGAATCGGTCAAATATTCGCTGCAAAAATATTGCATTGCCCTGCCAATACCGGCATGAAGTTCTTTCCATTCTAAGCCGCTGCTCCTTTTGACCGGTGCATAGATACGTTCCTTTTCCCTTGACACCTGTTCTGCAGAAATAACAGGTTCGGTTGTTTCCTTTGCATACGCCGCAGCTTTACGCCCGGCATACCTGCCGGTGGCGGCACAGAAACTGTGGTCCCGGGCGGCAAACATCTGCTCCCCGGCGGCATACAGGCCTTCCAGACTGGTTCTTAAATCCCAATCCACAAGAACTCCTCCCCGGCCGGGAACACGCCACTGCTTGGGACTGTCACCTTCCAGTAGCTGGTAACTCATTAGCTGGTGTTTGGCCGGATCAAAACCAGCAGCTGAATAAGTATCAACAATTATCCGGGAAGTTGATTCTTCCCGCAGCATCATATACCAGGTAGCCCGTTGCTCCTCGGGCGGCATGGCAGGGAAATCCCCGTAAAAAGGCAGGGCATATTCGCCTTTTAAAACTCCCTCCCGGATGGTTGGCAGCAACGGAATAAAGGCATCAGGCATGCTACCGTCCCGCCAGCCCTGGGTGGGAATGGGCAGTTTTTTGCCATTAGCATCAACCAGCTGCACATTTTCGTAACTGGCATCGCCGGCTCCGCCGTACCAGGTATGCCGGAAGCCAAGACCTAGAACCAGCGGTCCCGTCGTTTCCATCAGTGTCAGTTCGGCACCGGCTCTCCAGGCCATGGCAAAACCGTCTCCCGTCATAGTACGCGAGCGGAAACTATTATAGCCGGAAAGCTCCGTGTTTAAAACATACAGGGAGTGGTTGCCTGCTGTGCAGAGGATAGTGGCTTTGGCTTTAAAAACCAGGAATTCTCCGGTACGATTATTGAATCCCACCGCCCCGACAACCCGGTTGCCTGGTATGCCGTGTTCATTCAAGAGGCCTGTCACCATTACGCGGTCAAAAATACGCACTCCAAGGCGTTTACATTCTTTTTTCAGGGCAGGCTTAAAAGTATAACCCCAGACCCGGAGGACGGTGTTCCGGCAGTGGTCCTTGTTCTGGCGCGGAGAAGCCATCAGCTTTGTTTTTTCATCCCGTCCTTCCACTCCCAGATACTCGTCCTTATCATCCCTGATTTTCGCTCCCATCTGCTCGTACTCCAGGAGCGTGTCGTAGCCTTCCCGGCATTGTATTTGCGTGCCGATGCCGTTTGAATAAGGCCCTGTCATTTCCTGGGCCCATTCATCGGGATCAACTTTTGACAGCGGGTTTGTTGGGATATCGCAATAATGGTCGCAGCCGGGCCCCCCCGCCCCGCTTCTGATGGTGTCGCCCTTTTCCACCAGAATCACCCTGGCACCACACCTGGCGGCGCTAATGGCGGCCCAGCAGCCGGCAATGCCGCCGCCGATAACCAAAACGTCTCCTTCGATTTCCTGTCCGGCTTCATAGTTCACCGGATAGGGCCAGTCCGGGACCTTGCCTTCCCGGAGCAGAAAATCATGCCATGTCGTCATTTTCCTGCCTCCCCAGTCTTTTATTTTAGCAGCTCCAAACATTTAAACCACAATTATACAGTATCACTTAAAGTGAATATTGGCAATATTTTCACTACTAAAAAACTTTCTGCAAAGTACTCCGTATGCAGCGGGAGATACCGGGGCCTCCACCTGATAACGGTCCCGGCAGGACCTCAGCTTTAATAAAAAAATGAGGCATGCCGGGTTGGCATGCCTAGGAATCTTCACTGGGTTCTTCTGTATCGGTGTTGGGAATACGTTGCAGTTCATTAAGCCAGACAGTGGCTACAGCGTCAGTAGGAGCGCGCCAGCCGCCCCGGGGGGAAAGGGAACTGCCGGGTCCCACTTGCGGCCCGTCCGGCATGGCGGAGCGTTTAAACTGGCTGTTTCCGTAAAAACGCCGGCAGAAAACTTGCAGCCACTGCTTGATCTCACTAAAGGTGTATTCGGTACGCATGTTTTCGGGTGTATCCGGCCATTGGCCCGCAGTTTTGTCCCGCCAGGCATGATAAGCTAAAAAGGCTACTTTGCCGGGGCGATAGCCCAGCTGGGTCAGATAGTACAGATTGAAATCCTGCAGTTCGTAAGGACCAATAAAATCTTCCGTCCGCTGTATTGGTTGCCCTTTTTGATCTGTACCGGGAACCAGTTCAGGGCTAATATCAGTATTAAGGATATCCAGCAAGATCCGGTTGATTTCCTCTTCACCTTGGTCTAAATTTGCATACCAATAAATAAGGTGTTGAATCAAAGTTTTAGGAACGCCGGCATTAACATTGTAATGGGACATATGGTCGCCTACACCGTATGTGGTCCAGCCCAGCGCAATTTCACTTAAATCGCCTGTGCCCAGTACCAGGCCGCGATGCCGGTTGGCCAAGCGGAAAAGTAAGGCAGTGCGCTGACCCGCTTGTACATTTTCATAAGTTGTATCATAGACTTCCTCGCCGCCGGCGGCGGGGTGGCCGATATCTTTAAGCATTTGCAGGCTTCCGGGACGGATATCCAACTCCTCTCCGGAAACGCCCAGGGCTTGTATCAGGCGCCAGGAGTTTTCCTTCGTGCGGCTTGAAGTGGCAAACCCCGGCATGGTAAAAGCACGTATGCTTGTCCGCGGTAAACCCAGTTGGTCTACCGCTTTGGCGGCCACTAAAAGGGCCCAGGTGGAATCCAGGCCTCCTGAGACGCCGACAATAATTTGTTTTATGCCTGTGGCCAGCAGGCGCTTTACCAGGCCTTGTACCTGAATGGCAAAAGTCTCCCGGCAACGGCGGTGACGTTCCTTTTGCCCGGCAGGGACATAGGGAAAGCGTTCATAGGTGCGTTGCAGTAACAGTTTGCCTGGCGGCAGCGTTACTTCACATTCTATGGTGCGGTAAAGTAGCTGCTTTTGTAGCCGGTGAGCGTTTTCAGCAAAAATATTTATTTGCATTCTTTCCTGACGCAAGAGATCTAAATCAATCTCGGCAAAAACAAGCTGGGAATTTTGGGCGAAAGGTTTTGCTTCCGCCAAAAGTTGACCGTTCTCATAGATCAGGGCATGTCCGTCCCAGGCCAGATCCGTGGTGGATTCACCCAGACCGGCCTCTGCACAAAGATAAGCGGCCCGGCAGCGGGCGGACTGGTTGGCAATTAAGGCGTGGCGTTGTGCCACTCTGTCCACGGCAGCGCCGGAGGCGGAAAGATTGGCAATGACTGTGGCACCGGCGAGGGCGGCCAGACTGGAAGGGGGTACCGGTACCTGTAAATCTTCGCAGATTTCTACGGCAAAAGTAAAATCAGGAATATTGGTTACTTTAAACAGCAGATCGGTACCAAAAGGTATATTTGTTTGGCCGCAGTAAGTAACTGTTTTGTCCATGGCAAAATAACCAGGCCGGAACTGCCTGCTTTCAGACAGCTGGCGAAAATTCGGTAAATAAGACTTGGGAACAATGCCCAGAATTTGCCCGTGGTAGGTGACTAAAGCGCAATTATAAAGCTGTCCTCCTATTGCCACCGGGGCTCCCACAACCAGGATGGTTTCCATGGTTGCCGTTTCTTTGAGTAACCTTTTAATTTCATTTTCTGTCGTTGCCAACAAAGCTTGTTGCCGGAATAAATCCTGGTTGCTGTATGCGGAAAGATTCAATTCGGGGAATACTGTCAGTACCGCATGTTCAGCCGCTGCCTGGCGGGCCAGCTCCACTGTTTGTGTGACGTTAAAAGCCGGATCTGCCACACGCACTTGCACAGTGGCTACAGCAGTACGAATAAAGCCTTGGTTGTAGAGATTGAAAAAATGGTTCATCTGCGATCCTCCCGGTATCCATATAATTCCTTTATTATAGCATAAACTTTTATCTTTGTTGTGTCCACTTTTTATAAATGGTATAATATGAAAAGTTGCGAAAAGGAATGGAAGGTGAGTGTTTTATGAGTAAAGTAAGAGTGAGATATGCCCCCAGTCCCACCGGGCCTTTACATATCGGCGGAGCCCGTTCGGCACTTTTTAACTGGCTCTTTGCCAGGCATTTCGGCGGGACCATGCTGGTAAGGATTGAAGATACAGATTTAGAACGTTCCACCCGCGAAGCGGAAGAATTGATTTTAGATTCTTTGCGCTGGCTGGGTATTGATTGGGACGAAGGTATTGATGTGGGTGGCGATCATGGACCGTATCGTCAACAGGAACGCCTGGCTCTTTATAAGCCTTATACTCAAAAACTGCTGGAAAGCGGACATGCTTATGAATGTTATTGCACTGAAGAAGAATTAGAAGCAGAAAGGCAGGAACTGAAAGCACGTGGTGAGCTGCCGCGCTATCTGGGCAAATGCCGCAATCTTACCGCCCAGGAAAAAGAAAAGTATATCGCTGAGGGACGCAAGCCTGTGATTCGTTTTCGCGTACCTGACGGTAAAAAAATAGTCGTGGATGATTTGGTCCGCGGCAAAGTAGAGTTTGACAGTGACGGCATTGGTGACTTTGTCCTGGTTAAATCCAACGGTTTACCCACATATAATTTTGCCGTGGTACTGGATGACGCCTTAATGGAAATTACGCATGTAATCCGTGGGGACGAACATCTTTCCAATACACCGCGGCAGCTTCTAATTTATCAAGCTTTAGCTTTGCCCCAACCACAGTTTGCCCATGTCTCCCTGATTTTAGGGGAAGACCGCAGCAAGATGAGTAAAAGGCATGGCGCCACTTCTGTCCTGCAATACCGGGAAGACGGCTACCTGCCGGAAGCTCTGATTAACTTTTTGGTGCTTTTAGGTTGGTCGCCGGAAGGGGAGCAGGAAATTTTTTCTGTCGACGAGCTGATTGAACAGTTTTCTTTGGAGCGGGTTTCCAAAAGCCCGGCCGTTTTTGACATGAATAAATTAAAGTGGATGAATGCCCATTATTTAAAAGCCCTGCCCCTGGCAGACCTGACTCACCTTTGCCTTCCGCATTTAGAAAAAGCCGGTTTGATTACAAAGGAGACGGCGGAAACAGATCTGCCCTGGCTGGAAGCAGCCGTGGACGCCGTACGGGAAAAAATGGAGTATGCAGCTCAGGCACCGGAATTGATGCGTGTCTTTTTTGGCGATACAGTTTTGCTGGATAAAGATAATGAAGAGGTTAAACAAACTTTATCCTTAAATACGACGAAACAAGTAATATCTGCTTTGCAGCAAAGGGCAGGGGAGCTGACAAGCTGGGACAGCGCTACTGTGCGCAAGCTATTAAAGGAAATAGGTAAAGAAATAGGGGTTAAAGGAAAAGCTTTATTTATGGCCGCACGGATTGCCGTTACCGGGCAGTCGCACGGCCCTGACCTTAACTCCGTCCTGACATTAATTGGACCTAAGCGGGCCGCTTTGAGAGCTAAAAGCGTGCTGGACCAATTGTAAACACTGTCTTGCAGGCAGTCATTAAGTTTTGCCGGCGGAAGTTAAGATATCTCTTAAGGCGGTGAAAATCATGATTACGCAAAAGATTGTCCTGGAGGCACAAAAGAAAGCGGCAGATTTGACGTTGGCAGATGTTTGCATCGGTGTTGGTTATACGGGAGTAAAACTTGCAAACGGTTCTGGGGGAACATGTTTTACTTTTCGAAATGAATTGGGCCTGCACAGTGGGGTCATGAAAAACGCCGGCCAACTGCAGGGCATGAAGGCAGCGGCTGCCGTGGAAATGGCTCTGAGTGTTAATTTGGCAGAAGCTGCGGTGGGCGTGGCAACAATCAATGCGATTTTAAATGAAGGGTTTACAGGAGGAAAAAACGCCCTTGATCTTCTGCAAATCCGGGAAACGGATACCGTAGGTATGATCGGATATTTCCAGCCGGTGGCAAAAAGTTTAAAGAACACTGTCCGCAAGCTTTATATTTTTGAAAGAAATATTACGGCAGACGGCCTTTTACCCGACTGGGCGGAAAATATGTATTTACCGGAATGCGATGTGGTTATTATAACCGGAGTGACTTTTATTAATAAAACTATTGACCATGTACTTTCTCTTTGCCGGAACGCCAAAGAAATTGCCATCATGGGAGCCAGTACCTGTATGGCCCCTGAAGTGCTGAAAAATTATGGTGTTACCGTGCTGGCCGGGAGCCGCGTAACAGATGCGGATAAACTGTTGCGTGTTATTGCCCAGGGTGGAGGAGGGCTTGATGTTTTAAAATGCACGCAGAGAATTTCCGTCCGAATCTCTGCAAGACGAGCATAATTATTTTAATTGGACTATGTTTAACCCTGACAAAAAGTTAATAATGAATTGTTAAAAGCAGGTCACAAAAGTTGACACCTTTTGCCCGTACTTCTATAATATAAGGAAAATAAAGAGCGAAAGACTATGAAGGGGAAGAGTAAGACTGAAGCTACCGTCAGAGAGAAGCTTCCGCGGCTGGAAGAAGCTTTCGGTCTGGCAGTCTGAAGTGCGCCCCGGAGTTGATCTGCCGAAATTTAGTAGGCAGATACGGCATCTGCCGTTAACTAAGTGAGTGGGGCATTGCCCAAGCAGGGTGGAACCGCGGATTGACCGTCTCTGAATGGAGGCGGTTATTGTTTTTTACGGCAAAAGCAACCATTTGTTTTTAGTTCCGCTGAGGTTGGGACTGCTATAACTTTTTGACCAGGGGGGAAACTGATGCCAAGAACGATTAAAAAAGACATTGAGGCTATTTTTGAAAGGGATCCGGCTGCCAGAAATGTTCTGGAAATTATTCTCTGTTATTCCGGTTTGCATGCTGTGTGGTTACATCGTTTAGCCCATGCTCTTTTTAAAAGAGGGTTGGTTTTACTTCCTCGCCTTATTTCCCAAATTAACCGGTTCTTGACCGGGATTGAAATTCACCCCGGCGCTGCCATTGGTGATGGTTTTTTCATTGACCACGGTATGGGTGTGGTCATTGGTGAAACTACAGAGATTGGTAATAATGTGACCGTCTACCAGGGAGTGACCCTGGGCGGTACCGGTAAAGATCAGGGAAAACGTCATCCTACCATCGGCAATAATGTTGTCATTGGTACCGGGGCCAAGATTTTGGGGCCCATTAAAATAGGTGATTTTGCCAAAATCGGTGCCGGTTCCGTAGTCTTAAAAGACGTTCCCCCGCATAGCACCGTCGTCGGTGTGCCGGGACGGGTAGTGGCACGAAAAGGTGAACGTGTGCCGGCAGTCGATTTAAACCACATAAATCTGCCTGATCCGGTGGCGGAAAAATTACAAAACCTACAGCAACAAATTGATGAATTGCGAAAAATTATTGAGGAGGGAGGGGCAAAATCATGACAATTCGCGTGTACAATACCATGACCCGCCAAAAGGAAGAATTTGTCCCCGTTAATAACAATAAAGTAGGTATTTATGTTTGCGGTCCTACTGTTTATGATTATTTCCATATCGGCAATGCCCGCATCTTTATTGTTTTTGATGTGATCCGCAGGTATCTTGAATGGCGCGGTTATGATGTAACTTATGTGCAAAACTTTACGGATATTGATGATAAAATGATTAAACGGGCTCAGGAATTGGGGATTACCGTCCCTGAACTGGCTGAACGTTTTATAGAAGCATATCGTGAAGATGCAGGAGCACTGGGGGTAAAGAAGGCGGACGTTCATCCCCGGGCAACGCAGCATATTGAGGAAATCATTCAGCTCATTGAAACATTAATGGAAAAAAAGATGGCTTACAATGTGGACGGCAATGTTTATTTTGATACGCAGGCGTATGCACAATACGGCCGGCTTTCAAAACAGCCGCTGGAAGAGCTGGAAGCCGGGGCCCGGGGGGAAGTAGATGAACAGAAAAAACATCCCCTTGATTTTGCTTTGTGGAAAAAACAAAAACCGGGTGAGCCGGCTTGGGAAAGTCCCTGGGGTTTAGGCAGACCGGGCTGGCATATTGAATGTTCCGCCATGTCTATGAAATATTTGGGTGATACTATTGATATTCATGCCGGCGGCCCTGACTTGGTCTTTCCCCATCATGAAAATGAAAAAGCCCAAAGCGAAGCAGCTACAGGCAAACCTTTCGCCAAGTACTGGCTGCATGCCGGGTATTTAAATATTAATAAGCAAAAAATGTCCAAATCCCTGGGTAACTTTTTAACTGTGCGCGAGCTGGGCAAAGAAATAGATCCGTTGGTGATCCGCTTCTTTATGCTTTCCGCCCATTATCGTAACCCTATAAACTATTCACCGGAACTTTTACAGCAAGCACAAAGCGGCTTGGAACGCTTAAATAATGTAGTTTATAACTTACGTCATTTGTTAACAACCCTGCCTGCAGGTGAAGAAGAAACGTCTGATACAGAGGAAAAGCTGCAGGCTTTACAAGCTTATAGAGAGCGTTTTATCGTCGCCATGGATGATGACTTTAATACCGCCGATGCTTTAGCTGTACTTTTTGACTTGGCACGGGAAACAAACACCTATTTAAAAAAGAAGGAAATTTCCCGGACTGTAGTGGCACAGACCTTGCAATTTTTTGAAGAAGTAGGGTCAATTCTCGGTTTCTTTACGGAAAAAGAGGATAGTGAATTGGACGAAAGGATTAATGCCATGATTGCCGAGCGTCAGGAAGCCCGGGCCCGTAAAGACTGGGCCACTGCCGATGCCATCCGGGATGAATTGGTGGCCATGGGCATTATTTTGGAGGATACACCCCAAGGGGTGCGCTGGAGAAGGAAATGATGGATGCAGGTAATTTGCCGCCGCTTTTTCTGGCTTATATCGGTGATGCCGTTTATGAAGTGTATGTCAGGACCAAATTATTGAGCAAAAAACTTACCCCCATCTGGAAGCTGCACAAAAAAGTTACACGCTATGTGTGTGCAGCCGGGCAGGATGCGGCTTTAAGGCAAATAGAGCCGCGCCTGTCGGCCCAGGAAGCCGATATTGTACGGCGTGGCCGGAATACAAAGAGCCGGGTGCCGAAAAATGTGGATATTACCGCATATCGCCGGGCTACAGGTTTTGAGGCATTGTGCGGTTGGCTCTATTTAACCAACCAGACTGAACGCCTCAAAGAACTACTGACCATGATTAGTATTGGCCAGGAAGATTAAATGGGAAAATACTGAAAATGTGAGGTGTCCTATGGGACAAAAGCGTATGATTGAAGGGCGGCGCCCTGTCGTGGAGGCAATTAATGCCGGTACAAACATAAAACGCGTTTTGCTGCAAAAAGGTGCGCGCGGCAGGCAAGTAGAAGAAATAGTGGCTCTTTGCCGGAGGCAGGGAATTCCTGTTATCTACCGGGATAAACATGATTTGGACAAACTTGCTGCCACCGGCAATCACCAGGGAGTAATGGCTGAAGTCCCTCCCTTTAAATATACGCCTATCGCCGAACTCCTGGAGCCAAAAAGGGGAGAAGCTCCTTTTTGGCTGATTTTAGATCATTTGCAGGACCCGCAAAACTTGGGGGCGCTGGTGCGCACGGCTTATGCCGCCGGCTGCCACGGCGTGGTGATTCCGGAAAGGCGGGCGGCCGAAATAACACCGGCTGTGGTGAGGGCTTCCGCCGGAGCGGTGGAATATTTACCCGTTGCCAAAGTTGTTAATCTGGCCCGTTGTATAGAGCAATGTAAAGAAGCAGGCTTTTGGGTTTATGGTGCCGACATGGACGGAGAGCTTCTCTATACTGAAGGTGATTATAAAGGCCCTGTTGCCCTTGTCATTGGCAGTGAAGGAAAAGGACTGGGCCGCCTGGTAAAAGAAAAATGTGATTTCCTGGTTCGCCTCCCCATGAAGGGCAAGCTGGCCTCCTTAAATGCATCCGTAGCGGGAGCGCTCTTGCTTTATGAAGTTTACAGGCAGCGTGAAGGCCTGGCCGCTAAAAGTAAAGTATGATAAAATAGAGCAAGAAGGGGCTTGTCTAAAAAGTCCTTGACGCTTTCGGCGGCAGTACGTTATAATGATTTTGTAAGTTTTGATCACGTTCCAGGTTGCGGAGAACGATTTCAGGATCGTGGAGGCGATGCAGGTGAATGTAACGGCCCAGGAAGTCCGTGGTCTGGCCAACACATACAAGGAGTATGAATTGCAGACGGACGAAGAAGTTGCCATGGCCGCCAAGAACGGCTGCGAAATTGCGCAAGAGTACTTAATTCATAAGTACCGTAATTTCGTCAAGGCAAAAGCCAGATCATATTTCCTCATTGGTGCTGACAGGGAAGATATAATTCAGGAGGGAATGATTGGGCTGTACAAAGCGATCCGCGATTTTAAAGAGGACAAACTGTCTTCGTTTCGGGCATTTGCGGAACTCTGTATAACCAGACAGATAATAACAGCCATCAAGACAGCAACAAGACAAAAGCATATTCCCCTTAATTCTTATGTCTCGCTGAATAAACCGATTTATGATGAAGATTCTGATCGGACACTCCTGGATATTCTTTCTGGTGCAAAAATTACAGATCCAGAAGAACTGATGATTAACCGGGAAGAATATAATAATATTGAAGTGAAAATGGGTGAGATTCTAAGCGATCTGGAATGGAAGGTGCTTATGTACTACCTGGAAGGTAAATCCTACCAGGAAATAGCCACAGAGCTTAATCGTCATGTAAAATCAATTGATAATGCACTGCAGCGTGTGAAAAGAAAGTTGGAGCGTTATTTAGAAGTACGCGAGAATTAGGTTTAAGTGTCCTAAAAGGAGAGCCGCGGCTCTCCATTTTAGTGCCCGGAATTATGATTGGATAATATGCAACCGTTCTGAACTATAGTTTGCTGATTTTTGTGGCCGGGAAAAGACAAAATTTACCGACAAGGTGCCTGTTGACACAGATGGTGATGTGTTGTATAATCAAAGGGCTGAATCAGCAACGTTTGCGGGTGTAGCTCAATGGTAGAGCTCCAGCTTCCCAAGCTGGCTACGTGGGTT
>ERZ773359.4409-NODE-4409-length-14765-cov-4.273963_pt1 | contig 14765 bp, 14 predicted proteins | sample MGYA00374955_ERZ773359 | MGnify/ENA primary metagenome ERZ773359 (study PRJEB29098, sample SAMN04486028) | biogas fermenter metagenome | study: EMG produced TPA metagenomics assembly of the Biogas fermentation microbial communities from Germany - Plant 4 DNA1... | reverse complement strand
GAAAAAGAACTGCTGGAAATCCCTGCCGGCAAGCTGGAGGCAGGGGAAGAGCCGCACGTTTGCGCCGCCAGGGAACTGGCGGAGGAAGTGGGCATGGCTGCAAATGATTTGCGCCTTTTGGCGGCATTTTACACTTCTCCCGGTTTTGCGGCGGAAAAACTTTACGTATATTTGGCTACAGGCCTGCATCCCGTCTCCTCGTCCACCGAGGATGATGAATTTCTGGAGCCGGTGCGCCTGCCCCTCTCGGAAGCTGTGCGCATGGCACGCTCGGGTGAAATTGAAGATGCCAAGACCTTGATTGCGCTGCTTTTGGCCGCCGACCTGGGGCTGGCTACTTAGCCCTGTCATATCAGCCAAAGCTGCGGCATATACTGTTCCATGACGGACAAGTCGGGAGGGACAGTGATGCGGCAGGGGCGCGGGACAGTTTCCGTGGCACGGCATTTGCAGGAGAATTATCTCATTTATCTGGCCGTTTTTCTGGCACTGACAGCAGGCATTGTCACAGGGGCGCTTTCTGTGCACCGCTTGAGCGAAGACCAGGTCAGTGAATTGAACGAGGTTTTTGCCAATTTCCTGGATTACCTGGCCGGCGAACATGCTCTGAACCATACGCTTATCCTGCAGCGCTCCCTGTTGCAAAACGGGATGCTGGTACTGCTTTTCTGGCTGTGCGGCATTCTTTTCTTCGGTTTTTTGTTTGCTTTGGGGCTGGTTTTTTACCGCGGCTTCAGCCTTGGTTTTACAGTAGGTTTTCTGGCCGGCCAGAAGGCGCTGCAAGGGATGGTTTTTACCGCGGCGGCCGTCCTGCCGCAGAACCTGCTTTATATCCCGGCCATTTTGCTGACCGGTGTCCTCTCGGCGGCCATGTCGCTGCGTTTTTTGCGCCGGCGCCTCAGGCGGCAGCCGGCACCGGCCGGAAACAATCTGCTGCAGTATACGCTGGCCGTCCTTTTGTTGTCAGCTTTTTTTGCCGCCGGCAGCCTGGTGGAGACCATGGTCACACCGGCACTGATGCGGGCGGTAGCCGGCTTCTTCTGAAGGAAAAAGCAGCGCCGGCATTTTCCGGTTCTTGCGGGGAAAAGCTTACATATTGTTTGTATAGAGAAAGGTTCCCGGTCGGGGGGTGCAGTGATGCTTTTGCCTGTGACCCGAAAGTTCTGCCGCCTGCTTGCTGCTTGCCTGCTTTTATTTTTTGTCCTGCCCCTTTTGTCTTTTTATCTGGACTGGGCCGTGCGGCCTGAAATTACCGGCGCCCTGCCGCTCCGGACACAAATGGCCGCCGCCCGGCCGGGCACCGCCAAAAGGGGGGAAGCTTGCGGCCGGCGGTCAAGAATCGTGTTCCATATACATGATTTTTACCAAAATGGGTTATGATTTTTCCGAAAGAAAAGGATTTTGTCCAAATTGCGCAGAATATTTCCGAATATAGGAAACCGGGGTATATCCTGGCCGGCAGGGGACCGGAGTTTGTTGTCAAAGGAGCAGAATTATGGAAAGAACATTGCGGGAATTTATTGCTTACCTGTCTGTTGAAAAAGGCCTGGCCGCCAACACACTGGAAGCATACAGGCGGGATATAAAGGGTTTTGCCGAATTTTTGAAAAAAAGCGGCCTGACCGGTTTTGAAGAAACAACACGCCGTCATATCGTTGCCTACCTGCATAATCTGCAAAAAAGCGGCAGGGCGACTTCCACTCTTTCCCGCAATCTGGCATCAATCCGTTCTTTCTATAACTTCCTGTTTGCGGAAAAACGCATTGAGGAGAATCCTGCTGCCGACCTGGAGTCACCCAAGCTGGAAAAAAGGCTGCCCCGTGTTCTTTCCACCCAGGAAGTGGATTTGCTCCTGGAACAGCCCGACTGCCGGAAAATCGGCGGTATGCGGGATAAAGCCATGCTGGAAATGATTTATGCCACCGGCATCCGTGTTTCCGAGCTGATGTCGCTGAATGTGCCCGACGTCAACCTGGAGGCAGGCTTTGTCCGCTGCATCGGCAAAGGCTCCAAGGAACGCCTGATTCCCCTGGGCTCGGTGGCCATCCGCTATCTTAACCAGTACCTGCTCTACAGCCGGCCCAAGCTGGTCCGGGAGGAAGGGGAGCGTGCCCTCTTTGTCAACCAGCACGGCAAGCGGCTGACACGCCAGGGCTTCTGGAAAATACTGAAAAAATACGCCCAGCTGGCGGGCATTACCAAGGATATTACACCGCATACCATCAGGCATTCTTTTGCCACACACCTCCTGGAAAACGGGGCCGACCTGCGCTCCGTGCAGGAAATGCTGGGGCACGCCGACATTTCCACCACGCAGATTTATACCCAGGTAACAAGGCGCAAGCTGCGGGATGTGTATGAAAAGGCACATCCCCGTGCCTAAGTGTGAGGAAGAACAAATGAAAATCAGGCGTATTATCATGATTGTCCTGGACAGTTTAGGCGTGGGGGAATTGCCCGACGCCTCTCTTTATGGTGATGCGGGCAGCAACACACTTGCCCATACAGCCGCCGCCGCCGGGGGACTTTCGCTGCCTGTCATGGGATCGTTCGGTCTCGGCTGCCTGACGGAGGTGGCCGGCGTTCCCTGTAGCGCCGAACCCGGGGCCGCGTACGGCAAAATGGCGGAAAAATCCAAGGGCAAGGACACCACTACAGGCCACTGGGAAATTACGGGCATCATCCTGGAGCAGGCTTTTCCCGTCTTTCCCGACGGCTTTCCGGAGGAAATTATCAAGCCTTTCACAAAGGCCATCGGCCGGCCGGTCCTGGGAAATACCAGGGCTTCCGGCACGGAAATTATCAAGGAACTGGGGGAGAAGCATCTCCGTACCGGCTTCCCCATAGTTTACACGTCCGCCGACAGTGTTTTTCAGATTGCCGCCCATGAAGAAGTGGTGCCGCTGCCGCTATTATACAAGTGGTGCGAAACGGCCCGGGAGCTTTTGCGCGGCGAATATGCGGTGGGCAGGGTCATTGCCCGTCCCTTTGCGGGAAAGGTTGGCAGTTTTTTCCGCACGCCCAACCGCCGCGATTACTCCCTGCCGCCGCCGCAGCCCACACTCCTGGACCGTCTTGCGGCAGCAGGCTACGAGGTGCTGGGTATCGGCAAAATCACGGACATTTTTGCCGGTCGCGGCATCACCCGTACCGTTCATACCAAAAATAACGATGAAAGCATGCAGGCTGTGCTGGACGGGATGGACAGCTGCCCGGGCGGCCTCATTTTTGCCAACCTAGTGGATTTTGATATGCTCTACGGCCACCGCAATGATGCCGCAGGCTATGCCAAGGCCCTGGAGAGAGTGGACGGACAGCTTGCCTTGGTTGTCGGCAAAATGCAGACGGAGGACCTGCTGTTCGTGCTGGCGGACCACGGCTGCGACCCGATTCACCCCCATACCGACCATACCCGGGAATATGTTCCACTTTTAGTCTATGGCCGGCAGGTAAAGCCGGGGCCGCTGGGAATCCGCAGCACTTTTGCCGACGTAGGGCAGACTGTGGCGGAGCTTTTCGGCGTGGAACGCCTGGAGCACGGTGAATCATTTGCCCGAAGGCTGGGATTGTAAAAATGCGCATGACCGAGATTCTGGAAAAGAAGAAAAACGGACAGCCGCTAACGGAAGCGGAAATTAACTATTGGATTGACGGCTGCATGTCCGGGGAGATTCCCGACTACCAGACGGCAGCACTGCTGATGGCCATCTATTTCCGCGGCATGAACAAGGAGGAAACGGTGGCCCTTACGTCCGCCCTGGCCCGGTCGGGGCAGCAGCTTGATTTTTCCGGGCTTGCTTTTGTGGCGGACAAGCATTCCACCGGCGGAGTTGGCGATAAAACGACGCTTGTCCTGCTGCCTCTTTTGGGTGCGGCCGGTGTGCGCATGGCCAAAATGTCAGGCAGAGGGCTTGGCCATACCGGCGGCACCATCGACAAGCTCTCCTGCATTCCCGGGTTCCGGACGGACCTGCCGCGGGACGTTTTTTTGCGGCAGGTGGAGGAGCTGGGTCTTGCCCTGACCGGGCAGACGCCGGAGCTGGCGCCGGCGGACGGCAAACTGTATGCACTGCGTGATGTCACTGCCACGGTGGACAGTCTCCCGCTGATCGCCTCTTCCGTGATGAGCAAAAAAATTGCTTCCGGCGCCCGGAGCATTGTCCTTGACGTGAAAACAGGCAGCGGCGCTTTTTTCCAAAGCAGGGAAAAGGCCATGGCGCTGGCCCGCCTGATGGTTATGATCGGCAACCGCATAGGGCGCCGGACTGTGGCGCTTTTGACTTCCATGGAGCAGCCCCTGGGCTATGCGGTGGGCAACCATATCGAAGTGCTGGAAGCCATTGCCACCCTGAAAGGGGAAGGACCGGAAGACCTGCGGGAGCTCTGCCTTGCCCTGGGCACGGAAGTAATGCTCTTGACGGGGAAAGAAACGGACCCTGCAGCGGCCAGGGAAGGTCTGGCAACGCTGCTTGCCGGTGGCGAGGCGCTGGCGATGTTCCGCCGCTTTGTGGCCGCCCAGGGAGGCGACCCGGAGGTAACGGAACGGCCTGAGCTGCTTGGTGTCCCGGCCGCCACCCGCGCCGTCTTTGCACCGGAGGACGGCTATATCAGCCGGCTTGACGCCCGCCGGGTAGGGGAAGCGGCGGTGATGCTGGGCGCGGGGCGGGAGAAGAAGGATGATCCCGTGGACCTGAATGCCGGCATTAAATTGTATAAAAAAACGGGCGACTTGGCAAAAGCGGGGGAGCACCTGGCGGATGTCTTCTGCAACGACCCGCAAAAGCTCAGACAGGCGGCTGAATATCTGCAGTCAGCCTTTGCCTTCAGCCAGGAAAAACCTCCCTCCCAGCCTCTTATCCTGGGGCGCATTGCCTGAGAATTTACAGGAGCTACCGGCCACCGGCCGGTATATTATTTTGCCTGCGCCAAAAACTAGAAGCAAATGAATTCATGCTGGGAGGAATGCCAATGCGCACGAAACTCTTGGTTCTGCTTCTGGTTGTGCTGCTTGTCCTGCAGGCGGCAGGGCCGGCAGCTGCCACGGAATTTGATTTTTCTTCCGCTTCGCAGCTTTTAATGGACGTGGGCAGCAAAAAAATTCTTTATGAAAACAACGCCCGGGAAAGGCTTTTTCCGGCCAGTGTAACGAAAATTATGACCATGCTCCTGGCCATGGAGGCGCTGGAAGCCGGGAAAGTTTCACTGACGGATATGATTCCCGTCAGTGAAGAAGCGGCGGCACACGGCGGTTCCCAAATTTTTCTCTCGCCGGGCGACCGTGTTTCTTTTGAGGATTTAATGATTGGCATTGTGGTGGGCTCCGCCAATGACGGCGCCTGGGCCATGGCCGAATACCTGGCCGGTTCCGCGGAGGCTTTCGTGGAACAGATGAATGCCAAAGCCAAGGAACTGGGAATGCACGATACCCATTTTGTCAACCCTCACGGTTTGCATGATGAAAACCATTATACCACCGCGTATGATATTGCCTTGATGTCTCTGGAGCTTCTGAAATATCCCCAGGTGCTGGAGTGGGCCAGCATCTGGATGGATGAAGAATTCCTCAAGGGCAAAATCAAAAAAGCGGAAGGAGTTTATTTAAGCAATTCCAACAATCTTGTCCGCTTTTATGAAGGAGCGGACGGGCTGAAAACAGGCTATACCACTGAAGCCGGCAACTGCATTTCCGCCACGGCCAAACGCGGCAATACCAGGCTTTTGGCCGTCATCATGAAGGCTCCGGGACGGCCCGCCCTTTTTGCCGAAGCTCGGGAGCTTCTGAACTGGGGCTTTGCCAATTATGAGAGTGTGCCCATCGTGAAAAAAGGGGAAGTGCTGGCTACTGTGCCGGTGGACAAAGGCACAAAGACACGGGTAAAAATCCTGGCCGGGGACGACCTGGCGCTTTTGGTGGAGAAGGGAACAGGGACCGATTTTGTGCGGGAGCTGCAGCTGTCGGAGCGTCTGCCTGCTCCCCTTTCAGCCGGGCAGGCAGTGGGCAGCCTTGTCGTCAAGTCGCAGGAGGGGGAAGAGCTGGGACGGGTTGAACTGGTGCCTGCCAGTGAAATACAAAGAGCAAGTCTTTTAACCATCTATAAACGTTTTGTCTACCAGTGGCTGCAGCCGGGGAAGCGAATATATTAACGGAATGCGGGCAGGCTTGCCGCAGGAGAGGGCACAGGCGGCTTTACACGCCGGAAGCGTCTGCCAACCGTGCCGGGTGAAAACAGTCTGCGCCCGGCAGTTGACGGGCGCTCTCCGGCTTTTTTTGCTTTTAGTGCGGGAAGCCTTTTTGTGGCGCTGGCAGGAGTTGCCACTGCCGCGGCGAATAATTCTTTTGGAAATAATCGACAAAGGGGAGGGGCCTGTGGAAGCTACTTTGCTGCGTGCCGGCAGCACCCTGATTGTCCGGATGAAAGGCGAACTGGACCATCATGCTGCAGACAGGCTGCGGGCCGGCATTGATGACAAGCTGAACCGGGGCGGAATACAGGCTGTCCTGTTTGATTTCAGCGGCGTCAATTTCATGGACAGTTCCGGGGTGGGGATGCTGCTTGGGCGCTATAAAATTATGGCGGAAAAAGGCGGCAAGGTTCTGGCCTGCAGTCTGAACCCCAGAATTATGCGTATTTTTACCATGGCGGGCTTGCAGAAAAAAATACCTGTTTTCAGCAGCCGGGAAGACGCCCTCGCAGGCGCAGAGGGGGGTTGCAGATGGCAAACTACATGAAGCTGGAGATACCGAGCAAATCCCAGAATGAAGCTTTTGCCCGCATTGTGGTGGCTGCCTTTGCCGCCCAGGCCGACCCGACTATCGATGAGATATCGGATGTCAAGACGGCCGTCTCCGAGGCGGTAACAAATGCGGTGATCCACGGCTATGAAAACGGCTCCGGCACCATTGTGGTCAGTGCTACCCTGGAAGGGAACCGCCTGGAGGTTACAGTAACCGACTTTGGCGTCGGCATTGCCGACCTGGAGCAGGCCATGATGCCGCTCTACACTTCCAAGCCGGAACTGGACCGCTCCGGGATGGGTTTCACCATCATGCAGAATTTCATGGATGAAGTCCAGGTAGAGTCTGAGCCGGGGAAGGGCACCACCGTCAGGATGGTAAAATTCTTCGGCCGGACGGGCGGCGCGGAGGCGTAGACACGCCGATGGAAGATGCGCTTAGTAGGCATATGCCCCTTGTCCGCAGCCTGGTGAAACGTTACCGCGGTGAATATGCCGAGGAGGATGATTTGTTTCAGGTTGGCTGTATCGGCCTGCTGAAAGCATTGCGGGGGTTTGACCCGGGGCGGGGCACGGCCTTTGCCACTTATGCGGTGCCTGTTATTGCCGGTGAAATAAAAATGTATCTGCGGGGACAGGGCAGTGTCAAATACAGCAGGGCAGTGAAACAGCAGGCCGGACGGGTAAAGCGTGTCCGGGAAGAACTGGAGCAGCGCCTGGGCAGACAGGCCAGCCTGACCGAACTGTCGGCCGCCTGCGGCCTTGAGCGGGAGGAACTGCTCATGGCCCTGGAAGCATCCCGCATGCCCGTTTCACTGGACGAAGAGCCGCCGGGCAGAGACCTGGCGGTTGGGGAACCGTCCGCGGCGGAAGAAGTCCTGGACCGCTTGGCGCTGCACGAAGCGCTGCAGCATCTCTCGGAGCGGGAGCGCCGGATTGTGCTTTACCGCTACTTTCGTCGGAAAACGCAGCAGGAAGTGGCGGACATTCTGGGACTTTCCCAGGTGCACATCTCCCGCCTGGAAAAAAAAGTACTGCAAAAGCTTAAAGCCCAGCTTTCGGATTCAGGCTGAAGCTTTTTGCCTTTATTTGCCGTGACAGGCAGACACGTCTTTGCGCATCGAAAATTGCATAAATATATTTTGCCCTGCAGGGAAATACTTCTTTGCAGGGCGTTTTTTATGTAAACGTTTATCCGGCAGACTTTCCGGGCAAAATAATGCTAAAACAGGAGGTGACAGCATGACCGTAGTCAAGGTTGTGGAACTGGTCGGCGAGTCCAAGATCGGCTGGGAGGATGCGGTAAAAAATGCCGTGGCGGATGCGGCTAAAACAATTGACAATATTACCGGCGTGCATGTGGAGAACCTGACGGCCAATGTCCAGGACGGGGATATTGTGGAGTATAAGGCAAATGTGAAAGTTGCCTTTGGCGTCCTGGACCGTTAAAAGGCAAGGTTGAAACATGAAGGAAAATTACGCCCTCCCGGCTGTGGAGGGTTTTTTACAGGGATGTGTTTCAGCATGAAACGTCATTTGCCTGGTCCCCCCGAACAAATCAGCCCCCGGCTGCAGGAAAACCTTGACTATTTGGCGGCAAAGCTGGGGCTTGGCAAAAGCATAGACATGCTGCAGAAAGACATGGTTGTCGGGGGAAAAAAAGCGGCGCTGGTCTACGTTGACGGGCTGACAAACGGCGAAGTTGTGGCGCTGATTCTGCAGAAACTGTCAGAACTGAAGCGGGAGGACCTGTGTCCCGATCCGCTGCAGCAGCTGCTTGCCAAAAAGATTCCCTACATGGAAATTGAAGCGGAAAAAAGCATGCCCCAGGCTGTCACCGAGCTGCTTTCTGGGCAGATGCTTTTCTTTGTGGACGGGGAGCAGGCCGTTATTCTCATGGATACACGTACCTATCCCGCCCGCAGCCCGGAAGAACCTGAGACGGAAAGGCTGACGAGGGGCTCCCGTGACGGTTTTGTGGAAACCATGATGTTTAACGTTGCCCTGACGCGCCGGCGTGTACGCGATCCCGGTCTGCGCGTCGAAGGGTTTCGCCTGGGGCGCCGTTCTAAAACCGATGTGGCCCTGATGTATATTGATGGCGTTACTTCCCCCAGGCTGGTGGACGATCTTAAAAGGCGCCTGCAGGCGATTGATGTGGACGGCCTGCCCATGGCGGAAAAGTCGGTGGAAGAATTTATCACCGCCAGCCGCTTCAATGTTTTCCCGCTGGTCAGGTACACCGAGCGTCCCGACGTAGCTGCAACCCATCTTTTGGAAGGACATGTCCTCATTTTTGTTGATACATCGCCCGCGGTGATGATAGTGCCCGTTACTCTCTTCCACCACTTGCAGCATGCCGAAGAGTACCGGCAGAACATTCTTTCCGGCATTTATGTGCGCTGGATCCGTTTTTTGGCTGTTATGATGTCTGTTATTCTGGCGCCGCTTTATCTTCTGGTCTCGCTGGAGCCGTCGCTTTTGCCGCAGGCCCTGCGCTTTATCGGCCCGAAAGAGGTGGGCAACATTCCGCTTTTTCTCCAGTTTATTATTGTCCATTTTGGCATTGACATAATCAGGATTGCCGGCATCCACACACCGTCTCCTCTGGCTACGGCACTGAGCCTGATTGCCGCGCTGCTGATCGGCCAGATAGCCATCGACGTGGGCATTTTTACCCCGGAGGTACTTTTATACGGGGGGCTGGTGGCAGTTGGTATGTTTGCCACGCCAAGCTGGGAATTAAGCCAGGCCAACAGGCTTGTCCACCTCTTCCTGCTGCTGGTTACAGGACTGTTTCGGCTGCCCGGTTTCCTGGCCGGCATAGCCCTTGTCCTGCTCCGCCTTGCCACCAATAAATCGTTTGGTGTGCCGTATCTCTGGCCTATCTTTCCTCCCGATTATGCAGGGCTTTTCAGCGTCCTGGTCAGGCAGCCCCTGCCTGTGGAGGGCAGGCGTCCCCGGGCGCTGGAGCCGCAGGACGAAGACCGGGTGGCGGCGGAGGGAGAGGATAGTCAGGGAAAAGAGTAGCCGATTATTTCTGGAGGTGTATGATGGCTGCAACAGTGGGTATACCACGCGCCTTGCTATATTACCAGTATTATCCTGCCTGGGAGGCTTTTTTCCGGACGCTGGGAGCGGAAATTGTCCTTTCGGCGGATACTTCAAAAAGCATTCTGGACCAGGGCGTCAGGCTGGCGGTGGAAGAAGCCTGCCTGCCTGTCAAGCTTTTTCTCGGGCATGTGGCGGACTTGCGGGACAAGGGCGTGGATATGCTTTTTATTCCCCGCATGGTGTCCGTGGAAGCGAAAAAATACTATTGCCCCAAGTTCCTCGGCCTGCCGGAAATAGTCCGCTGCTGTGTGCCGGATCTTCCGGAAATTCTGTCTCCGGAAATCAATATTGCCAAAAAGCCGGCCCGGACCGTGGCGGAGCTCCGCAGACTGGCAGCACGCTTTGACAGGCGGCCGCGAGTAATTGACCGCGCGCTCGCTGCTGCCAAGGAAGCGCATGCCGCCTATAAAACGCTGCTGCAGTCCGGCTGCACGCCGCTGGAAGCGTTAAACGGCGAGAGAGCGGACTCCAGGCGAGGGGAAATCCGCGTGGCTGTGCTGGGACATGTATACAATGTCAATGACAGGTATTTCAATTGCAATTTGCTGGCCAAGCTGCGGGAGCTGGAAGTGGAGATTGTCACGGCGGAAATGCTGCCCGCGGAGGCGGCTGCCTGCGGCGGTAAATGGCTGCAGAAAGAAAGCTTTTGGAGTTTCGGGCATGAACTGCTGGGGGCCGGCTGCTATCTCCTGCAGGAAAAAAGCGTCCAGGGCGTGATCCTGGTTGCTGCTTTTGGCTGCGGTCCCGATTCACTGATTTGCGAGCTGATTGCACGATATTACAGGCGGTTTTCCGCCATACCCGTCCTGCTTTTAACCCTGGACGAGCATTCGGGGGAAGCCGGCCTTGTGACACGCCTGGAAGCTTTTATTGACATGCTCCGCCGGAGGGTAGCGGTATGAGAAAATTTACTTATCCACATATTGGCACTCTTTCCCTGGCCATTGAAGGCTTGCTGACCGGCCTGGGGCTGGACGTTGTCCCGCCGCCGCCCATTACCAAAAGAACAATTGACCTGGGCGTCCTGCATGCGCCCGAATTTGCCTGTTTCCCGCTGAAAATCAGCCTGGGCAATTTTATTGAAGCCCTGGAAGCCGGGGCGAATACGATAATCATGGCCGGCGGAACCGGCCCCTGCCGTTTCGGTTTTTACTGGGTGGTGCAGCGGGAAATACTCTTTGATCTGGGTTATGATTTTGAAATGATAGTGCTGGAGCCGCCCCAGGGGCAGATAAAACAGGTGCTTGACAAGGCCGGGGCGCTTTATGGCAAATGCAGCCTGGGGCAAGCCTTGTCGGCGCTGCATACTTTTTGGCGCAAAATAAAGGCTCTTGACTTTCTGCATGCCCAAAGCCTCGTGGTCAGGGCGCGGGAGGCGGAACAAGGGGCGACAAGCAAGGCTTATGAAGCAGGTTTGCTCTTTTTGAAAGAAGCGCGGACGCCGCAGGAGGTGCAAGAAAACCTGGAGAGAGCGCTGACTTTGCTGGCAAAAGTCCCCCGGGATCCTGCAAAAGATGTGCTGAAGATCGGCCTGGTGGGAGAAGTTTACATGCTGCTGGAACCGTATGCCAACCTGCAGGTGGAAAAAATCCTGGGGGAGATGGGGGTGGAGGTAAAGCGCGCCGTTTATCTGTCCGACTGGATAAAAGAGCATGTCTTTTTAAGTTCACTCTACCTGCCGGGCGGGCGATCGGTAAAAAAGGCGGCAGCCCCTTATCTGAGGCATTTTGTGGGCGGGCACGGGCGGGATTCGCTGGGAGAGACAGTCCGTTTTGCCCGGGAAGGGTTTGACGGCGTCATCCATATCCTGCCCTTTACCTGCACGCCGGAAATTGTTGCCCAAAGTATCCTGCCGGAAGTAAGCCGCAGGGAAGGGATTCCTTATCTTTCCATCCCCCTGGATGAGCAGTCGGGGGAGGCGGGTTTTGTAACCCGCCTGGAGGCGTTTGTGGACATGCTGCGAGAGCGGCGGAGTGGCAGCAAAAAAAAGCAGTTGTTGAAATAATGTAGCATTGTTGGCAAAATTCTCAAAAAAAAACAGGAAAGTGCCGGACGCTTATTGAATTAACTCAATAAATATATAAGTGTTGGAGGTCTTTGGGGTGGGAGAAAGCGAGAGGACTTTGCTTGACAGTTTTATTGATGTTGCACCGCACTTGAGGGAATTGGTTATGGATGACGTGGCAGTGCTGGTGGCAGATACGGAAAAAATTCGCTTTTGCTGCACCGGCGAAAAAATCGGCGAGATGATGGAACCGGGCACAAAGATCGTGCCCGGCAGTGTGGCTGCGGCTGTTATTGCTTCCGGCAAGAAAGTGGTGCGCCAGGTGGGACCGGAAGTGTTTGGCTTCCCGTACATCGGCATCGGCTACCCGGTGTATGATGCAGACGGTAAACTTTTGGGCTCGGTTTCGGTCATCTCCAGCCTGGAACGGCAGGATGCCCTCTTTTCCGTGGCCAACCAGCTGACATCCGCGACGGAAGAAATGAGTGCCACGACGGAAGAACTGGCGGCTCAGTCTGCCACCCTGGCATCCATCGGGCAACAGTTGAACGAGCTGGACAAGCAATTGGAATTGAGTGTGAAGGAAACAAACGGGCTTTTGAACATGATTCGCAGTGTAACTACCCAGACCAGGCTGCTTGGGCTCAATGCCTCCATTGAGGCGGCGAGGGCGGGAGCGGCCGGGAAAGGCTTTGCCGTGGTGGCGGGCGAAATCAGGCACCTGGCGGAAAGCAGCTCGCGTTTCCTGGCGGAAATTGAAGAAATCCTCGGGGCGCTGAACAAGGCCAAGGAAAACCTGGGGGCGGAAATAGCAAGCATTGCCGATATATCGGCGGAACAGGCCCAGGCCGCCAAGCAGTTGTCTGATGCCGCCCGCGAGTTGTCTGCGACGGCACGGAAGCTGTTGCAGTATGCGGAAAATCTGATGCAATAACAAAAACCGGAAGGTCTGCCGCCTTCCGGTTTTTCCGGCTCCGGCTTATTCCTGTCTGCACTTATCTGTGGTATAATGGGAAAAGATTGAAAACGGGGGATCTGTGATGCAGGTGATTACCACACACCAGAATGCGGATTTTGACGCCCTGGCGTCCATGGTGGCGGCAGGGAAGCTTTACCCGCAGGCAAAGCTTGTCATCCCCCCCGGTCTCGGCCCCAATGTAAGGGAATTTGTGGCGCTTTACAAAGATCTGCTGCAGGCAAAAACACCCCAGGAAGTTGATTTCTCCTCCGTCAGGCGGTTGATTGTGACAGACACCAGGCAGCGCAGCCGGCTGCCGCATTTTCGTCCGCTTTTGGACAAGGTCGCGGAAATACACCTTTTTGACCATCATCCCCCTGGCGCTGACGACTTGCCGGCCACCTGTCTTTTGGCTGAAAAGGTGGGAGCCGCCACCACCCTGCTTGTGGAAAAACTGCTGGAGGGCAACATCAGGATTACACCATTTGAAGCCACACTCTTTATCCTGGGGATTTTTGAAGATACCGGCTGCCTTACCTATAACCGGACAACCATGCGTGACGTCCAGGCCGTCTGCCGTCTCTGGCCGGAAGGTGTAAATTTAGAGGTGCTCCAGACCTTCCTGCACCAGCCCCTGACCGGTGCGCAGCGCGGCCTCCTGGACAACCTGCTGGCAGCCGCCGAATTCCGGGAAATCCGCGGCGTACGTGTGGGCATTGCCGCCGTCGCCGGTGAAGAATATGTAGGCGGGCTGGCCGACCTGACCCAAAAACTGCTGGAAATTGTAGATGCGGACCTTTTTTTTACCGTGGCGGCCATGGCCGGCCGCGTCTATGTAGCGGGTCGCAGCCGAATGCGGCAGGTGGATTTGACGGAAGTTTTGTCTGATTTGGGAGGCAGGGGACACCGCAGTGTAGTTTCCACTGTCGTCGAGAATGATACTGCGGAAAGCGTGAAAGAAAAACTGCTGCTTATGCTTTACCGTCTCATTCCGCAGGCCCGGACGGCAGGATCGGCAATGTCTTCGCCCGTCCGCACAGTAAACGAGGACACGACTGTTGCCGAAGCTCACAAACTGATGCTGCGCTACGGCCACAGCGGCTTCCCCGTGTTGAAGGGAGACCGCCTGACAGGAATTATTTCCCGCCGCGACCTGGACAAAGCACTGCACCATAACCTGGGGCATGCTCCGGTTAGAGCTTTTATGAGCAGAAACCCTGTTACAGTGTCTTCCGATACACCCATAAGGGAGGTGCGGAGGCTGATGACAACACGTGATATCGGACGGCTGCCGGTCATGGAAAACGGCAGCCTGGCAGGAATTGTCACCAGGACGGATGTGCTGCACCTCCTGGAAAGCGAGGAAGAGAGCCCGACAGGGGGCGGCGCGGAGTTGCCGCAGGCGGGAGATGATCTGACGCCCCTTCTGAAAACCCGTTTGCCGCAAAAAATCATGGGGAGGCTGCTTATAATCGGCCAGGCAGCGGACAGGGAGGAAGTAAAAGTTTACGCCGTGGGCGGTTTTGTCCGCGACCTGCTGCTGGGGCTTCCCGTGCGTGACCTGGATTTGGTGGTGGAAGCGCCGGCTATTCCTTTTGCGGAAAAGCTGCAGCGCCTGCTGGGCGGGCGGCTGACAACCCATGAACAGTTTGGCACTGCCGCCCTGACTTTGGGCGACGGCAGCGCTATCGATCTTGTTACCGCCCGTCAGGAGTTTTATGCCCGTCCTGCCGCCCTACCGGAAGTGGAGGCTTCCGGTTTGAAAAATGACTTGTTCCGGCGTGATTTTACCGTCAATACACTGGCTTTCAGCCTCAATGCGCCCCGTTTCGGTCACCTGTTTGATTTTTTCGGGGGTATTGCCGACCTTTCCCGCGGCATGCTCCGCGTGCTGTACAATTTAAGTTTTATTGAAGATCCGCTGCGGATTCTGCGTGCCATTCGTTTTGAACA
>ERZ773359.4400-NODE-4400-length-14797-cov-5.416836_pt1 | contig 14797 bp, 11 predicted proteins | sample MGYA00374955_ERZ773359 | MGnify/ENA primary metagenome ERZ773359 (study PRJEB29098, sample SAMN04486028) | biogas fermenter metagenome | study: EMG produced TPA metagenomics assembly of the Biogas fermentation microbial communities from Germany - Plant 4 DNA1... | reverse complement strand
GGAAGAGACTATGGGGAAACGTTTTGGCGACAAAGAAAACCCACTACTTGTGTCTGTTCGTTCCGGTGCCGTTTTTTCCATGCCCGGCATGATGGATACGGTACTTAATTTAGGCCTGAACGATGAAACTGTGCTCGGTTTGGCTAAAGCCGCCAACAATGAACGTTTTGCCTATGATTGTTATCGCCGCTTTATCCAGATGTTTGCCGATGTTGTTTTAAAAGTTGACCATTACAAGTTTGAAAATGCTTTGGATGAGAAAAAACAAGCCCGCGGTGTCCAGTATGATACTGATCTTGATGCTACTGATTTAAAAGAACTGGTGGCTGAATACAAAGAAATTGTCTTAAAAGAAACGAAAAAGCCTTTTCCGCAGAAACCTGTGGAACAACTAATTCTGGCAATTTTAGCCGTCTTTGATTCCTGGAATAACCAGCGTGCCATTGTGTACCGTGAGATTCATAAGATTCCCGATCATTTAGGTACGGCAGTTAATGTTCAGGCCATGGTTTTTGGTAATTTAGGTGATGACAGCGGTACAGGCGTTGCTTTTACCCGCAACCCGGCAGACGGCACGAAAAAACTCTACGGTGAGTTTTTAATTAATGCGCAGGGTGAAGACGTGGTGGCAGGCATCCGCACACCCCTTGATATTGCCAAAATGGCCGAACATATGCCTCAAGTTTACAAAGAATTTACCAGGGTCTGCGACCTTTTGGAGAAACATTACCGCGATGTACAAGATATTGAATTTACCGTGGAGCGGGGCAAACTATATTTGCTGCAGACCCGTGCCGGTAAGCGGACGGCCATTGCTGCCGTGAAAATAGCCGTTAATATGGCGGAAGAAGGTTTAATCAACCGTGAAGAAGCTATCATGCGGGTTGACCCGTCACAGTTGAACCAGCTTTTGCACCGCCGTATTGACCAGGACGCAAAACCTGAGCCGATTGCTAAAGGCTTGCCGGCTTCTCCCGGTGCCGCCTCCGGCCAAATCGTTTTTGATGCTGATGAAGCAGAAAAATTGGCTGCAGACGGTGTGAAAGTGATTCTGGTCAGACCGGAAACTACACCGGACGATATTCATGGTATTGTCGCTGCAGAAGGTGTACTTACCAGCCGTGGCGGCATGACCAGCCATGCGGCCGTTGTTGCCCGCGGCATGGGTAAGTGCTGCGTAACAGGCTGTGAAGCACTGAAGATTGATTTGGCAGCTAAAACAATGACTGTTGCTGAGCTGGAGTTTAAAGAAGGCGACATTATTTCCATTGATGGCTCCTCCGGAGAAGTTTTCGCCGGCAAAGTAGCCATGATTGAACCCGAATTATCTCCTGAATTTGAGACACTTTTGCAGTGGGCGGATGAAACAAGAAAACTTGGTGTTCGCGCCAATGCCGATAATCCGGGCGATGCAACTAAAGCACGCCAGTTTGGTGCCGCCGGAATCGGGCTCTGCCGGACAGAACATATGTTTATGTCTCCGGACCGCCTACCTCTGGTGCAGGAAATGATTTTAGCCAAAAATGATGAAGAAAGAAATCGTGCATTAGCCAAATTGCTGCCCATGCAGCAAAACGATTTTGAAGGTATTTTCCGCGCCATGGACGGCCTGCCTGTGACAATTCGTTTGCTGGATCCGCCGTTGCATGAGTTCTTACCCAACCTGGAGGACCTTTTAGTAGAAGTTACCCTGCTTAAAGAACGGGGCAATAATCCGGAACTTTTGCGGGAAAAACAGGAACTTCTCAAGCAGGTACGTTCTTTGCATGAACTTAACCCCATGCTGGGACACCGCGGCTGCCGCTTGGGCGTGGTAACCCCTGCCATTTACAAAATGCAGGCTTTAGCCATCTTCCAGGCCGCAGCGGCACTGATTGCCGAAGGCAAAGAAGTGATTCCGGAAATTATGATTCCGCTGGTTGGTTTAGAGGAAGAATTAAAAATCCTGCGCGAACTAGTCGTGGAAGCAGCCGGGGAAGTTATGGAAAAAACCGGGCAGAAGTTTGAGTATAAAGTGGGCACGATGATAGAATTGCCGCGCGCCTGTATTACGGCAGATCAGATTGCTGCCCAGGCTGATTTCTTCTCCTTTGGCACCAACGACCTAACTCAAACCACCTTCGGTTATTCCCGTGATGATGCGGAAGGGAAGTTCCTCCTCCACTATCTGCAGGAAAAAATCCTCAAGGAAAACCCCTTCGCCGTGTTGGATCGTGATGGTGTGGGTGAGTTAGTAAAAATAGCATCTGAAAAAGGCCGTTCCACCAATGCTCAGATTAAACTGGGAATTTGCGGTGAGCACGGTGGTGATCCTTCATCCATTGAATTCTGTCACATGATCGGCCTCGACTATGTTTCCTGCTCCCCCTTTAGAGTTCCCATTGCCCGCCTGGCAGCAGCACAAGCGGCTATTACACATAAATAAGACTTGAAGAACAGGCCGGTAACTTTCTTTGTTACAGCAAGGTTAGGGCAAATTAACCTGTAATTAAAATAGGGTATTATCTCTTCAATTCGGAGGTAATACCCTTTGTAATTTTAACGGAGTCCTAAGGTGGAAATTATATAATGCGTGATAAAGTTGAAAAACCGCGTATGCAGCAACAAGTAAAATATGGAGTTTTTTGAAAATACCGTGAGCTAGTGTAGTGCAAAATATTGAGGAAAAATAGGTTATAAGCTATACTTGTTAAGTGATAAATTATAAACGGCGGTCGCGGTAACCCGCCTAAAAAAACAAGGAGAGGAAAATTAAATGCAAATGAGAATTGTCCGGGGGGCAATGATTGCAGGCATTTATGTGGTGCTGACATTTGCTTTTGCCCCCATCAGTTACGGTCCACTGCAGATTCGCATTGCGGAAGCCCTGACGGTACTGCCGTATGTGTGGCCGGAGGCTGTGGGAGGATTGTTTATTGGGTGTCTTTTGGCTAATATATTGGGTGGACTGGGGATCTGGGATATTGTTCTGGGCAGCCTGGCAACGCTTGTAGCCGCCTTGCTGACAAGAAAGATGCCTAAAATATGGCTGGCTCCCCTGCCGCCGGTGGTAGCTAACGGACTAATTGTGGGTGGTTATCTGTCCGTGCTCTATCACATGCCCCTGCAGTTAACTATAGGATATGTGGCAGCGGGGCAGGCAATAGCCTGTTATCTTTTAGGACTAATATTGCTGCATATCATGTTAAAATATGATTTGGACAGGTTATGACTCCTTTCTAACCCGTTTGTACAAGAGATTTTGGCAACTGGAATTAAAATTTTTCTAAAATTGTGTGGAGGATCTCCTGTGGTAAAAAATAAAAAAGAGCAAAAGCTTTACACTGTAGTTAAAATTAAGAGGGTACTGTCCGCTGTAGTGCAAGACAGTACCCTCTGTCATTAAATGCTTGTCGCTATATTTGCCCTGAGGGTAGTGTGCAAATATGTTATACTGAAAGGGAGTCCGGTTAAAGTTTAGGGAAACCAGCTTTATTATTTTACGGTGAGGTGCCGCTTTAATGAGACAGAGTCATGATTTTACACAAGGAAATATTTGGAGCCAACTATTTTCTTTTTCCCTGCCCATCATGCTTGCTAATCTGCTCCAGGTCAGTTACCAGATTGTTGACAGCTTATGGGTGGGAAACCTAATTGGAGCAAATGCTTTAGGAGCTGTGGCTGTGGCCGGGACAGTTATTTTCGTGGCCTTTTCTTTTATTTTGGGAATAAATAATGCTACTTTGACGATTCTCTCACAGCAAAAAGGCAAGGGTGATGAAAGGGCTTTGGCCCGCTATCTAAATGCTTTTGTGGTACTGCTGGCAGGATTATCATTGCTGGCAAGTTTTTTAGGCTTTGCCTTTGCTGAAACTATTTTAAACTTACTTAATACCCCCGGCGCTATGCTGGCGCAAGCTAAAGCTTATTTGCAAATCAACAGCCTGGGGATGATTTTTGTCATTGGTTATAATTTTATCGGCACGGTTTTGCGTGCCCTTGGAGACAGCAAAACCCCGTTAAAAATTGTGCTGGCCGCAGTAATTTTAAATAGTGTTTTAGATCCTGTCTTTATTGCTACTTTTAATTGGGGTGTAAACGGTGCTGCCCTGGCAACAATCGCGGCCCAGGGACTGGCGTTTCTTGCCGGGCTGTACATTATTCTGAAGGGAAAATTAGCACCTTTTTCCCTGCCGTCAATCCCTGCCAAGAAAGAAGTATTATTAATTTTAAAATTAGGGGTTCCGTCGGGTCTGCAGATGTCTGTGATTTCCGCCGGTGCGGCGGCCGTCATGAGTGTAGTCAATTCTTTCGGTCCCCATGTAGTGTCCGGCTACAGTGCCGCTCATCGTTTGGACCATGTGATTATGTTGCCGGCTCAAGCACTGGGAACAGCGGTAAACAGTATGGCGGGACAAAATATCGGGGCCAATAAATGGCAGCGTGTTTTTAAAATTGCCAGGTACGGTTTGTTTACTAATCTTTGTATTATGTTTGCTCTGGCGTTAGGTGTTTATTTTCTGGCCGGACCTGCAGTCAGTCTGTTTATTCAAGAACCTGATGCCGTTCGTTTTGGTAAAGAATTTTTACAAGCAATAGCCCTGTTTTACCCGTTTTTAGGAATTAATTTTGTCTTAAACGGAACAGTAAGGGCCTCAGGGGCCATGTATCAAGTTTTAATTTTAAATATCATATCCTTCTGGGTGCTGCGTTACCCGTTAACTTATGCATTCTCTTCCATGATTGGGGAGCTTGGGATTGCCATAGGCATGGGGTCCAGTTTTGTCATTAGCAGCATTATTGCCTTTTTATATTTCCGCTACGGCGGTTGGAGAAGAATCCGGCTTGAAACCGGCAGAAGTGAGTAAGATTGTTCCCAAAGGCAACGACTGGCACTTATTTGTAAATTTTGTTTGACAAAGGATATTCATTTGTGTTACAATCAGCTTCAAATCTCATACGCAGTAAAAACCGAAGAGCAAGAGAAGTAGGAATAATCGCCTGCATATAGAGAGCCGCTGGGGGTGGGAATGCGGTTGCAGAGTTGTTCTGAATGGACTTGCGAGGGAAGCCCGAAATCAGCAGGAGAGTAGGCGCTTACGGGGAGCCTGCCCGTTATCAGGGGGATGCATATGATGGTATGCAAAAGTGAGCGGGTGTTGCTATGCACCAATGAGGGTGGTACCGCAGAAGCTAAAGCTTTTGTCCCTGTTTTCAGGGATGAGAGCTTTTTTTATTTGCCAAGAAATGAGGTGGGAAGATGTTAAAGCCCGGGTACAATGAAGTCCGGCAGTTGGCAAAAAGTTATAATACCATTCCGCTTTGTAAGGAAATTTACGCAGATGTCATCACACCCATCGGGTTATTGTTGAAAATAGCCCGCATCAGCAGCAGGTTCTATCTATTTGAAAGTATCGAAGGCGGTGAAAAATGGGCCAGGTATTCATTTTTAGGTTTTGATCCCATTATGCGCATTGTGGGCAAAAACAAAAAAATTGTTGTGACGGAAAAAGGTGTGAAAAAGGAAGTACAGTCCCAGGATCCGGCGGCAGAAATCAGAGCAATTTTAACAAAATACAAGGCGCCGAAACTGGCAGGTATGCCGCCTTTTGCGGGAGGTTTGGTGGGGTACTTTGCCTACAGTATGATTGGCTATACTGAACCGGCTTTAAATCTGAAAAGCAGTGAATTTCCTGACTTTGATTTAATGCTGTTTGACAAAGTTATTGTTTATGATCATCTCAAACAAAAAATACTGATTGTGGTTAATATGCAGACTGATGAGGCGGAAAAAAATTATCAAAAAGCCCTGGAAACAATCGCAGAAATTAGCCGTTTAATCCGGGAGGAATTTTCCTTCCTGCAAACCCAAAGTTCTTGCCGGCCCCAATTTACCTGCAATGTTTCCAAGCAAGAATACTGTGAGCTGGTGGAAAGAGTTAAAGACTACATTAAGCGTGGCCAGATTTTCCAGGCAGTTATTTCCCGGCGTTTTGAAGCGGAGTTTACTGACAGTCTTTTAAATGCTTACCGGGTTTTAAGGACATTGAATCCTTCCCCCTACATGGTATTTTTGCAAAATGATGATCTGCAGCTGATTAGCACTTCTCCGGAAACACTGGTGAGGTTGCAAAACGGTGTGCTGTCCACTTTCCCCATAGCCGGCTCAAGACCGCGGGGGAAAGATGAAAGGGAGGATAAAGCTTTGGAGCGGGAGCTATTGGCAGATGAAAAAGAATTGGCAGAACATATTATGCTGGTAGATTTAGCCCGCAACGATTTAGGTAAAGTAGCCGAGTTTGGCAGTGTGCGCCTTGTCAGCTATAAAAAGATTCAGCGCTATTCTAAAATTATGCATCTTACCTCGGAAGTGGAAGGACGACTGCGGGAAGGTTTAGATGCCCTGGATGCCGTGAAGGCGTTTTTGCCGGCAGGTACTTTGTCCGGATCGCCTAAAATTCAGGCCTGCCGGATTATTGAGGAGCTGGAAAAGGAGCCCCGGGGTATTTATGGCGGGGCCATTGGCTACTTGGATTTTACCGGCAACATGGATATTTGTATTGCCATTAGAATGGCGGTTAAAAAAGGGAATAAAGTTTATGTCCAGGCCGGGGGAGGAATCGTGGCCGGCAGCAGGGCGGAGCAGGAATATGAGGAAGCAGCCAATAAAGCCAGGGCCGTTATGGAAGCCATAATGGCCGCCAGTGAGGTGGATAAGTGATGATTTTAATCATAGACAATTATGACAGTTTTGCCTATAACCTGGCGCAGATGGCAGGTACTTTTAAACCTGTTGTACAGGTGGTGCGCAACGATGAAGTAACGGCTGAAGATGTGAAAGAAATGTGCCCTTCCCATATTATCCTCTCTCCGGGACCGGGTAGCTCCGGTATTTGTACAGATGTCATCAGCCTTATGCATGAATTTGTACCTATTCTGGGCATTAATCTTGGTTGCCAGCTGATCTGTAAAGTTTTTGGCGCAACCCTGGAGCCGGCAGAACGTTTGCTTCACGGTAAGGCAAGCAGTATTCATCTAGCCAACGGCAACAAAATATTTCAAAGTCTGCCCCCTATCATCCAGGGAGGAAGATATGATTCCTGCAGGATCAGGCGGCAATCTTTGCCGGAAGATCTGTTACTCATTGCCGAAGATGAGGAAGGGGAAGTGATGGGGGTTAAGCATAGGGAATATGAGCTTTATGGACTTCAGTTTCATCCGGAATCAGTTTTGACACCACAGGGGCAGGTCATTATTAATAATTTTTTAAAGACAGGCGGTGAACTTGATGATTAAAGAAGCCATTCAATCCCTTTTAAACGGGGAAAACCTTCCATTTGCAGTGACTAAAGCCGTCATGGCGGAAATAATTAGCGGGGAAGCAACACAGGCGCAAATTGCTTCTTTTATTACTGCCATGAGGATGAAGGGAGAAACAATTGATGAAATTACTGCCTGTGCTCAGGTGATGAGAGAAAGTGGTCTTAAACTTCAATCTAACGGCGAAGTTCTGGATATTGTGGGTACAGGCGGGGATCAGGCCAATACTTTTAATATTTCTACAGTTTCTGCCTTTGTGGTGTCAGCGGCAGGCATACCGGTGGCCAAACACGGTAACAGAAGTGTTTCCAGTAAATGCGGCAGTGCAGATGTGCTGGAGGCGCTGGGGGTAAAAATTGATATTCCCGTGGCCAGAAGTGAAAAGATTCTGCAGGAAATAGGTATCTGCTTTATGTTTGCCGCCCATTATCATCCTTCCATGAAATATGCCGCACCGGTAAGAAAGGACCTGGGCGTGCGCACGATTTTTAACATTCTCGGGCCCCTTGCCAGTCCCGCCGGTGCCAAGGTACAGCTTTTAGGGGTTTATGATGAAAATTTGGTGGAGCCTTTAGCCAGGGTGCTTGCCAATTTGGGTGTAAAAAAAGCCATGGTGGTTCACGGTCATGACGGTTTGGATGAAATTTCTTTAACAACTTCTACTACTGTCTGTGAAGTTAATCACGGCAGGCTCAACAGTTTCTTTTTAGATCCACGTCTGCTTGGTTTTACCTGCTGCAGGCATGAAGATTTAACCGGTGGCGGGCCGGAAGAGAATGCCGAAATCACCAGAAGTATCTTGAGCGGCGAAAAAGGTCCTAAAAGAGATATTGTACTGTTAAACTCTGCAGTTTGTCTTTATCTTTTTTACGACGAGCTGACTTTACGGGAATGCGTACGGCTGGCAGCGGAAATTATCGATAGCGGCAAAGCGCTGGAACAGTTAAATAAATTTGTTAAACTTTCCAATCAGGAACATTAAGTAAAGGCGGGAAAAATGTGCTTGAGCTCTTAGTAAAATCAACCAGAAAACGTGTAGAGGAAGCCAAAGGAAAAGTTCCCTTTAGTGATTTAGTTGCGCAGGTAGCGGCGCAGGAAAAAACACAAAATGGGCGCGTAGCTTTTGCTTTTGAAAAAAACTTAAAACAAGAGGGTATTTCCTTTATCTGCGAAGTGAAAAAAGCTTCTCCGTCAAAGGGGATTATTGCTCCTGATTTCCCTTATTTACAGATAGCTCTGGAATATGAAAAGGCCGGTGCGCAGGCAGTTTCTGTACTGACGGAGCCGGAATATTTCCTGGGTAACAATAAGTATTTGGCAGATATAAGCCGGGCAGTCAGTATCCCTGTGTTGCGCAAAGATTTTATTATTGATGCATACCAGCTGTATGAGGCCAAACTTATCGGTGCAGACGCCGTACTTTTAATTTGTACCCTCCTGGATTTAAAGACACTAAAAAAGTATCTTCAGATTTGTGATGCTTTAGGGCTGTCTGCCCTGGTGGAGGTACACACAAAAGAAGAAATAGCCGCAGCTCTTGCAGCCGGAGCCAGAGTGATCGGCGTAAATAACCGGAATTTGCAAACTTTTACGGTCGATCTAAACCGCTGTCTGACGTTAAGAGAGTTGGTACCCAGGGAAATTGTTTATGTGGCCGAAAGCGGTATTCAGTCGCGCCGGGAGCTGGAATTACTGGAGGAAGCAGGTGTGGACGCAGTTTTAATTGGGGAAGCGCTGATGAAGAGCAAAGATAAAACTGCCATGCTGGCTTATCTGCAAGGCAAAAGAGGCGGTATCAGTGACAAAAATTAAAATTTGCGGTTTAAAAAAAGTGCAGGATATCATGGCTGTAAATAAAGCCCTGCCTGATTATATTGGGTTTGTGTTTGCCGACAGTCCCAGGCAAATTGATGCGCAAAAAGCACAAGAGTTAAAAGCCTGCCTGCATCCTGCCGTTAAAACTGTAGGAGTTTTTGTTAATGAAAAAAGAGAAAATATTGTGCAACTATGCCATGCCGCCGTCATCGACCTGGTCCAGTTACATGGTGATGAAGATGAGACATATATAAAATACCTGAAAAGTTGTGTGTCGCAAAAAATAATTAAAGCCGTCAGGGTTAAGGACAAAGCTGAAATCAAAGAAGCATTGACTTTACCTTGTGATTACTTTTTGTTTGATACCTACCACAAAGATCTATACGGGGGCACAGGTAAAACTTTTACCTGGTCACTGCTTCCCGAAATCGAGAAACCGTATTTTCTGGCGGGAGGGATCAATGCCGCCAATGTTTTGCCAGCCATCGATGCCTGCAGTCCGTATTGCGTTGATGTCAGCAGTGGCGTGGAAGTAAACGGTGAAAAAGATCCGGAAAAAATCTTGAAGCTTGTAGCCCTGGTAAGGGAAAAAACTACGCCTCCGTTGGGCTGAAACAACGGAGGCGTGTCATTAAAATCAGTTGTAATTAAGCTAGATCACTTTTACTCCTAAAGTACTTTCCATTTCTTTCAGGGCAAACTCATGTGCCTGGGTGTCAAAGGAAGCTACACAGTCTTTTCTGACAGTGACTTGGTAATTTAACATACGGGCATCGGCGGCAGTGTAGAGAACACATATTTGGGTGCAAACTCCCACCAGTTCCAGTTCAGTAACTCCCAGTTCCCTTAAAGTTAAGTCCAGATCGGTGCCAAAAAACGCACTGTAACGGCGTTTATAAATTTTCAGCTCTTTTTCCTGGGGGGCCAGTTCAGGCACAACTTCAGCACCCGGTTCTCCCGCCAGGCAGTGAGGTGGAAACATGTTAAATTCTTCATCCTGAGGCAGGTGCCGGTCCATGATGTAAATAACCGGATGGCCGCCTGCACGCCATTCGTCTATTCTTTTAGCAACATTGCTGATAATTTGAGTTGAATCGCCAATACTTAAAGCTCCGTCTGCAGCTAAAAAGTCATTAAGCATATCGATGACAAGCAGTGCTTTTGCCAAACTTATCACCTCCGGTTTTAGTCACCACTGATTAACCCGCGGATAAATGCAATGAGACTGCGGAACAGGCGTACAAAAATATTGGCGCGATTTACATCTTCCGTTGTTACCAATTCCTGTTCAGCAAGTGTTTCTCCGTCCAGTTTGACCAGCAGCGTGGCTGCTGCCGTTCCTTTTTCCACAGGGGCTGTCAATTCCTTTTGTTCCGCCACTTCCAGGACCAGATCATCAGCCCGGTTTTGCGGGATTAAGGGCTGAAAGTCTTTCTTGATAGTTAAATTAACAGTTTGCTGTTTCCCGTCTTTAACAGGAATTTCCCCCAAAACTTCTCCTGCTTTGGCCACAGTATGAAATTTAAAGTTGCGAAAACCGTAATTAAGCAGTTCCTGGCTGGCAACAAGGCGGGCCTGGTCACTTTCTGTATTCAAAACCACAGAGATAAGACGCATGCCGTTTTGCTCGGCGGTGCCGGTTAAACTAAAGCCTGATTCAGGTGTCCAGCCGGTTTTAAGACCGTCGGCGCCAGGGAAGCGTCCCAGTAAGGGGTTACGGTTATACTGGGTAATATTGTTGTAAGTATATTCCCGTTGCGATTCAAATTCAAGAATTTTAGGGTGATTAAGAATAAGTTCACGGGCGACAATGGCAGTATCCCGGGCACTCATATAATGATTAGCGGCAGGAAGACCTGTGGCATTCTGAAACATAGTATTTGTCATACCCAGTTCCTGGGCACGCTTATTCATAAGTTGAACGAAAGCTTCTTCACTGCCGGTAAGTAACTCGGCTAAAGCAATACAGCCGTCATTGGCTGAGACGATGGAAATGCCGCTGATGAGTTCTTCTACGGTTACCTCCGTATTAATTTCTAAAAACATGGAGGAACCTTCTTTTTGCCAGGCACGTTCTGAAACGATTGTAGTATCGTCCCAGTTAATCTCACCGCGTTCCAAGGCCTCAAAGGCTAAAAGCAGCGTCATGATTTTTGTCGTGCTGGCAGGAGGGCGGGGTTCGTCCGCATTTTTTAAGTAGAGAAATTGTCCGGTGGAAACTTCCATGAGCGCAGCTACTTCGGCTGATGATTCAAAATTCTGGGCGGCAGCCGGAAGAGGTAGTAGCAAAAATAAAACAACAAGAAATAGTGAGAGTGATTTTTTCATTTTGACCAGCCTCCTGTTGCAACTTTTACACAAGTATATCTTATACGAAAGTATAGGTAAGAATCCAGTATAAATACAAGATTTCAGCATAAAAAAATACATAGTACGTTAAAATTGAGAAACGCGTTTTTATCATGTATAATGAGCTCAAATGCTGCAAAATGAGTGGGTGAATGCTTTGCACGAAGGTTTAATTTTAATTGTTGATGATGAAAAACATATCTGTGAGCTTGTTAGTTTATATTTGGAGCAAGAGGGCTTTGCTACCGAAGTGGCCTATGACGGCGAGGAAGCTGTGCAAAAAGCCAAAACACTCAACCCGCTCTTAATTATTCTCGATATTATGCTGCCAAAGTTAAACGGTTGGGATGTCTGTCGCCAGGTGCGAAAATTTACCAATGTACCTATTATTATGCTAACGGCTAAAGGGGAAGAGTTTGATAAAGTTTTGGGTCTGGAATTAGGGGCAGATGATTATATAACAAAACCTTTCTCACCCCGCGAACTGGTGGCGCGGGTAAAAGCTGTTTTGCGGCGGACTGTCATTGAGGAACAGCCTTCCTCAGAAGAAGTGATTCAACTGCCCCATCTCACCATTAACCGCTCCTCCCGGGAAGTAGTGGTGGCAGGAAAAGAAGTTTCCCTGACGCCAAAAGAATTTGATTTGCTTTGGTTTTTGGCAAAAAATCCGGGTAAAGTTTTTACCCGGGAGCAGTTATCGGCAGCCGTTTGGGGATACGATTATTACGGTGATTTACGTACTGTAGATACACATATAAAACGGCTTAGGGAAAAAGTGGGGCGCAAACATCCAAAGCAGCTGATTAAAACTGTCTGGGGCGTAGGCTACAAATTAGAGGTAAATTAATCGCCATGAAGACCAATATTTTTACCAAACTTTTAATTACATATTTAGTGATTATACTACTCACCCTTTTTGTGGTAGGCATTTTTCTGACACAGCTTTTTCAGAATTATTTTTATAATCTGCGCCAGCGCGAGTTAATGGTTAAGGGAAAAGAAATTGCCGATATTTTGGCGGCACAACTTTTGGGTTTGCAGGATCTGCGTGTAACAAATGATTTACTTTTCATCCTGGATCAGTTTTTAGATGCACGAATTCAGGCAGTAGATAAATCTGTGCTGGTCCTGGCCACTGTCCCCGGGTTTGAAGAAATGAGCCTGCCTTTTTCTCCGGAGGAACTGGAACAATTACTGCAGGGTGAGGCAGTAGCAAAACGAAATTACCATGCGCAAACCGGGGAGCAACTGGTAATTGTGGCTGTACCTGTTGTTTTGCCCAATGACGTGGCCGGCGCAGTTTTTCTATCTGCGCCGCTGAGGGGAATAGCACAAACTTTGTCCCAGGTGCAGCGTCTTATTTTTTATGCTGCTTTGTTGGCTTCGGTTTTAGCCATGCTTGCCGGTTTATACTTATCAAAAACAATTTCTTTGCCTCTGCAACAAATGAATCAGGCGGCGATGGAGGTAGCCAAAGGCAATTACCGGCAGCAGGTGAAAGTAACTTCCAGTGATGAGGTTGGCCAGTTGGCCCAAACCTTTAACCATATGGCCTTAAAACTACGGCAGACCATTGAAGCGCTTTCACAGGAAAAAGCGAAACTGGAAAACATTATGCTCTGTATGAATGAAGGCGTCATCGCCATAGATAGAAAAGGCCGGATTTTATTGGCTAATTCTCAGGCGCAGAAGCTTTTACAAGCGCAAGAGCAGGACTTAACGGGGCGAAAACTGGTAGATTTACCTGCTGATAAAGAGATTGGGAGCTTATTTTTTGCGGTTATTGCCCGGGGAGAAGCTTTGTCAGAAGAATTTGCCACCACCGGGGGCAGGATGCTCTCCGTACAAGTTTCTCCTTTACGCCGCCGGCAGCAGATTTGGGGAGCGGTGGGTATTTTGCAGGATGTGACGGAAGTTCATCAAATTGAACAGATGCGTCGTGATTTTGTCGCCAATGTATCCCATGAACTGCGTACTCCCATGACATCGATTCAGGGCTTTGTGGAGGCAATCTTAGATGGCGTAGTTACCGATGAAAAAAGCCGTAACCGCTACCTACAGATCATTTTGGCGGAAACTGTAAGGTTAAACCGCTTGGTTAGTGATTTGCTTGATTTATCTTACCTGGAAACAGGTCAACTGGCCTGGCAACTGGAACCGCTAAATCTTTTACCTCTCCTGACACAGGCTGCAGATAAATTGCAACCGCAGTTCCGGCAGCAGTCTCTGGCTTTCCGGTTGCAGGTACCGGATAGTCTACCGCCTGTGCTTGGTAATTATGATCGTATTCAACAGGTATTGATCAATTTATTAAGCAATGCCGTTGCCTTTACTCCCAGCGGTGGTTGTATTACTTTGTCCGCTGATGATACAGGCAAACAAGTGCGTATTGCCGTGACCGACACAGGCCCCGGAATTCCCCAGGCAGAACAACATTTAGTTTGGCAGCGTTTTCATAAGGTAGATAAGGCCAGGACGCGTAGCTTGGGGGGCACCGGGCTGGGTTTGCCTATTGTGAAACAAATAGTGGAGGCCCACGGGGGTTCTGTCGGCCTCAAGAGTACTTTAGGCCAGGGTTCAACCTTTTATTTTACCCTCAATAAAATTGAAGCTGAGACCGAAAGGTGTTAGCTTTTTTTTTGCCAAATTATCGAATGAGATAATTTTATTTGCCTTGGCCGGTAGAAAGCAAAAAGTTGTAAAAGTTTTAGCAAAGAAAGGCAAAGTAATTTGTGCCTGTTCTATGGAGGATTTATCCGTTAAAAGGCGAATTAATGCTATGTAACGCCAACTTGCCGTCTCAGACGGCGAAAAATTGCAATTAAGCCGGTAAATCTATGATAAATCGTATAATAAGCATTAATTGGTATATAATATTTTAAGCTTCTCAGTCAGGATAATCTTTGGCTTAAAGAAGGAATCAATCAAGCAATGTAGAAATAAATGGGTACAGTGAAATGGGAACAGTGTGACGTGTAACGTCAGGCAAAGGAGGAATAGGTTCCGGGAAACAGGTCGGAGAGAGGCTAAATCATGTGGTTGTGACAATGTGACCTCGTCTCTCTTTCAGGGATGAGGTCTTTTCAGTGATTAGGAACTATAAATAGACTTTTGCAGGATTTTGTCCAATAATGGCGAATAGATAAGCTTTAGCTGCCGGGCTTAACTTAAAACGTCCAAACCCGTGTAATAGCTGTAAAATGCAGGGTGATAAGGATGACGGGGAGAATTCCTACAGAATTTATTGATGATTTGCGAACTCGCTTCGATATTGTTGAAGTGGTTTCGCAATATGTGCAATTGAAAAGATCCGGCCGCAACTATTTTGGTCTTT
>ERZ773359.4398-NODE-4398-length-14808-cov-6.526876_pt1 | contig 14808 bp, 9 predicted proteins | sample MGYA00374955_ERZ773359 | MGnify/ENA primary metagenome ERZ773359 (study PRJEB29098, sample SAMN04486028) | biogas fermenter metagenome | study: EMG produced TPA metagenomics assembly of the Biogas fermentation microbial communities from Germany - Plant 4 DNA1... | reverse complement strand
GATCGGAATTATTACGTGATTCCCGTCTTTTAAATTAATAATGATCGCTCTTCCTTTTCTGATTAGCTCCAACCCGGCGATATCTTTAATCGGTATTGTTTTAATTGTAAAACTTGAGCGATGCCGCTTGTCTTTGGACCAAAGTCCGTGCCCGATTATTAAACTCTCTTTCTTCGCTTCAATATAAAACGTTAAAGTCACGATGGTCGAGACTAATAGTAATCCCGCGACGCTTAGCATCGCTATCTTCTTCCATCCTTTCAACAGAAGAAAACCTATTAAAGCGAATAAGACAACAAAGAAAAACATTATTATCCAGAGTTTTACCGGCCTGTATTTCTTATTTCTCATTGAGAACAACCCCTTTGCTTTAAATTTTTATGCCGGGTAATTTTCCGGCGCGCTAATTATTTCCCCTTTTTTCTCTCCCGGGATTAGGGCGCGAACCACCACCCCCGCAAGCGCCAATGCCGAGGCGACTATGTTGACAAAAAGGGATATCGTTATATAAACGGAATCATTGAATGGTCCCGAGTAGATTGGCTTGAACAAAAAGAAGAAACACTCGGTAAAAACCAAACCGCTAAATAAGCCGGCCAAAATTATTGATATCGGTCGATTCCTTTTCGCGAGAATAATAAACAAACTCAGGAAAAAAATCGCTCCAATCAAGACTATGTTCAAATAGTGAACATACGGGGTTTCGCTTTTTGAAATAGAATCACCGATCTTGAAAGAAGCAAAGTTCTTCTATTAGGCGCGACGGTAAAAGCGAAATTAATGATAACCACAAAAACCACGACTAAACAAATGGCGGACATTATTTCCACAACGGGCGCCGGCGTCGCTTGCGTTAAATGGGCTTCGTGCCAAACCGCCCGCGCGATATGTTGATAAATTACCAAATAAGGAAAGATAAATAAAATGCCGAACGAAACCAAAAAAACTACCGATAGCTTTTTCTTCCCGTGATGTCTTTTGGAATCGATTCAAAATCCATACAAAAACCACCTTGCGCATATTTCCCCAACGCTCCCGCAAAACGCCTCCTACTCGAACCTTATCCTTTGATGGCGGGGTTTGGTATTGTTTAAGTACATTGTATCATACCGTGATTGTTTTTTCCATATTTTTCTTTTAAATTTATAAAAAAGCGAAGTCTGATTAGAATCGAATTCGCTTTATATTTCGGGTTGTTTTCCCGTCGGATAAATCTATTTCCGTTTCAATATCTCTCGTTTTTACAATAACCCGCTTATAACCGCCGGGATAATCATTGCGGGGGGCGATTTCCAAGGAACCGTCCCGATAAACGATATCGTATATCCGGCAACCCCCGTCGCGGTAAGCAAAGCTTACCCCGTCGTCATAATAATGCGTATACTCGGCCTCATCGCCATAAATCTCGACTATGAGCGTATCCCGTCTTCCGGGGTCTATATGCTCCATGTCGGGATATCCCACCAATATGACGCCCTTCTTAACAAACATCGCAAGCTCGGCTAGCGGGCAATCGACGATATGATAGCCGCCTTGGTATTCTTTTCCCGTCCGGAAGTCATACCACGCTCCCTTTGGGAGATAAACCATTCTTTTCGTTCTCCCGGGCTCGACCACCGGCGCGACGAGCAATGACTCGCCGACCAAGTACTCGTCATTAATATTATATGTTTCGGGGTCATCCGGATAATGATAAACCAGGGGCCTGATTACCGGGGCGCCCGAGTTTTCGTGTTGATAAAACAAGTCATAAAGATAAGGGATAAACCGATAACGCAGTTTGACGACGCGGCGGTAGATATCAAGCGTCTCCCGGTCAAAAGCCCACGGTTCTTGGCGGCGCGTGCCGGCGGCGGTATGATTTCTGAAAAGCGGGAAGAAACAGGCCGCCTGGACCCACCTGATTAAAAGCTCTTTTGTAGTGTCGGAAAAGAAACCGCCGATATCGACCCCGCAAAACGCGAAACCCGAAAGACCGAGATTGCATACCTGCGGGATAGCCATCCGTAAGTGATGCCAAAGACTGTGATTATCGCCGGTCCAAACGGTCGAATACTTTTGCGTCCCGGCATAGCAGGCGCGGGTGATGACAAAGGGGCGCCCGGACGCTTTCATCGCGTCATACGCGGTCTTCGCCATATAATGCCCGTAAATATTATGCGCTTCGGTATGCAAATAGTTTTTATCGTCGCCGGGAAAAACGAGGTCATCGGGCAAAGGACCGGCAAATGAGGCCGGCTCGTTCATATCGTTCCAAATCCCCGCGACGCCCACGTCAAGCAAATCGCGAACCTTCCGCCCCCACCAATCGCGGACTTCTTTCTTAAAGTATGAAGGGTATGCCGAAGGACCCGGCCAGACGACGTTTTGATAGATATCGCCAAACCGGTTGCGAGCAAAAAACCCGCGGCTTTTCCCTTCCTCATAAACGGCGTATCCCGGCTCAATCTTAACCCCGGGGTCGATTATCACAACGGCTTTAACTCCCGACTCTTTCAGCTCCGCAAGCAAGCCCGGAAAATCGGGAAACCGCTCTTTGTTGATTGTGAAGACTTTGTATTCGTCCATATAATCGATGTCAAAATAGACAACATCAAGCGGGATGCCGCGCCGACGGAACGACGCTACAAGTTCCCGGATTTCCCCCGCGTCGCGGTAAGACCAGCGGCTTTGATGATAACCCAGAGTCCAAATCGCGGGAAGCGGCGTCCTTCCCGTGAGGCTCGTGTATCGGGAAACGACGTCGCCGATCGCGGGGCCATATATAAAGTAATAATTAAGCTCGCCGTCATCGGCCGCGTAAGCGCATACCCGGCTATCCGTTTTCCCGAAATCGAAGTAAGCTTTATAATGATTATCGTAAAATAGCCCGTAGGCAAAGCCGCGCCTAAAACCGATATAAAAGGGAATCGATTTATAAAGCGCGGGATCGCGGGAGGTATGCGGCTCGGGATTGTCGGTATTCCACATCACGTAAGAATAGCGCTTTTTGTTTAGAAAACCGGTCGTTTCCCCCAAACCGTAGAAAGCCTCGTCCGAAAGTATTTCCTTATAATCGCGGATTTTCTTATCCTTATATAAAGAAACGTCGGCGTCAGCATCGGAACATATTTTTTCTCCGGAAACCGTGAGAAAAGAAAGTTTGCCGTTATCCCCGCACTGAACGCAAAACAGACCGGCGGAAAAGACGGGGACATCCCGTCCCGCAAGCTCGATTTGCGCGGGTTCATAAGGAACTTTCTCAATCGCGTGAGATTTAAGTCGCGGGCTCGTTCCCACCCGGACGATGCCGGGGGTAATAAACTCAAGGAAAAGTCTTTCCCGCTCGTAAGTTAGTTTTATTGTCCGGCCGTTTATCTCATGGGATAGAAGCTTGCCTTGGATCATCGTTATCCTCGCTTTCTTTTAATATCAATAGAAAAAGCCATCCTTTTACGGGTGGCTTTAATCAAATTCCCTTTACTGCTCGACAACAACATTTATTGCCTGAGGTCCACGATCACCGTTAGTGATATCAAAAGTCACGTTTTGCCCTTCGACAAGAGTCTTGTAACCATCAGACTGGATTGCGGAAAAGTGTACGAATACATCTTTGCCGTCTTCAGTTTTAATGAACCCAAAACCCTTAGTGGCATTAAACCATTTGACAGTACCCTTATACAAAACTAGTACCTCCTTATAAATACTATAATAAAGGTAAATTTACACCATATGTACCAGTTAAGGGTAAATATAGCCTTAAATCTAAACCTTATTACTCGTCCATTATAACATATTAATTGTTACAATACAATAGAAATATGAAATAAGTTCAGGGTCTTATTCGATTGCATCATTTAACTGAAATATGTTCTATTATAACCCCATCTTACACCGACAGTTTTATTGTTGAAAAAGATTTTGTATGAACTTAAACCTACAGTCAGCAGCTTCAAATATCTGAAATGAAATCAAAGTAATGCCGTATTTTTAAAATGACGTTTTGCAATTTCAGAATAAAACCCTATATTATCAGCTTTGTATGTCCCAACAACAAGCCCCCGATCAAGGAAAGAGTTGCTCATTTCGCAACAAGTTTCGGGTAATAACGAACAGGCATAGCAGGATGCCAAATTCAATGAATCCCTGCCTTGCCCGCGGCTTAATATACATATGGGATCATTTGAACAGGTTTTTGCGGAAAGTATGGCATTATTAAATATTTGGGGAAAGATGTCAGTCCGGCCCTGACGAACCAACCCACCCAAACTTCCTTCTGAATCACCGCTTGTTGTGTATATAAAGATTCCGGCCATTTGATTTTTGTCTGTTTCTTTCGACCAATAAAGACGCTCGCTTAAACTTGCAATACTATAACCGCATTCAAAACTCAATTGTTTTATTAATAAATGAGACAAAGTATGCAGTAACACAAATTTTGGCGTTAATATTGATGACTTTGTTCTTCCTAATAATGATTTTTCACTATTAGATTTCATTATGTCAACTCTTTTTTTAATTTCCGGATTGTTATGAATCCAGTTATTTATAGCATTTTCATCCAATTCCAGAAATATACCTTCTCCTTTTATTTCATAAGCGGGATACCATAAATTCTCTCCTTTGATGTCGACAAAACCGAAACCCCCTTTTTCGACAGGATTTATTCTAGAAAATCCTATTAAAGTCTTTACGATTTTTATGGTATTAACCAATGAAATCGTTTTAACGAAGGCAAAAAATATAATTTTTAACTGTTTTCTTAATTGTAACAGTTTTATGGTGAAAAATCAAATCTGTTGTGGAAAAATATACTATATAAGTAATTTTTTTAGAAAAATGTTAAGTCTAAATAATATGTATCAACACCAATAATGGAATTTTGGAACGGTGCATTATGCATAAAAACATGTAGCCGTAGAAAACATTCAGAAAAATAGTCATAAACATCAATCATTCTTTTTTTATAAGGAAAGAAAGAAGAATGACTATCTGAATAAAACCTAATCAAAACTACTGGTTAAATAAATTTTTGAAAATTGAGAAATTATAGAATAAAAAAAGCATCGCAAATACTATATTTAGATGCTTTTTTTACCTCAAATTCGTATGTTTTTTGTAGATTTAATTTTTGATTTCTTAATCCATCGAGTTCTATCCTAAATACACTTTTTTATTATGCCACTCTAAAAAACTTGAATCAGGAAGTTGTTCTTTACGATTCGGCAATACAGCCAATTTGCTACCATGACGAGAATAATATTCTTTACCGTTGCCATAATCGTCATGAATCCTATGACTAACTAAAATATGGAAATCTTTATCTATAGTTATATACCCGCGATCAAATAATGTGTGATAATCTCTCCTAAGCAAAATTCCATTTTTTATATCGTGCGGACCATTTTGACTATAAGGCTTGATATGGGCCGCCTCAAGCGCTGGTAATGTTTTTTCGCCTGTAATCGCGCATCTTCTATGATAAGCATCAGTGACGACTACCTTAAAAGAGCCTTGTCCGAGCCGAGGTTTAATTAAAACGCCTTTGCCATACCTGTCGCCATGAGGCTCTTTTACAAAGTCCCGCGAAAGTATTCTTTTTTGTATTTTATTATATAATATAGCCCCGTGATACTCTGATGAATCATACGTTTTTCCTTGAACGATGTTTCTGCTCCAATCTCCCGGAACTTCAATCCAATCTTCTTCTTCGAAATAAAAACAATTAGTTAATATAATACAGCCAATTTGAGGATCCGAATCAATAGAAGGGCTTGTTTTCTTATATTTCCATATGCTGTTCTTTAATTCATAAAAGCTTTTTACTCCGTTAGCAGGTCCAAAAGCTTCCCATGCCAATGAAACCGGCAATGTTGAAAACTTCAAGAAAAATCCGCCGCCGACGATGAAATCATGCGGACTATGCAGTTTAAACAAAAACATTCCGCCTTCGTCTAATGCTTTAAAGCTTGCTTTACCACCAGGCCTCCAAAAATTAACTTCTTCATATTTAGCTTCTTTCAAAGTGATAAACCAGTTATAGTCCGTTATTCCGACATAGAATTTCAAATTAATCACCTGATTGTCTTTTTTTGTCAATCAAATGTTATCAATATTATTTCTAAATGTCAATATTTTTCTTAACTTAAACGGAATGTCTTGGCAATATTTTATAAAAAATACTTTTTAATAAAAAAGAGGTGGCTGTCGACATATAAGCCGCATTTAACCCAAACCCATGCGTTCAAACAAAACGCAATCATGGGCACCACCGTAAATATTCTATGAGTCTATTTCTTCTTTATGCATTATCTCAATAAACGCTTCCACAATCTCGGGATCAAAGAACGTGCCCGCTTTTTCCGCCAATAATTGCAAAGCCTCATCCCGCGGAAGCATATGCTCCTTGTTGCGCCTGAGGTTGTCGTAATGCTCGGCGACCGCCACTATTCTGGAAAGCAGGGGAATCGCTTCTCCCTGTAATCCCTTGGGATAGCCGGTCCCATCCCAACGCTCGTGATGATTGAGGACATATTTCGCTATTTCCATCGTTTTTTCCGAGATGCTTAGGATCCGGAAACCGACGGTTGGATGCTTCCGGTAATCGGGGCCGTTTTTGCTTTCAATGTTTTTCAGGGCGATTTTGCCGATATCGTGATAATAAGCCGCGTCGCGCAATAAGCTCAACTCGGCTTCGGAGAAACCGAGGGCTTCGCCGATTTTAAGAGAAAAGCGCACAACATTATCCGCGTGTTCCTTATTGCGCGGGTTTTCCAAATGCAGTTTCTCATAAATATATTTGATATTCTCATAATCCGCGCTTTTCGCGTTTGACGTTTTGTCTAGATACATGAGCTCGTCGGCGCGATTCAAGACCCAATCAATTTTCTCGTCTTCCGACACCTTCGTCGCGCAGCCCAAAGATATCGTGTATTTTAATAACTTATGACCAATTTTATCGTACGCGGAACGGATTCAGTCGGCGATTTTCATCGCGGCGGAGTTCGGGGTCTGGGGGAGAATAACGATAAACTCATCCCCGCCCCAGCGAGCGACGATATCGTCGGCGCGGCAGGCCGAGCGGAAAATATTCGCCGCTTCTTTCAATATCTCGTCGCCGGCCGCGTGCCCGAAAACGTCGTTGGTGAGTTTAAGGCCGTTCACATCGCCCAAGATGATTGAGAGAGGCAGGTTTCTTTTAACGTCAAGGCGTTTTAATTCCTGCTCGAAGAACCGGCGGTTATAAAGCCCGGTTAAGGGATCGTGATAGCTGAGATAGATAATTTCTTCCTCGGCTTTTTTCCGTTTGCTGATGTCGTGGAAAGTGAGGACGGCGCCGACGATTACCCCGTTTTGATACTGGGGATAGGAATTATACTCGACAGCGAAAGAGCTCCCGTCTTTCCGGAAGAAATACTCGTTCTCGCTGCGGACAACCGCGCCTTTGCGGATGGACTTATAGATTTTGCAGCGATCGGGTGTTATTCTCGTGCCATCGGGACGGCTATGATAGATAATATCGTGAATTTTCCTGCCGATAAGCTCGGAATGCGCGCTATACCCCAACATCTTAAGAGCGCTGTTGTTGCAGAAAACGCAGTTTCCGTCAATATCGATCCCGCAAATTGCCTCGACGGTCGAGTCAAGGATGAGCTGCAGCCGAGCCTCGCTGCTCGTAATCTGTTTTAAGGCGATCTTAAGCTCGTCGGTGCTTCTTTTATACATTAAATTATTCCACAATCCCCGCAACAGTATCGAAAGCTGGTCAACGTCGATATCGTCGTAATCGTAAGGCTTGTTGAAGAGCGCCACAACGAATTTCATATCTCCGCCGCGGACAAAAGGCACGGCGAGCATGCGGGCGATATTCGCGCCGCCCGCGGAATAGTTCTTCAGTTTCCGGGCCGGGTCATTCGCGATTAAGGGCCCGCGCGTCCTATTCTTATTTTCCGAGAACATGCCCTCCGCGATCGCGAGGGCGGTTTTCTCGCTGACGGCGTTTTCGCCTTCGCCTTCGAGAAAGCGGTGGCAGCGGCGATTCTCTTCCTCGCAATAAAGGATTATGCCGCTCGCGCTTTCTGTAAGACGCAGCGCCGCCGCCAGAATATAATCGTATTCCTTAGCGGTCAGGATATATCCTTCTTCTTTTTCCGCGGGGATATCGATATTGCTGAAAATATCATAGAGAATCGCGTTACACTCCGCGGATTTGCTAATGATCCGGCGGCTGTTATATTCCTCGGTTATATCCCTAACAAGCGCTCCGACGCCGTAGGCGCCGTTAACAAGTTTCACCGGAAACTTAATCGTCTGATAGATATGGTCTTGCCAGCGGATCTCGTCTGTTATCAGGCGCTTTTCGTTCAAGACCGCGCGATCATTGTCTCTTTTCAGGCGCGCGAATTGTTTTTTACTGATAGAGAAATCATCTTTCCCGATAATCGCGTTTTCTTCTTTGATATCATAAAAACGCAAAAACGCCTTGTTTACGAATAAATACCGTAGTTTCTCATCTTTAAGATAGATCAAATTGTTTCCGGCATCAATAAAAGCCCGCAGCAGGGAACAGTGGTCGGAAAGGCGATCGTTGCTTATATGATACGCCTGAAGTCTCCGGTAAAACAAAAAAGCGACGACTCCCAGCAATATCGATAAAGCAACGAAAAAAATAAAGCCGATGACAATAACGCTGTCCGAACAGCCAGCGCCGAAAACGACAACTAACGCTAAATTCCTTGTCGCCATGGTTAACACCATCTATCACCTTTATTAGAGAACTACTATTATAACATAAAAAATTGATTTTGTGGCGGAATTTCATAACTTTCATAATAATTCCACCAAAAACGGTCCTATATTTAAAGAATCAAAGCGTATTTTTTAACGAAAAAATAATTGGGCGGAATATCCGCGCCGCTTCCCCCAACTTTTTTCCCGTTGACGGCGTTCTTACTCCCGAAAACCGCCGCCAACAAAGTTATTAAATTTTAAACAGCGCGAAGCTCTAAATTGGCAGAAAAAATACCTTTTCGGGATTTAATCCGCCCCGAAAAAAAAACGATTTATACTTGATGACGCGTTTGATTTAATCGTTTAACAACGCGGGAGAAACAAAAAACAGGGCGCTTTCATCTTCCCCTGCATATAATATTCGCATTAAATTTTTTTATTATAATCTTCCGTTTTTTAAGTATATCACACTTTTATCAATAATACCATACATTTTGTAAAAAAAAAATAAGAACCCGGGCCGGGTTTTTATTTAGCGTTTGCCTGATTATAAAGAAAACTTACCGTGTTGCGCATCCCTTCGTAATGAGTTTCGATATCTTCCACCAGCCTGAACTGGTTACGGGCGCGATCGATATTTTGTTCCTTATAGAAGATATTGTATTTTTTATTTCCCGCAAAATAATCGTTCAAATATCTAAGCCCGCTCTCGAGCGCCTTCAGGCGCACGGCGTCGATAATATAGTCGGCTTCTTTTTGCGTGAGAAAATCGCGCGTTTCCGAAAAATACCCGCTTAGAAATTCCTTGAAGAAGGCGATATTTATGCGGACGAGGCTAAGATTGCTTTCATCCTCGCGGGTCGTCGACGTCAGCTGCCGGAGAGCGTCGCCCAGATCGTGAAGCAAAGTCCCGCGCGATGCCGCGTCATAACAACTCACGGCAATCACCCTGTAGCTATTGACGTCAAAGATGAAGTTGTTCAGGCGGAGATTATTATGAACGACCCTTAACGGCAATTCGTCGTTTTCGATAAAATGATCAAGAAGTTTTAAATCTTCTTTGCGGTCCAAAACAAATTTGGCGTCATTATATAAAATGAAATTCTCGTCGGTGATTTTAAAAACGGTTTTCTGAAGCAAGTCCAATTCCTTCTCGATATTGGAGCACTCGGGAATCGGGCAATACAATTCTTCCAGCGGGAAGTCTTTAAGACTGCGGTGGAAACGGCCGATGGCCTTGCCGATTTCATAAATCATCCGGTTATTGATAATTTTCTTGAACAAACCGGCGCCTTCCGGCATTTTAAACCCGCGCCAATATGTTCCTTCAATAACTATGACGTCGTTTTTCTCCTCGTCGGTCAGTTTTTCCGCCATAAACGAGACTGCCTGACCCCACTTCTCAAGATGCTTTTCGATAAGTCGGTAATTCGCCATCGCTTTCTCGGGACGGTTTACGGCCTTGCCGTCCACCGCTTCCAATAAGTAGCGGCCGTCGGATGCCTCAACAATATAACTGCGGTTGTAAAAACCCCTCCCGAATTTGACGACATTGTCGGTTTTCTCAAAAAGGCCGAGTTTTTTCAATGCTTCAAACATTATCATGATATTTTCTCCTTATCCCATAACGTTATTATACTATATATCGCTCGACTTCGCAAATCTTTTTACAATTTTTTTTCAACATTTGTAGTTCTTTAGCGAATGCCGTAAAGACGATGACGGAAATCATAAAACAGAGCGACCTCCGGCGGGTCAAAAGTAAACCATATGAAAGCCGCCGCCAAGGCGATAAGAAGAAAAACGCCCGCAAAAAACAACACCCGCCGTTCCGGGAGACGCCGGTAAAGCCAAAGTCCCGCCGCCTGACCCGTCGCGACCGCCAATATATATATAGCCGCGTCGATAAAGGCCGACTCGATCCCGAAAGCCGAGGTGTAGAAATAATAAAAGGTAATGATGAGCCACAGAGGCGTTATGACCGCGAAAAAGGCGGCGGTAAACCACAAGCGCCCGGACGGCGACGCCTTACCGCGAAGCGCCCAATAGCCGATAACCCACCACAGGAGCGCGGGCCAAAAAGCCATCTTTAAATGCTCCCAGACGCTTTCGTTCACGGGAAAAAAAGGAGCCAAAAACAAAGGTTTTCCCAAAAACGAAAAAGCAAAATGCATAAGAACGCCGATAAAGATGATAACCGGAACGCCGATAACGTGCCAGCGGGTCACGGCGTTTCGTAAATTTAATCTCTTCACAAATATTCACCCGATAATAGTATATGTGAAAAGAAAGATCGCTATACTTGATATATAAAATCCCGGCTCGTCGGGATTAGTGCCATTTATGCTTGAATAAAACGATCGCAGCGCCCAAACCGCAGCCGACCAGCAACGCGATGGCGCTGTATAAGGATAGGTTGACCCCCGATTGGCGCTGGGGAGCGGTAAGCGGCCTAATGACCTCGCTAACTTTCACCTGGTTATGCTCGCCGATAATAACGTTGGCGTCGTCGATTAACTGTTCCAGGATGGCGACGGCAGCCGCGATATCCGCCTCGAGTTCGACGGCTTGCGCGGCCCGTTCTTCCTGATCAAACTCGTATTCGGAATCCTCGCCTTTGTAACGCTCAATCATTTTGTCGTAATAGGCGATTTCATTTTCCAACTCAATAATGATTTTTTGCTGGTTTAGGAGGTTGTCCATAAGTTTGTTGTAATAAGTGTCAAGCTCGATGATTTGCGCGGGGTCGGCCCCGGGCAAGATAATCGTCTGCTGGTTCCCGTCGTAATTTTCGATTATTTCCCTAAGGTTCGCCTCGTACGCCACCGCTTTCGAGAGCTCCGATTCCAGGCGGTTAATCTCGTGGGTATATTGGGAGATTAAATACTCCTCATTTTTCGCAAGATAATACGTGTCGATTCGCGACGAGATCTGCTTGAGCGTCGTCCCGCGAAGCAAATTACAGCGGATTAAGATATCGTTAAAACCAATCTTCAAATTATTGGAGACGAAATGCTCGTTTTCCTCCAGGCGAAGCGACGCCGCCGATTCGATCAATTCAGTCTGATGGATGAGAATCTGGTAGATATCCACGTATTCAAGTTCGGTAAAATCAAGGTTAATGATGTTGTTTACCTGCGTTTGATTAACGTATTTCTTATTGAAACGGACCCTAAACTGTTCCACCAGCTCGGTAAGCAAGGACTGCGCCTGGCTCACGCTAATTTTGAGCGCGCCGTTGTTAAGCGAAAGCCGATAATAAGTCGGGTAATAATCGTATTTCTTTCCATCCTTAATCGCCTTCTCGATCTGCGAGACGATATTGCTTGGGATGATTGGGGTGATGACGATGGCGTTGCGCAAGTCATTGCCGTTAATATTAGAAAGGTTAAGTTTTTCAACCGTTTCAAGCAGAATGTAGGAATCAATTAGATGCCTGTCATTAAAAGCGCTGCCGTCGGGATACTGCCCGTCGTCTATCCCTTCCCATTGCAAAGTTACGATCGTTGATACCTGCGACTTACCATTATCGTATATTTTTACGCCGATAAGCGTGGCTGTCAACACAATCGCGACCGTAAGGAGAATTATAAATTTCCCCTTCCATAAAACTTTAAACAACTCCTGCAAACTGATTTCTTTTTCCATAATGATTCTTCTGTCTCTCCTTCCGTGTTTGTTCGACGTTTATTCGTATTATATACGAAACAAGTTGTGTTTTTATTGTTTTTTCCCCAATGACAGTTTGCTTTAGAATAAAACTCTTCGGTTATTGTCTTGCCTTGCGTATGCAAAAGCGAGTAATCCGGGCCGCCGCTTTCGGGTCGGCGCCGACGCGGTTGCCGGTTTCGTATCCCCGCCGATAACCCCTTAACAACCACGCAAATATTTACCACATAAACGACTATTTTCCAACAACTTTTTACAAAAACCCCGTTTTTTTGAAAACGGGGCGGTTATTTACATTAGTCCGGTGACTTTTCCTTCCGGCGTGAGGTCGATGCGCAGGGCCATCGGGGATTTCGGGAGTCCCGGCATCGTCATGATGCTTCCGGTAAGGCAGACGATAAACCCGGCGCCGGCGGAAAGCCTGACTTCTTTGATATGAACGGTATGGTTGTCGGGGACGCCGACGATTTTCGGGTTATCGGTAATCGAGTTCGGAGTCTTCGCCATGCAGATATAGAAATCGCGATACGGCGAGTCATCAAGCCGCCTTAAGTCGCGTAGCGCGTCGGGCGCGTATTCGACGGCGCTCGCGCCGTAGACGCGGTAACATATTTTCTCGATTTTCTCCAAGACCCCTTCGTCCCGTTTGTAAAGCGGCGCGTAGGAAGTTTCCGCGAGGTTTTCAAGCGCCTTTTCCGCCAGCTCCATCCCGCCGGCCGAGCCCTTGGAAAACACCTCGCTCTTGGCGAGCGGGACATTTGATTCTTTCGCCCACGCTTCCATAAAGGCAATCTCCTCGGGCGAGTCGCTTTCAAACAAATTGAGCGCCACGACCGCCGGCAAATTATACAAGGCAACGGTATCCAGGTGCCGCTTTAAGTTTTTCACGCCCCGGCGCAGGGCATCGACGTTGCTTACCGAGAGTTCCTTCAAACTTTGGCCGCCGTGATATTTAAGCGCGCGGATCGTCGCCACTACCACAACGAGATTCGGGTTTAATCCCGCTTCCTGACACTTGATGTCAAGGAACTTCTCGGCGCCGAGATCGGCGCCGAACCCAGCCTCGGTAATCACGTAATCGGCGAGTTTCAACGCCAGTTTGGTGCCGATAATCGAGTTACATCCGTGGGCGATATTGGCGAACGGACCGCCGTGAACGATCATCAAGTTATTCTCGAGCGTCTGCACTAAATTCGGCTTCAGCGCGTCCTTAAGCAGCACCATGAGAGAGCCCGCGACGCCCAAATCCCCAACAGTTACCGGCCGGCCGTCGCGGCGATGAGCGACGATCGTCCGGTCAAGCAACCTTCTTAAATCTTCATGATCACGCGCCAGGCATAAAATCGCCATAATCTCGCTTGCGACGGAGATATTGAAGCCGTCAAAGCGCGGCGTCTCCTTAGCCGACGAAAGTCCGACCTGGACGCGGCGCAGGGCGCGGTCGTTCAGGTCGAGACAGCGTTTCCAGCCGACGTTTTCGGGATCAATATCAAGCTCGTTCCCCTGGAAAATGTGGTTGTCAATAACGGCGCTGATAAGATTGTTCGCGGTAGTGACGGCGTGAATATCGCCGGTAAAGTGAAGATTAAGCTCGACCATCGGGTTAACCTGGGCGTAACCGCCGCCGGCGGCGCCGCCCTTGATCCCGAAAACGGGTCCAAGCGACGGCTCGCGCAGCGCGCCGATACACTTCTTGCCCATCCGGCACAACGCGTCCACGAGACCGATCGTCGTCGTCGACTTTCCCTCGCCCGCGGGCGTCGGCGTGATAGCCGTGACGAGAATCAACTTCCCGTCTTTTTTCCCTGCGAGCCGGTTATAAACAGCAGGTTCCACCTTCGCGATATACTTCCCGTAACTGAAAAGCTCGTCGCCGCCAATGCCGAACTTGCGGGCGAGCGTCTCGATCGGTTCGAGTTTGGATCGGTTAATGATTTCGATATCGGATAACATCGTTTCACGGCATAACGGAAAGGCTAACGGCTCTCCGTTATGCCCGCTCCTTTCTTAAAATATTATAACCTCAATAGCATTATACTAAATCAGTTCGCTTTATACAATATTTTTTTATCCGGATGTTTTATTAAATGCCGGGAATATTTAAAAATTGAAAGACGCTTAAGTCTTCCCCAAAGCTCATTAATTAGCCAAACCGACCGGTATCCTATCTAAAGCGATTATCAAGCAATGCTTTCTTCAAATCGCTCTATAATTCAATCTTCTTTTTCTTTATCGCGCCGGAAATAAGCAAACCAAAGAGCGCGATACTAAAAGAGAGTAAAATCATCGTTAGAAAAACAAAGAATGTATATTCGGACCTAATCAGGAATGCTATTATCGCTTTATTCATGTTAAAACCTCCTCTTAAAACTCTGGGTTAACTATACTCGCGGTCCCCGGCGAACTATGCGGTTCATTCTTCTTCGCTAT
>ERZ773359.4395-NODE-4395-length-14813-cov-5.021751_pt1 | contig 14813 bp, 14 predicted proteins | sample MGYA00374955_ERZ773359 | MGnify/ENA primary metagenome ERZ773359 (study PRJEB29098, sample SAMN04486028) | biogas fermenter metagenome | study: EMG produced TPA metagenomics assembly of the Biogas fermentation microbial communities from Germany - Plant 4 DNA1... | reverse complement strand
TCTAGAAATTGACTTAACCGTGTCCCTTTATGGGGCAGATCGAAAAACAGGTCTGTCCCCTTTCATTTTTTTAAGGCAGACCTGTTAGCCATACTAACCCTATCTTAATGCAAAATAAAATACTTCTCTGCTATCGACAAAGTGCCTTTATTTTAAAGGAAGGCCGTCATTTTTTGTCGAAAAATATACCATGGAAAAGACATGCCCGCCAACACCCCAACAGAGAAGCTGTTATCACTACGGTTATTACCGCGCCGATGCCGGCGATGAAGGCAAGCAGGTTGACGGCCTGTCACTTGAATTAAAGAAATTAGGATAATTTGCTTCGGAGGTTTAAAACCTAGGATTATTTGGGAGGTAAAATGTAAATGTCCAGTATTTATCAATTTGGTGCGGTAAAACGTAGTGTGCTTGTGTGGATGGGATTTCAATTCTTATTATGGCTGGTATTTGGTATTAGCTATATGTTCAATATGAATGCCTGGAGCAACGTTGACATAGTAGATCCAGCAACTGCTGCCGTGGGCGGGTGGTGGTCGACCTTTCTATTTATTATTCTCAGCAATCTATCGATATGTGCTTTGTTAGCAGCCGGAAATATATTTGTAAGGTTTGGTCCGATTACACCGGGTTTGCTAGTATTAGCCATTCAAGCGGTAATGATTGGGTGGCTGGCGGGTTCAAATGGATTTGAGATACCATTTACTAGTGTAGGAGCGGCGAATTTGCAGTTTTTAAAGATTGGGCTATGGGAAACGACTGCATATGCTCTAATTTGTGCAGTGACTTTGCCCAAGTCGTTATTGATCGCAGAAACATTTCCCGCTAAAAAGTGGTCACAGACCCGGGGATTGAAAGATATTTCCTTCACCGCAGTTGAAACCGGTATAATCGTGCTGAGTTGTATCATGCTGATTGTGGCCGCAATAATCGAGACTTATGCCATAGTCGGGTAGTGGGATGCAGAGGATGAACAGACGTATGGGTTTGCAGGTTGCCAGTAGAAGTCATGGGTTCTGGCCCATGTTATTTGGAAATGCCTATTTTATAACCTTTTCGCTAGTATTTGTTTTCGGCAAACTGGCTACCAATCTTGTGTTGGGGGCAAGTTGGTTCAACGCCATACGGAGTGGATTGTTGGGATTTGTGTTTTATGTGTTGGCATGTTATGTGGTCCACATTTTGTCAAAACCGGAAAGTGATCTCTTAATCGAAGATACAAGATCATCGAGTGAGTTCTATTCGATAGCAGTCTGGACACTGTTTTTGCTCTTTATATTAACAATACAGGTAATGAACTCGCATGATGTAATTACCATGGAAATCCCCATATGGAGTCGGATCAATTCAATCTGGCAAAGAATTGTAGCTAACCTGGCAGGAAATAGTGATTATCTAGAGGGAACAGGACTTGTGGGCTGGCCATACCTCCTGCTCTACGTAGCAGTTCCGGTGGTCATATTGTGGAAAAGTGGCAGCAAATTGCCCCAGCTATTTGGATTTGACCTAAAGAGAATCGGTGCAGCGCTGCCTTTTGTTGCCGTTTATGTGCTTGCATTTATATTTAGTAAGGGTATAACCGCAGCAAACTTGTTGAATTTTATGTTTGTCTTGATTTGGCCTGGGCTGGGAGAGGAATTCTTTTTTCGGGGTGTTATTCAGCGTCAACTTGTGAAAACCATTGGGAATCCAGTTACAGCGATAGTGCTGACATCATTCATATTTGCTGTCAGTCACATACCCATATACATAATCGGATACTCCTATTCGCCGGTAAGGCTTGGATCAGCATTGCTGCCGATAATGTTTACCTCATTTTTTTGGGGTTATGGTTATTATCGAACCGGAGTATTATGGCCATGGGTGGTAATCCATGCCCTATCTAACCTGGTTGGTTTCTAGACGGCATGGAAAAACAAGAGTGCTTACAGAAACTATGGGTCTTGGGGTAGGGGTATCGCAGGCGCGCTTGGACAGGTCTCGCTTCCTATTAGTGTCCTCTATTCAGGCTTGGGCATATACTAATACATCTAATATTATAGTAATGCCCAAGGGATGTGAGATTAGGTGAACCTTTCTAAAGGCCATGTAGATAGAATTGTTCTTTCCCCGCAGGAACTGGTCCTTTTGGCGCGCCTGGTCCATGCGGAAGCGGCAGGCGAGCCGTTCCAGGGAAAGGTCGCGGTGGCGGCTACCGTTTTGAACCGGCTAAAGGATAAACGCTTCCCCAATACGATTCGGGAAATCATTTATCAGCAAGTAAATGGAATTTACCAGTACACGCCGGTGCAGGATGGGCGGATTAACCTTGCCGCCGACCGGTCGGCTTTCCGCGCTGTCAGGGCGGCTTTGCGGGGTGAGGACCCCTCCGGCGGCGCCCTCGGATTCTACAACCCGGCCTTGACCAATGATCTATGGGTGAGAAGCCAGGAAAAGACCATTGTCATCGGCAATCATGTCTTCTTTCGCTGGTAGCCAAAATGAATTCCCCACTTCAAGGTTAATCTCCCGCTTCTACCGGATCCGCCTTTTTTTATCCAGGCACGGCGCGCCGTGCCTTTTGCTTATTACTTTCATGCCTTCCCCTACTGTTTTTGAGAGTATAAATACTTGGCATATAACATCGGGTTCAGAAAGGCCCGGTTAATAGTTTTTTTATCGGCAGCCTTCAAGAGAGAGATCCGCCGCGACCGGGCATTGCATTCAAAAAACCAGATTTTGCCTTTGGTGTCGATGCCAAAGTCAATGGCGATCTCGCCGAAAGGCCCGTATGTCTGTTCCATGCAATGGTAAACAGCCACCAGGAAGTTATTGATTTTATTCTTTAAACGCGCGATTTCATCGGGCGTATAATGAAGGCGGTTATGGAAAAAATCTGCAAAAAGATAACTGGTGCCGTGCGTGGCGACCGGCGAGTGATTTTTCCCGGCCCGCACCAGGATGGCAACCGTTTCCAGGTTCCCGCGCCCGTTTCTCTGCAGTTCTCCGCGCAGGTCAATTATCCGGCCGTTGATTTGAAGTAGATCGACAGCCTGCTGCACCAGCGCCGCCCGGTTGCCGATTACGCCACGAATAACCCTCATCAAATCCTGCAGGCTGCTCACCCTCCCTGAATAGAGACGGGTCTGAAAGTAGCTGTAAAGATAGCTGTGCGGGGAGACCCTGCTGATCTTGATTACCTCCCTGCCTCTCCTGCCGGTCAGGGCTTTCACATAGACCTGATTGTAAGCCCGCAACATATCCCGAAGATCCGCTTCACTCTCCAGCAGCCTGGTCTGCGGCAGGTAAGACGATAAAGAGGGGTGCTTCGAAATGATCTTGTAGAGCTCATACTTATCAAAATAGTGGCGGGCATTAAGCTTAATCACACCCCTTCGATTCAGCTCCTGGCGCACATATGTGCCCCGTTTTTTTTGATTGGTGAAACTCCCCACACCGCGGTCATATAGGACATCGGGGCAGGGCAGGGTTACCGTTTCCCAGCGTTTCCGCCCTTGATTATAAACGAGCCCGTTTAACCTGTCCGGGTTAAAGGAAATATCCTTCGGCGAAAAAACGGCCAGGGTAACATTGGCCTTGGCGGCGGCTTGCGCATTTTTATTTAACTTGTAGAGGGCCTCTTGAAAATGGCTCTTTAATGCATTTACAGCAAAGTTGTTCAGAAGCAGGCCGATAATCGGCCTTTTAAAAGCTTTTTTCATCGTACCCATCCCCTTGACAGTAATACTTACATACTACTATATGCCGGCGATTACCAGAGTGTAGCAGCGGCGGTATAGATCTGGGGTAAGAACATCGGGCAACTTTCTGAATATATTAAAGCAGGTACGATTTTTTTTACCCATGCGGTAATGGAGGAAGGGGTGCATCAATGGAAGAGCAGGTTACCAGCGAGCTTCAGAACGGGGAAAATCAAGAGGCTGCTTCAAAAAGGAAAAAGGTTTGGCTGACCTTCAGGGAGGCCGGCCCGCAGCATTATCCCTATATCAAAGACCTGGCGCAGCGTGAAATCGGCATTACCTTGCGCCGTTTACCCCAGCATAAATCGCTGTTAATTTACCAGGGCAGGAAACGGATCGGCTTTATTTCATATCGCCGGATGGGAGAAAACTATCTCTATATCTATGTCCTGGCTTTTGAGAAAGAAGCCCAGAATCAGGGCTTTGCCCGTACGGCGGCCGTTAACATGATCAAGCGGGAACGGAAACTGGGACCGGTTGACGGTATCTTTGCGCGGATCCATAAAACCAATCAAGTGGCCCTTCATGCGGCCATGGAAAAGTACGGCTACAAGGTCGTCGATGAGCTGCCGCGCTATTACGTGCTGTTTTTGAAAAGTAAAAGTGAATAAAGGGTGAATACGGTGACTGAGAGCAAGCAGAATCATCACCCGAGGCCGATTATCGGCGTCCTGGTCAATAAAAAATTTTTTTCCAGTGACAAAGGGGCACTCTTTGCCAGCAAACTGCTCCAGGCCAATACCAAAGTACACTGCCTGATATATTTTTTTACCCCGGGAGATATCGATTGGAATAGCCGCCATATCCACGGCTATGTCCCGGGACCAGGGAATCAATGGGTGCGCGATTCATTTCCTTTACCCGACTTTTTGTACGACCGGATTGTTCCCTTCAGTAGTGTCGAGAAGGCAATCCTGGAGGATATTCGCGAACGGTTGCGCGCCTTGCCAAATCTTCAATTTTACAACAGTTGCAACCTCGAAAAGTGGAAATTACACCGGGCCCTGGCGCGCTACCGGGCGGTGAATAAATATCTGCCGGCGACCATTCTCTTGCGCAGTTTTGCCGATATTGCCGCCATGCTTGCCCAGTACGGATTAATTTTCATTAAAAAGTCCGATGGGCGCGGCGGCCGCAGCGTCTTCTCCGTTGAAAGGCAGGAAGAAGGATTTTGCCTGCGCTTTTACCGCAGAGGGCACTTGAAAAAAGTGGTTGCCGACATAAACGAACTGCAGTCACTGCTCCAGCAATTAATCGACCCTGAGCAGGAATATGTGATCCAGCAAGGGGTGCGCCTGATGAGATTCAGAGGCCGTCTCTTTGATCTGCGCATCCTCCTGGTCAAAGATAAACATGGAAAATGGAATGCGATCTATAACCAGGCGCGGTTAGCCCAAAAGGGAGCGGTGATCACGAACCTTGCTCTGGGTGGAGATGTGTTTGACTACAGCACCCTTTATCCCGAATTAAAGGCGTGTTACCTATCGGTGCCAACGGATGAGGAGATCCGGAAAGCAGCGATTATCATTGCCCGGCATATTGAAAAGGGATTTGGCCTTTTCGGAGAAATCGGGATGGATCTGGGCATCGATGAAGACGGCAAACTATGGTTCTTTGAAGGGAACTCCAAGCCCAGCAAGCTCCCGGAACAGGCGATCGAAGATACCGTGGGGATTTCGCCCCAGTTCCTGATGACGCTTCAGTATGCCCGGACCCTTTACAACAGGCGTTTCGGCCGCCGGCCGATAACATCGAGAAGAGACGGGAGAAATAACTACATACCTGCAAGGTAAAGGAGAATGTACAAGTTGCATTCTAAAAAAGGAATCTTATCGCAGCCAGTGATGGCGGTGATGGTCAGCAGGCAGACCATTTCAAACCTGGAAAAAGGAATAGTTCATCCGCGCATCAAGCTTTTGGTGGAAGCCAACCAAAAAGTAGGCTTAACTTTGTACCATTTTTCCATGGACCAGGTCCATTTAAGGGAACGCTGCATCATGGGCTATTACTGGTCAGCCCGGGATAATGCCTGGTTAAGAAGGAAGTTTCCCTTCCCTGATATCCTCTATCTCAGGGGGGGAATTACGAAAGCGTATACCCCGGTTTTTAAGGAGTTACTTAAAGATATTTATTTCAATAATGGGCGGGCTATCAATTACCCGCGTTTTAACAAATGGCATCTTTATCAAACCATAGCCCAATATGAGGCGATCAGGCCTTACCTGCCAGTAACCATTACGGTGAATGAACCGAACGATATCAGGCGGATGCTTCAAAAGTTTGGGAAGATTTACCTCAAGTCGCATAACGGCAGAAAAGGAGAGGGCGTTTTCAAGGTGGAGACCCTGCCCAGGGGTGCATACCGGTATAGTTTTTTTGATCATTACAGCAGTCGGTTGACCTATCAGTACGTATCCGGCTTCCCGGCGCTGCTCAGGGTGATCTACCAGTTTTTTTCCGGGAGAAGGTTTTTGGCCCAGCAGGCCATCGAGCTGATTAGTTTCCATGACCGTTTGATCGATATGCGAGCCGAGATGCAGCGCAACGGTTCCGGCAATTTGGAGATCGTGGGAATATCAGTCCGGTTGGGGCAACCGCATTCGCCCATTGCCACCCATGGCGATGCGTATAGCTTTGATCATTTTTTCACCCAGATATTGCCTTACCCCAGGGATAGATTGGAGATGCTGCGCTCCGCAATAGAAAAGTTTTTATTCACCGTATACCATTGTATTGAGGCGCATTACGGCGAATACGTGGAAATCGGGATCGATTTTGGTTTGGATATTAACGGGAGACTCTGGCTCATCGAACCGAACTCCCAATCAACCCGGATCTCCCTGGAAAAAGCTTATGGCGATGAAGTTGTAGCCAGGGCTAATCTCAACATCTTGAAATATGCCCGCCATGTGGCCGCCAGGGCAGCCGCCGCCCCGGTACGGGTATCGGTTTAACCCCTTTCCTAATTATATCTACCGGTTAATTAACCAGGTAAAACCCCATACAATCAGGCCAAGGAGTATGGGGTTTTTCATGTACAGGAATGACTTTCCATCCCGAAAATAACCTAATCTCACTGTTATTCCTGCCATGGAGACTTCTGCCCCATTTGAAGAAATTACCACGTTAAATAGAGAGGATTAGTTAAAAAATTGTCGAAAATTATTAAGCAAAATTAACAAAAGGGGTAATGCAATCGTGACAAAGGCTAGAGTCAGAAGGATAACTTCCTCCGCAGCATTAATTTTGTTACTGGTTGTTTGCTTCTCCCTTGCTCCGGCCTTATGTGGACAAGCACTATCAGTCAGCGCATACGAAACGGCAACCGATTTTCAATATCCCCTGAAGCCGGGTGGTTGGTTCTTGGGCCAGGATTTTAAGAACTGGAGAACTGCCCGCGACGCCTACCATCTTGGCGAGGATTATATGCCGAGTGATTACAAGACCGAGCTGCCGGTATATGCCCCCGCCAATGGCGAGGTGAAGGGAAGCGGCTATATATCGGGTTACGGGTATACAGTAATTATCGAACACCGCCTGTCCAGCGGCAGCTATGTTTGCTCGGTGCTCGGGCACTTGAAGCCGAATGTAGTTACGCGCGGGACCAGCGTTAAAAAAGGCCAACTGGTCGGCTATATTTCTAACGATCCGCGCGAAAACGGCGGCTACAACTTTGCTCACCTGCATTTCGGCATCCGCAGCGGGGTTTACAGCACGGCCAGGGATGCGGACGGCGGCTACCGCTACCGCGGCTACACCCCTTATCAATCCATTGCGAATCTCTGGTATGATCCCACGGATTTTATCAAGGTGGTCAACGGCTCCCAGGGCGGTTCCAGCGGCAGCAAGAATGAAAATGCGAAGATCGTTCTCAGCACCCTGGAGCTGAATTTTAAGTATGTCAAGCGGAACACTCCTACCGTAAAGGCGCTGACCTTCAAGGGGACCAACCTGAACGGTTATGTGACCGTGGAGGCGCCCGCGGGATATTACATCTCCACCAAATTAAACGATCCAGGCGCCTATAAAAAGACCTTAACCTTCAAGCCGAGCAACGGCACCGTAAAAGAAACTATTTACGTGGCCTTTAAACCCACGCAGCGGGATTACTATATTTCCAATCTCAAGATTTCTTCGCCGGGCGCGGCAACCAGGTATATCAAGGTTAAAGGCGCTGGCGTGTAGCAGGATAGGAAGTCAGAAGCGGGAAGTCAGAAGCCGGAAAGGGGCAGGCGACAGGATTCCAGACCCTGGTTCGCCTGCCCTTAGCGTCATCCTGAGCGCCTCCTTTCCTCTTCCCTTAACTTGCGCTTAAAGAGCTTGTCGGTGACCGTGAGCGGCAGATCATCCCTGAATTCCACATACTTCGGCACAGCATAAGGCGGGCATTTTTCCTTGCAAAACTCGATAATCTCTGCCGCGCTTATTTTGCCTCGATACTCATCCTTAAGTTTAATAAAGGCCTTGATCCTTTCGCTGCCGGGCCTTTCCGGATCGGGCACCCCGATGGTGGCGGCCATTAAAACGGCCGGATGCTTAAATAATAAGTCATCGAGGATACCGGTATAGACTTTGTAGCCGGAAACATTGGCCATATCCTTGATGCGGTCTACCAGGTAGAAATAACCGCGCTCATCCATGCGCACCACATCACCGGTGGGCAGCCAGCCGTCTACCAGGCCGCTGCCCGGCTCAGGCCAGTAGCCCAGCATGACCTGCGGCCCCTTAATATACATATGCCCTGCTTCGCCGATCCCGCATGGCTTCCCGGTTTCTTCGTCGATCAGCTTTATTTCCGTATCCGGCACGGGGACGCCGATACTGTTGGCCTGGGCCAGCCCGGATAGATCGATATGCGTGGTCGGGCCGGCCTCCGTTAAGCCGTAGCCGCCGGAGATGGGCTTGCTGGTCTTTTGCGAAACCCGATCACGCACCTCGGCGGGGAGGAAAGCAGAACCGGAGACCATCTTTACCGGCCGCAGCGGGGTATCTTTGGCTGACAGCTTCATCAGTTGGGTCGGTACTATGCCCACCAGGTCCGGGTGCTTGGAGACGATCAGAGAGCAAATAGTATCGATGTCGCGGGGATCTGGGGCCAGGATGATCTTTAAACCAAGATAGATCGCCGAGAGCATCAACCAATCCCCATACGAGTGGAATAGAGGCACTGTGATGAGCATGGAAACGCGCCCATGGAAAGCAGCGGCGCTGCCGCCCATGGTCCAGACGAGCCCTTGCAACACATTGGCCAGGCGGTTAAAGTGCGTCAGCATTACCCCTTTGGGCCGGCCTGTGGCCCCGCCGGTAAAGGCGAGGTAGGCCAGGTCTTTTTTCGGATCGATTTTTACGGCCGGCAGCCGGGGTTCGTGCCCGGCGATGAGCTCCGTAAAGCGCATGGCACCGTGAAGCTGCGGCGGGTTTTCCGGCGCCGCCGCACCGTAATCCTGGCGCGCAGTGATGATTACGTTTTTAACCCCGGCGGCGCCAAACATGGGGCGCAGGCGTTCAAAATGATCGGCCGGGCAGATCACCGTTTGCGCGCCGCAGGCGCTGATTTCCTCCTGCAGCTCTCTCTCTGGATGGAGGATGCTGCATGGGACATGGACCGCCCCGGCCTTGAGGATGGCAAAGGCCGAAATGATATATTGCGGGCAGTTGGGAAGGATGTTGACCACCCGGTCTCCTTTTTTTACCCCGAGGGCGGAGAGGGCGGCGGCGAGGCGCTCGCTTAAGTCTTTAAGCTGCCCATAAGAGAGCTCGCACCCGCAGTAATCAATGGCGATGGAGGCGGGATTGCGTAAAGCCGCCTGGTCCAGGATTGTATCCAGCGGCAGTTCAGGGTAAGGCTCCAGGCTGTGCGCCAGCTCATGGCGGCCAAAGCGATAGTTTTTTAGCCATATTTTTTCCAGAGACACTCCGGCATTCCTTTCCTTTGTCAACGGACAAAGCACCTGGCAACGTCAGGCGCAAATCTGCTTGCAAAGAGCAGTTGATTGTTTGATACATTAGTTTATGCGCCCGGCGCTATATCGTGCCGCCTTCTGCCACTCGTTCACAGTCGCTCCGCACTTAAGCGTCAGAGGTACAAGTGTTTCTTGCCCTGGATGCTGCGCTGTAACATTTGTTAACAATTCTGCAATAAATGTTAAATAAACCGTAAAATTGGCTTCATAACCATGCTTTATAATTGCTCTCAACGGGAGGGAAGAGCTTATGAACAAAAGTCAAAAGATCCGCTTGCTGGTAACGTTGTTGCTGGAGGAACTGGCTGAAGATGCAAGCTGTGTTACAATTGACGAGGCCGATAAAATGGTATATGACGAAGCAGTGCTAGTAAGGCTCTCCGACGGAAAAAAGTACCACTATACGCTAAATCAATCATAAACCCGGTGTTTAAAAGGGAATAGAGAACGATTAAAGCTGAGCGATTGTCTCGCCTCAGCTTTTTCTTGCTGCTGGATAGAATTTGGTGTATATTAATATTATGTAAACTAATGGAGGTAATGATGCCCTATTCAGGCAAAGTGCTGGTTGTTGACGATGATCAAAACGTGCTTGAACTGGTGAAGTTATTCGGGGAAAGGGAAGGCTTTTACCGGGTAAAAAACTTTTCCAGGCAGGGGCAAGAAAAAGGAAGCGGCCTGGGACTGGTCATTGTAAAAAAACTGGTGCAACTGCAGGGCGGCAAGATCAGCGTTGCCAGCGAATTGGGTAAGGGCACCGTTTTCAACATTACTTTTCCCTGTTTCAAGAAAAGCTAGCCTGTTTTTTTTCTCTCAAACCGGGGTGCCTATGGTTGCCGGGCTTTGCGCTGGCCGCTTTTCCCGGTCTGTGCTACTATAGCTTATGCAAATCGATTATTAACCCAAATTTACTTGACTCCCGCAAAATATACAGGGTTGCAAACTTGTGATGCCGGACATTTTGGGATACAATAGCAGGGTAATATCATGTCAAACTTGTTGAAGGAGCTGTAAAACTTTGCGTAAAATTGGGATATTGGCCTTGATCCTGTTTATCCTGGGCTTGGCTTACCTGGCGGTAGAAAACGATTGGATCACCCTCCCGACCGCAAATGGCGAAAATACAGGAGAAAACGGCAATCCGGATCCCGGCCCGATAACTTCCCCTGAACCTGACCCTGGAACGGAACCCAATCCTGAACCCGAGATCAGAACCGCCACCCTGGCAGCAGCAGGCGGCGCCTACCCCCATGACGTGGTTATCAACGAAGCCCATGTGGGCGGCGGGGTTTACGATTTCACTCCCAGTTTTGAATTCATCGCCCCCTACTTCAAGGCGGCCGACCTGGCCATGATCAATCTGGAAACGATGCAGGCCGGGCCCGATTTGCAATTCTGGGGGGTTTCCGGCTATACCGGCCACGAGGTGGCAGGCATCTATACTTTTAATGCCCCCCTTTCGCTTTCCGAAGCACTTAAAGACGCCGGTGTCAACATGTATGTGATGGCCAATAACCATTCCATGGACCGGGGCCTTGAAGGCTTAAAGGTTACCCTGGAAAACGTGCGTTCCCTCGGCTTCTTTACCGCTGGCGCCTACCTCAACCAGGAGGAGCGCGATACTCCCGATCTACTGGATCTAAACGGGATCAAGGTGGGCTTTGTCTCGTATACTTTCAGCACCAACGGGCTTCCCATTCCCGAAGGCCACGAATACGCGGTTAACTTTTCGCCTTTCTTTGAAGATTTAAGCCCGTTTATCGCCGATGTGAAAAGAACACGGGAAGCCGGGGCCGATATCGTGGTCGCCATGCCCCACTGGGGTGAGGAATACAATCACGAACCATCCCCGCAGCAGCGGGATATTGCCCGCAGGCTGGCCGAAGCCGGGGCTGACATCGTCCTGGGCGGGCACCCCCATGTGCTGCAGCCCATGGAGTGGATTTATACCGAAGAAGAGGACGGCACAAAGCGTCCGACAATGGTGGTCTATTCGACGGGGAATTTCTATTCGAACCAGTATTACCCGCGCCTGGATACCGACATGGTCGAATACGGCCTGCTGGTGAACATCGAACTATCCAAAAATATGAGCGACGGTACCGCCTGGATCAGCGACGCCGGTTACGAAATCTACTGGTCGCATTTTGCCTGGCGCCACCGCCTCCTGGTCGTTTCCGAAGTGCTCGCCAACGGGCCGGAAGGCTACAACATTGACTCCTCCCGTTATCAAATTCTCCAGCAAAGATACCAGGATAACAAGGATATCATCGAGCGCTACGGCTTCTCCGAGAACAAGCCGTTCTAGCGCCTGCTACGGCATTGCGCGAATAAGCCAAATAGGGGCCGCCCCGATACCGGGGACGGCCCTTTTAGTTCGCATTTTTGGTTTTCAACCTTTTTATATTGACTGTAAACTTCTTCGATACTCCATCTTCCCGGTTTCTGGGTTTTAAAACCGGTTGTTGCCGAATCGCTTATTATTGCCCCTACTGGGACAAGGATGAAATGGTGCCGTTCATAATACCCTCTCCACCCCTTGGGGGAGGGGGGTTAATCCGGCTACCTATTTATAGGCTACCTATTTATATGTAGAGTAGTCTTACTCCTCAACTGTGATGAACAGATAGAATTCCGGCGGGTCGAAGCGGATCTCGCCGCTGGCTTCGTTTTCCACGCCGCTGATCCATTTAAAGAGATAGACCACTTTTAATTTGCCCTGCTGATCGCTAAAGGTCAGCTCTTCCGGCGCCAGCTCCGGATCGCTGTTTTCCCGGTGCAGCCGGGTCATGATCTCGGCAACATCGCGGCGGTAGAGCACGGCACCGCCAACGCTGATATGAAGCTCGTGATCTTCCGAAGAGTAGACCACTGTGATCGGCCCCTCTCCCGCCGCCGGTGCTGCCGTTTCTCCAGGCCAGATGGGCGATATTACGGCGAAATAGTCGAAATCAGCGATCGGCAGGACTACCTCCTCCCGCCGGAGACTGTATCTGAAAAAATTCTCTTCGCGCCCGGGGTAATCGGGGTATGGCTGCAGCGGGAACCCGAGGAGCTCTTCCATGTCATCGACATCGCTGCCCTGGGGCAGTGCCCGCAGCTCATCAAGGCCGTGGTTGCGCTCAAAATAGAGGATGATTGAGCTGATCTCCCGCTGGTCGTCTTTCGGAATTGTATCAGCCGGCGTGACCAGGGCGCCCTCCTTGAGCAGATCGTTTTCGGCGAGGATTTTTTCAAAGCGGAGATTCTGGCTCCATACTGAAACGGAGTAGCTGCTCCAGGGGCCGAAAACCGCCAAAATGGCGATGATGGATAATGAAACGGGCAGGACGATATTCCGGGACCGCTTGGCGGCAATTAAGTAGATCATGCAACCGGTGATCCATAGCCCCGCCGCCAGGACAAAGTACCTGTTCTCGGTAAACCCGTAAGCATTGATCCGGACCCCCATGGCCGTAAACATCATGGCCAAAAGGGGCAGGTTCAACCAGGGCACGATGGTGGTGGTTGCCCTGATCCACTGGTTTGCCCTGCGCAGAGGGTAGAGGCAGAAGATAACCAGGGTGGCCAATATGGCATACCACAGCACCAGGTGTGAAACCATCAGCTCAGGCCATTGGGCGGTAATCAGGATGAGTGCGAAATAGGCATAGAGCATCAAGGAGTAAGCCAGGATCAGCGGCATCACGATATAGCTTAAAAGAACCTGGAGCACTTTGGGGTAGCCTTTGGGAAGAGGATCGTGCTCCCCGCCGGGAATATCCGCCAGGAAGAAGGCCGGGGCCAGAACGCCCGCAACAATAAACCAGAGATCAAAATAAAGCTCCTCGGGAATGTCTACCGGGAAAAGGTAATCGGTGGACAGCAGGATCGCCGCTACGCCGCCGTAGAGGATGGAGGCATAGAGATAGGTAACCAGGAAACTGAGCAGCAGCCTGATCACATAGAGCTCAAAATTTTCCCTGCGGTAAAAATAGGGAATATAGGCAAAGGCAAAATAGAGGGCGAGGCTTACGGCCATGTACCTGGAGATGGCGACCATGCCGAAATCTTGCAACAGGAAGAGGTAGTAAAGGATCAGGCCGGCCAGCGCGGCCAGGTAAATCAAGACTCTGATTGCCCGCCGGAAAGGTGTCCTTTCGCATAAAACCTTGATGCAGAGCGAGAGCGGAATCCCCAGAGCCGAAACCAGGGCCAGCCGGATCAGAAAATCCCTTGGCGCTGCGTCCAGGTACGCCTGGGTATGGTTGAAGATGATCAGCTCCGCTGCCGTGATCGCGCAGATCAGCACCGTTACCGGGAAGCGCCGCAGCGAGGCCAATAGCTTTTGTGACAGGGTCCTACACCATAAGATTAATTTATTTTTTGCCTTCATGGGATGATTATAACATGGGAAGCAGAGCGCTGCCAGCACAAAATTCCATGTTTCATTCCGTGTTTCACGTCAGATCGCCCAGAAACAAATAAATAGAACCGGCCGGCAGCTATTGCTTCTTTAGAAAGATGCAAGTATAATATGCCCATGCCTTTTATATGTCAGCAACATATATAGGGAAGTAGCAGATAAGCAGGAAAAGAGGTGTAAGAGATAGATGAGTTGCTCTAAAGATCCCGGTATCAATACCTGTATTTGCGGCTTTAAAATGGAACGGTTTATTCAACCCTGCTTGCTGTTGCTGCTTTATGAGAAAGAAGCCCATGGTTATGAGCTGCTGGAAGATCTTGTTGATTTTGGCTTTGAACAGGGCCCGGATCCGGGGATGGTATACCGCAACTTAAGAAAATTGGAGGAAGAAGAGGCTGTCTCTTCACAGTGGGAAACAGGCGGCCCCGGACCGGCCCGAAGAGTATATACCCTGACGCCCCGCGGGAAGGAGCTTATCCACCGGTGGGCGCGCCATATTCAAGAAAAGCGGCAACGGTTGGCGTATTTTTTAAAACGTTATGAAAACAATTTTCCTAAGGGGAGTGAAAACGGTGTTTGAAATTGTACTCTACATTTTGGCCATCACATTTCTGGTAATTTCATTCGTAAAAGACAGGCAGAAAACCCGCGCCGCCCTGCTCAAAGCGTGGAAGGCTTTTGCCGGTATTATTCCGGCCCTCGCCG
>ERZ773359.4394-NODE-4394-length-14816-cov-5.231353_pt1 | contig 14816 bp, 11 predicted proteins | sample MGYA00374955_ERZ773359 | MGnify/ENA primary metagenome ERZ773359 (study PRJEB29098, sample SAMN04486028) | biogas fermenter metagenome | study: EMG produced TPA metagenomics assembly of the Biogas fermentation microbial communities from Germany - Plant 4 DNA1... | reverse complement strand
AATACCAAATCCACCTAATATGCTAAAAAAACGGATTCATGAGCTTGTGATGAAATCTTATGATTTAAGGGATGAGTCAAATGAATTACTTGATAAAGCTGAAGGGCTATTAGTAAATGAGTTAGAACTTCCACCTGTTGATGCTTTTAATCTAGTTAATTTTAATAATGTTAATGTAAATAATTTTTCCGTTAAATTAAGTGATTTAGCGGGTAGGCTAGACGCTTCTTACCATTTGCCTATTGTAAAAACAATCATCGAGCATTTTAAGATTTTTGCGTCTGAAGTAGTAACACTTGAAGACAATAGGTTGATTAATAGTATATTTTTACCAGGTAGATTTAAAAGAGTTTATGTAGGAAAAGGTCAAGGAACCGTTTTTTTTGGAGGAAAGCAAATACAAAATCTTGATCCTTCAATAGAAAACAAGTATCTATCAACAAAATACCATTCAAGCCGGATAAAAAATGAGCTTCTTCTTAAGGAAGGTGAGATATTAGTATCAAGGAGTGGGACCATTGGAAAAGTCGCCTTAGTTCCAAAACATTGGGAAGGTTGGGCTGCAAGTGAAGATCTTATACGTATTGTTCCATTAAATGAGCAGATTGGCGGGTTTTTATATGTTTTTTTGAGCTCTCAATATGGACAAATACTATTAAAGCGTTTTACATATGGTTCAGTTCAAGATCACATTGAAGATATACACCTTGCAAAGGTTGAAGTTCCGTTGCTCAAATGTGTAGAAGTACAAGATGAAATTAGCTATTTGGCTATAAAAGCTAACAAACTACGCTATGAAGCATACCGATTAGAGCAACAAGTGTTAACGATCGTCAACGATGAGGTTATTAATAAAACTTAATTTCTACTTCTGTATTCGCAAGTCTGCATTTACTTTTGTGGTTCACTCCCTCACGTTGGTTCTCTGTTCCGATTTATATAAAAAACGGCTTCATATTGCCGTCCTTACTGCGAACAGCTATTGTCTGTACTTTAATGATAGAAAATAAGCATAATTGCTAGAATTAACACTAGTTCGTTTATAATTATACTGAACAACACAAATAAGGAAAAAATGATAGCTATAAGACTAAATCATCACATCTTAAGTGAGTATAAAAATGGGACTAATCTCCCGTTTTTATTTTTTTTAAACAAAAAGCAGGAAATCTAAAATTGACGTAGAATAGAGTGGAGTAAAGTGGGGTAAAGTGGTAGCGAAGTGAGCCCTTGTGGTGGTGAAACACATGTTTATGGGGGAATTCCTCCATACAATTGACAGTAAAGGTCGGCTTATAATTCCGGCTAAATTCAGAGATGCCCTGGGAGATAAATTTATTGCCACCAAGGGCCTAGATAACTGTCTCTTTCTTTACCCCGAAAGTGAATGGTTGATACTTGAAGAAAAGCTGAAGAAACTGCCTTTTTCTCAACCCAATGCCAGATCTTTTGTCCGCTTTTTTTATTCCGGAGCAGCTGAATGTGAGTTCGATAAACAGGGGAGAATTTTACTGCCGGCAAATTTAAGAGAATACGCGGCTCTGGAAAAAGATGTTGTTGTCGTAGGGGTAATGAACAGAATTGAAATCTGGGATTCCCAACGCTGGAATGATTACAGTGCTCAGGCGCAAGATAATTATGAACAAGCGGCAGAATCCCTGGTGGATTTAGGCATTTAGAAAGGAAGGGCGGCTTGTGGCTTTTCAGCATCAAAGTGTTTTACTTGAGGAAACGGTCAATATGGTTTTTACCGTCCCTCAAGGAATATACGTGGATTGTACTATGGGAGCAGCAGGGCATTCCGAACGACTTCTTCAAAAATTGGGTGCCCAGGGCTGCTTAGTATGCTTTGACCAGGATGAAGCTGCAGTCCTCAATGGCCGGGAGAAATTTGCCGCCGATAAGCGGGTGGCTGTTGTACAGAGAAACTTCGCCCGGCTTGAAGAGACCCTGCAAGAAATGGGGCTTTTCCCTGTGGACGGAATTATGTTTGATTTGGGAGTGTCTTCGCCCCAGTTGGATGAAGCGGAAAGAGGTTTCAGTTATATGCGGGATGCTCCCTTGGACATGAGGATGGACAGAAGAACGGATTTAACAGCAGAATTTATGGTCAATAATTGGAGCGTTAAAGATTTAACAGCGGTTATCAGGGAATACGGAGAGGAAAAATGGGCTGCCCGTATCGCTAATTTTATAGCTGAAGCCCGAGAAATCAAACCTATTCATACTACAGGACAGTTGGTAGAAATTATAAAAAAGGCTATTCCCGCTGCTGCTCGTCGCGATGGGCCCCACCCGGCTAAAAGAACTTTTCAGGCTCTGAGGATAGCTGTCAACCGGGAACTGGAAGTACTGGCCAGTGCTCTTGACCAGTCCTTAAATTGCATGGCAGCCGGCGGTAGAATAGCAGTAATAACCTTTCATTCTCTTGAGGATAGGATTGTTAAAAATAAATTTCAATCCTGGTTGGGAAAATGTACCTGTCCACCGTCTTTTCCGGTCTGTCAATGCGGGGCTGTATCTTTGATTAAGTTGGTGAACAAAAAACCTATTATTCCATCTAAGGAAGAGATAGAAAGCAATCCGCGAAGTAGGAGCGCGAAACTTAGAGTTGCCGAGAAACTAAAGGTCTAAACAAGAGGGGAGTGGAATACGATGATAATGGCCCAAAGAAAACTAGATTACAATGAACCTTTGACCTACGAAAATCAAGATTACGCTTACCCGTATCAGGACGAGTATGATTTAGTTACATACAGGAGAAAGCCTGAACAGGTAAGGAATGTTTCTCGGAGGAATAAACTTAAGTTTCAGAGTCTGGCTGTGATGCTGATAGTTATCGGTTTATTTGGCTTTATTGGTGCCAAGACCGTTCATACTACCATAGTAAAAGGAGCGGAGATTAGATCCCTGGAAAAAGATCTGCAAATCTTGAAAGCGGAAAATGATATGCTCCAGGTAGAGGTTGATAGTTTGGCCTCGGTGGCCAGGATAGAAAAAGCTGCTCTTGCTATGGGGATGGAAAAACCGGAAGGTACTATCTATGTTGCCAGCGCTATGCTACAACCGGAAAAAGAGGTAGGGGTAGAACAACAAATTCAGAAGACTGCGGCCACAACGGCTCAAGAGGAAACCAATTCAGTTTTAGGGAACGTCTTTAAGATTTTTACCAGCTTTTTTGCCTCAACCCAAAGGTAGCAGCTTCCTGTTAATTCATATCTACCCCTAAATGGGGGTAGATTTTTATCATGCAATTACTAATTCTTCGTAAAAGAATTGCCTTGCTCCTAGTGTTATGCAGCATTTTTTTTGTAGTTCTAATTGTTCGACTTGGCTATGTTCAACTCAGGGAAGGACCTTTTCTTAAAAATTTAGCTGACGAGGAGCATTTCCGAGGGGTTCCGGTAGCTGCCAAAAGAGGTAATATTGAAGACTGCAACGGCAATATCCTGGCCATGAGCGTCAGTGCAGAGACAGTATATGCCATTCCGGCCGAAGTCAGGAAGTCAGGTCGCAAAGAAGAAATTGCGGCCTTGTTAGCGGACTGGCTGGACATGGATAAAGCCGCTGTTTTACAAAGAATTACTAAATGGTCTTCTATCGAATATGTCAAAAAAAAGATACCGGAGGAAGTAGCCAAGGTTATTAAAGAGGCTAACCTGCCGGGTATTGGTGTTGTAGAAGACAGTATTCGTTTTTACCCTAACGGAACTTTAGCTGCGCATATTCTCGGTTTTACGGGAATTGACAGCCAGGGGCTGGAAGGTATTGAGTTTTCCAGAGATAAAGAATTGACCGGTATTCCCGGCAGTATTCTTACCGAGTATGGGGCCGATGGCATTAAAATACCTGGTGCGGAGCAGGATTTTATTCCGCCTATTCAGGGGAACACTGTCAGATTGACCATCGATAAAAATATTCAAGCCTTTGCCGAGCGGGAACTGGCTAAAATAATGGCCGGGCAAGGGGTTAACATGGAAGGCAAAATTCCCAAAAGCGCCTCCATTCTGGCGATGGAACCTTCCACAGGAAGAATGCTGGCCATTGCTTCGGCTCCGACTTTTGATCCTAATAACTACCGGGATTTTCCCCCTGAATCCCGCAGAATTATTGCTATTCAGAACGGCTATGAACCGGGTTCTACCTTTAAAATAATAACCTTAGCCGCCGCTCTGGAAGAAAAGGTTATTAAACCGACAGAGACCTTTACTGATCCCGGGGCTTATACAGTCTTGGGAAAAAGAGTGCGCTGCTGGAAAGCGGGGGGACACGGCACCCAGACCATGGTCGAGGTGGCGGAAAATTCTTGCAACCCCGGATTTATTGAAATGGGTCAGCGCTTAGGTATGGATCGCTTTTACAAGTATCTTACAGCCTTTGGCTTTGGCCGGAAAACGGGTATTGAAATGTCGGGAGAAGCCAAAGGCATAATTGCCAATAAGAAAAGAGCCACAGCCTTGGATCTGGCTACCATGTCTATCGGTCAAACCAATAACGTCACTCCTATCCAGCTTTTAACCGCAGTCTGTGCGGTGGCTAACGGTGGAGTATTGATGAAACCCCAGCTGGTACAGGAAATTATCGCTTCGGACGGCAGGGTACTTGTCCCTTTTAAAAAACAAGAAGTGGGCAGGGTTATATCCAAGGAAACATCCAAGCTGGAATGTGAAATTTTAGAGTCCGTTGTGACTAACGGCACCGGCCGCCGAGCCTTTCTACCGGGATACCGAGTGGCCGGCAAAACCGGAACTGCCCAAAAAGTGGCTGACGGAAGGTATATGCAAGGTGAATACGTAGCTTCTTTTGTTAGTTTTGCCCCTGCCGATAATCCCCGGATTGCTATTTTGGTTGTGATTGACGGGGTGCCTTTCTATGGCGGGGCGGTTGCCGGACCGGTTGTGCAGGCGGTTATGCTCGATTCACTCAAGTATTTGGGAGTTAAACCGGATTATAGTGCTCCCCTGGCTCCCAAACCGATGTATGGCCTGGAATTCCCGCCGGTAAAAGAGGCCGCTGTGGTGCCTTCGGTTTTGGGATATAGTGTAGAGGAAGCCGAAGCCGCCCTTAAAAAAGCCGGTTTTAAAGTAATCTTAGAAGGCAAAGGCTCCAGTGTTGTTGATCAGATTCCGCACGGGGATGCCAAGGTAGAAAAAGGATCGTCTGTCATACTTTACCTTGGTCCCGAGGCCGGCCAGTCCACCCTGGCACCTTGGCTAGTGGAAAACAGAATTGATCCGGATGTAGAGGCTATAAAAGAGTTAGGCCCTCGTATTCCGCTTAGTGAAAATCCCAGACTTTTAGAATAATTAAAGCAGACCTAAAAATTATTTTTAGGTCTGCTCTCCATCTAAAATGTTAATAATAGTATAATAAGCTGGTAGAGGTGAGAGTATGAGCAAAGACAGCAAAACCCTGCGGAAGATAACTGACGGTTTGAAAAATGGCGGAGGCTGCGGGGAAACTGAAATAGAAATAATCGAGATTCGTGGAGACGCTGAAGTAGAAGTCAGCGGTCTTACCCACGATTCGCGAAAAATAGAGCAAGGAGATATTTTTGTTTGTATTAAGGGTTTTAAAAGCGATGGGCATGATTTTGCAGCCCAGGCAGTGCAAGCGGGTGCTAAAGCCTTGCTGGTGGAACGCTACCTTGATCTTAATGTACCTCAGATTAAGGTCAAGGATACTCGCCAAGCGGTAGGCCATTTGGCGGCGGCTTTCTATAATTATCCGTCCCGAGAGTTGGAATTGGTCGGGGTGACCGGAACCAACGGGAAAACTACCGTAACTCACCTGGTAGAAGAAATTGCCCGGCTGGGAGGAAAAAGGACCGGCATGATCGGTACCCTTGGTTCCAAAATCAATGGTCTAAGCCTTCCGGGGCAGCATACCACCCCGGAATCGACGGAAATTCAAAAACTCCTTAGGGCTATGGTTGATAAGGGGGTAAATACGGCTGTTATGGAAGTCTCGTCCCATGCCCTTTCGCTGGGCCGGGTCAACGGCTGTGTTTACAGCGCCGGCATTTTTACCAATCTCAGTCAGGATCATCTGGATTATCATCACAGTATGCAGGAATACTTAGAAGCAAAAGCAATTCTGTTTGCCGGTATGCATCAGGATGAGCAGACTCAATTTGCGGTCTTAAATGCGGATGATGAGTCCTGCCGGTATTTAAAGCAAAAAGCAGCCTGTCGGACTGTAACTTATGGTCTTAATAACCAAGCTGATTTTACGGCCCATAATATAAAACTCTCAGCGCAAGGTGTAGAGTTCGATGTTAGATACCATGGTTTAAATTCTCGGGTTTTTTACTCTACTCCGGGCAAATTTAGTGTTTATAATGCTTTAGCTGCTTTTGCCTGGGGAATTATGGCCGGATATAACTTAGATACTGTTCAAAGGGCTTTGAAAAAAATTAAAGGGGTACCGGGTAGGTTCCAAAGCATACGGCAGGGCCAGCCTTTTTTGGTCATTGTGGATTACGCCCATACTCCGGATGGTTTGGTCAATGTGCTGACTGCAGCCCGTGAGATTACCTCGGGCAGGTTGATCACTGTTTTCGGTTGCGGCGGGGACAGGGACAGGACCAAACGTCCGCTGATGGGGAAGGCTGCCGGGGAGTTAAGCGATTATGTAATCGTTACTTCGGATAATCCTCGGACGGAAGACCCCGAAAAAATTATTGAGGATATCCTGCCCGGTCTTAAGGCTGCCAACTATAAGGTGGTCACGGACAGGCGGGAGGCTATTGTGGAGGCCTGTTTGCTGGCCGCAGAAGGAGATACAGTGCTTATAGCGGGTAAAGGGCACGAAGATTATCAGATAATCGGCACTGAAAAAATTCATTTTGATGATCGTGAAGAGGTAGAAAAGGCTTTAAGGAGAATGGGATATGTGGAAGAGTGAGCATATAGCGGCCCTTACCCAGGGAGAACTCTGGGGGGAGGCGAAAGCCCCCCTTCAGGGCTGGTCGCTGGACAGCAGAACAATAATACCCGGCCAGGCTTTTATAGCTTTAAAAGGGGAGCATACCGACGGCCATCGTTATATTAAGCAGGCTTGGGAGGCCGGAGCTTCCGTAGTACTGGCGGAATTGTCCGGGTTGCAAGAATTTGGCCTGGTAAACAGCGATGTTCCTGCCGGTCGGGCAATTGTCGGCGTTCGAAATTGTATGGAAGCCCTTCAGCAACTGGCTGCAGCCTGGTGTAAAAAATTAAACCCTCAAGTGGTGGGGATCACAGGCAGCAACGGCAAAACCACGACCAAAGACATGGTGGCGGCAGTTTTGTCCGCCCAATACTCCACTCATAAAAATCAAGAGAATTATAATAACGAGCTCGGTTTGCCCTTGACTGTTCTTAATGCCCCGGCGGATACTGAAGTTATGGTTCTGGAAATGGGTATGCGGGGGTTAGGTCAGATTAAAGCCCTCTGTGATCTCTGTAAGCCCCGCATAGGTATTATTACCAATATTGGAACTACTCATCTGGAACTGTTGGGAACCAGAGAAAACATTGCCAGGGCCAAGTGGGAACTAATTGACAGCCTGCCTCGGGAAGGGATAGCTCGGGAAGGGATAGCTATTCTTAATGCTGAAGATTATTTCAGTGGGCAAAAAGCGGCCCATTCCGAGGTACAAAAAGTGTTTTATGGTATCAAGGGACAGTATGGCCGGCCGGATATTAGAGGGATTAATGTGCGGGCCGGCTCCGGCTTGAACACTGATTTTGAAGTGTTGGCCGGCGAGGAAAAAGCTTTAGTCAATCTTCCTTTGCCGGGTGAACATAATGTGCTCAACGCCTTAGCAGCCTTGGCCGCCGGTCTAAAACTCGGAGTTAGTTTGGAAAAAGGGGCCAGGGCTTTACAGGAACTTAAGCTTTCTAAAATGCGGTTGGAAATTGTGGAAGGTATTAACCATAGTATTGTAATAAATGATGTATATAATGCCAATCCCGTATCTATGCAGGCTTCACTTAAGGTGCTGGCCGAACGGGGGGGAGAGAAAACCATAGCCATACTTGGTGAAATGTATGAACTGGGAGAGTCTGCTGTGGAAGGCCACCGGGAAGTGGGGCGGGCTGCTGCTTCCTTAGGAATTAAGGAATTAATTACAGTCGGGCCCTTGGCTAAGGAGATTGCTTGGGGAGCAAAGATTAGCGGCTTTCCTCCATCAAAGCTGCACTGCTGTGACAGCTGTGAGCAAGCGGCTTCTCAGGCCCAAACATTAATCGAAAAATTTGGCCCCGGAACCTGGCTGTTAATTAAAGGTTCACGCGGTATGAAAATGGAAAGGGTCAGTCAGCAGCTGGCTGCGAAGAAAGGAATAAATGAGAAGTGATGGAACAAATCTTTTTTACTATAGGCCTTGCCCTTATTGTTAGTCTTATTGTGGGTCCCTTTCTAATTCCGGTGCTCAGAGTGTTCAAATTTGGACAGAATATCCGAGAGGAAGGCCCTAAGCGTCATTTAGCCAAGGCGGGGACACCCACTATTGGCGGCTTGATTTTCTTGTGTGGGATTGTGGTGGCGGTTCTTGTAATGGCTGAAAAGCCTTATTCATCGGGTATAATAGCCCTGTTAGGGATAACTTTGGCTTTTGGTCTGGTGGGCTTTCTTGATGATTTTTTAAAAATTTTACGTAAGCAGAACCTCGGTCTTAAAGCCAAACAAAAGCTGGCCGCCGAATTCCTGATCGCTCTGGTTTTTGCCTATGTAGCGGTTAGCTTGCTGGGCAGGGGAACAGTGATTGGCATTCCTTTTTCCCATCTAACCGTTGATCTCGGTGTTTGGTATTATCCCTTGCTGGCCTTAGTGGTAGTTTCGGCCACCAACACCGTAAACTTAACCGACGGGCTGGACGGCCTGGCGGCGGGCTGCATGGTTATTTCCGCTATCGGCTATATTCTAATTTCCCTTCTGGCGGTAAATACGGGATTTCTGCAAGGAATAGCCGTCAATAGCAGCGACCTGACTGTTTTTGCGGCAGCCATAGTCGGCGGCTGCCTGGGCTTTCTACGTTTTAATTTTCACCCGGCCAGAGTATTTATGGGGGATTGCGGTTCGCTGGCCTTAGGTGGAGCTTTGGCCGGCTTGGCTATTCTGACCCGTAGCGAACTGGTCCTGATCATCCTGGGCGGCGTGTACGTCTTAGAGGCTTTGTCGGTCCTTATCCAGGTAATTTCTTTCCAAACCAGGGGAAAACGGATTTTCCGCATGAGTCCCTTGCACCATCATTTCGAACTTGGCGGCTGGAGTGAAGTTAAGGTGGTAACTGTCTTCTGGGCCGCGGCAGTGGTGTTTACTTTTTTCGGGGTTATGTCCTTTGTAGCCATGGTTGTTTAATTATTCGTTTATTGGGCAATGGGCCATCGTTAGGTAATTGGGGGAATTAGGATGAATTATAAAAACAAAAAAGTGTTGGTGGTCGGAGGAGGCTTAAGCGGAATGGCGGCAGCCAAGAAACTCTTGCTGCAGGGAGCCGAGGTTTTTCTTACGGACCGCCAGCCTAAAGATAAATTAGCGGGACTTAAGGCCCTGGAAGAACTGGGTCTTGATGAAAGTCATCTTGTGCTGGAACGAGAACCGGTTATTGAGGAAATAAACCCGGATTTACTGGTCCTTTCCCCCGGCGTTTCTCCGCAGCAGACCTTTGTCCGACAAGCTTTGGCTCAAGGTATTCCCTTATGGAGTGAAGTGGAACTGGCCTTAAGAGATTCCACTGCTCAAATAGTCGGTATTACCGGCAGCAACGGTAAAACCACTACGGCCTCCCTTTGCGGTGAGTTGGCTAAAGCAACCGGCCGGAAGACGGTGGTGGCCGGGAATATTGGCTTGGCTTTATGCGGTCAGGTCGATCATTTGACCTCTCAAGACATTGTTGTGGCTGAGCTTTCCAGTTTCCAGCTGGAACTTATAGATAAAGTGAGGATCAATATAGCCGTTATCTTAAATCTGTCCCCAGATCATTTAGATCGTCATGGGACCATGGAAAATTATATAGCGGCCAAAGCCCGCATCCTGGAAAATCAGACTCCGGAGGACTTGGCCATTTTAAATTGGGATGACTTGAAAGTCAGGGAGCTGGCCTCATTAACTCGAGCCAGAGTGGTTTTCTTCAGTTCCAGGGAACGTTTAGAAAAGGGTGTTTTTTGGGATGGAGAAGACATTACTGTTGGCTGCCATTATCAGGGGGCCGGCAGCGTTAAAACAAATAAGAAAATAACAGATAGAAAAATAGTAGGCAGCAGTGAACTTTTGCTGCGCGGCAGGCATAACCTGGAAAACGCTATGGCAGGTGTTGCCGTCGCTTTGGAACTAGGACTGCAAGAAGAACAAATCGCCCAAGTACTACGCTCTTTCCAACCGGTAGAACACCGGCAGGAAATAGTCGGTAAATTTAACGGTATTTTATTTATCAACGATTCCAAAGGAACTAACCCTGAATCTTCTATTAAAGCCCTGCAATCCTATAATGATCCTATAGTGCTTATTGCCGGGGGGAAAAATAAAGGGCTTGATATGACTGATTTTTTGTTAGAAGCTAAAAAAAGGGTAAAGAGTTTGGTGCTGGTGGGGGAAGCCGCTCCTAAAATGGAATTGCTGGCCAAGGATATTGGCCTTAAGAGAATTCTTAGAGCTTCAAGCTTTGAAGATGGCGTATCCAAAGCCATAGCCGAGGCTGAGCCGGGAGATGTAGTTCTCTTATCCCCGGCTTGTACCAGTTGGGATATGTTTAAAAGTTATGAGGTTAGGGGGGAATTGTTTAAGGAGTTAGTGCGTAAGCATTATAGCGAACCCAATTGAATTGTATTTAAGGGGGGAGCTTAGTGCTTGCCAAATACCGTAAAGTTGATCCCGTGTTACTGTTAGTGATTCTCGCTTTGCTTTTAATCGGCATTGTCATGACTTACAGTTCCAGTGCCGTAAAAGGTTACCTTTACTATAAAGATGCTTATCATTATTTTAAGGCAGAGCTTATTTGGGTAACATTGGGTTTAATGGCTATGACTTTTGCCCTGATGTTGGATTGTCGTTTGCTTTACCAATGGGCGAAACCAATACTTTATATCGCCCTAGTGCTTTTAATCATGGTTAAAATTCCTGGAATTGGAAAAACAGTGAATGGGGCCACTCGTTGGATTGGGGTAGGGCCGCTACAAATCCAGCCTTCGGAAGTAATTAAATTGGCTATGGTTTTGATTATGGCCAGATTCTTATCCGGTGATCCCTATAGGGTAAAATCTTTTCGACGGGGCATATTGCCTTCCTTAGCCTTTATGGGCTTGGCCTGCGGCTTGGTTATGTTACAGCCCGACTTGGGTACAACTTTGGTTATTGCCGCCACCGTATTCTTTATGCTCCTAGCCATGGGAGCCAAGCTCTGGCATATGGCAGGTTTAGGTTGCGCCGGTCTGGGATTAATAGCTGCGGCCATTATTGCCGAACCTTATAGAATGCGCAGAATTTTTGCTTTTCTGGATCCCTGGGCGGACCCTTCGGGTAAAGGGTATCAAACCATTCAATCCTTGTTGGCTTTAGGGCCCGGGGGCTTATTTGGTTTAGGAATTGGGCAAAGCAGGCAAAAATTTTTATATCTCCCTGAAAATCATACTGATTTTATCTTTGCTATGATAGGTGAAGAACTGGGTTTTGTCGGCGCTTCATTAGTCGTTTTGCTTTTCGCACTCTTTGTCTGGCGGGGCTTCCGGGCCGCACTCTATGCTCCCAATAATTATCTGGGAATGCTGGCCGTAGGACTTACGTCTTTAGTCGGAATTCAAGCCATGATCAATATGGGTGTTGTTTCCGGGGTTTTGCCGGTAACCGGTATTACTTTGCCCTTTATCAGTTATGGAGGGACATCCTTGTTATTTACCATGATAAGCGCTGGGCTGCTTCTTAATATTTCGGCGGCCGGCAATTCTAAGGAGGTTTTTTGATTGCGGGTAATCGTAACCGGGGGAGGGACCGGTGGGCATATCTATCCGGCCATGGCTATAGCTAAAGGGCTTTTGGCCAGATACAATGATGTCGAGGTCTTGTATGTGGGAACCAAGGAAGGTATGGAAGCAAAAATTGTTCCCGCCGGCGGACTGGATTTTCATGGTATAGCCGGTAAGGGCCTGCCCCGTAAAATAAGTGTGGAAACTGTTAGGACTGTGGGCCAAAATGTTTTGGCTTTGTGGCAGGCTAAACAAATTATAAAAAGGTTTAAGCCTGATGTTGTGGTAGGTGCCGGGGGCTATGTTTCCGGTCCGGTGGTTTTGACAGCAGCTTTTTTCGGGATACCAACCCTTCTCCATGAACAAAATGCTTTTCCCGGAATTACCAATAAAATCTTAGCCCGCATGGTTAAAAAGATTATGTTGACCTTCCCGGAAAGTGCCGCTTATTTTCCCTCGCAGCAACATAAAATTGAAGTGGTCGGCCTGCCGGTTCGGGAGGAGATCGGTAGGATTAAACGGCAGGAAGGGGCCGCAGCGTTTAAACTTGATCCTTCAAAAAAAACCATACTGGTTACCGGCGGCAGCAGGGGCGCTTTGAGTATTAACAAAGCCATGATTCATGTGTTAACTGAATTGGCAGCCCATCCAGAAATACAAGTGATCTGGGCTACCGGAAGGGCCACTCATGCCCAAATTATTGAAGACTTGGACAAGAGTGAACTTAACTGGCGATGTGAGCAATGGCGCATAGTTGAATATATTGAAAATATGCCCCAAGCTTTAGCCTGTTCGGATCTTTGCGTTTGCCGGGCCGGGGCGGCCACTTTGGCTGAACTGTCGGCGGCGGGTAAAGCAAGTATTCTGATTCCCTATCCTTTTGCGGCCGAGAATCATCAGGAATATAATGCCCGGGTATTTGCTGATCGAGGAGCGGCCCGTGTTATTTTGGATAAGGAGTTGGACGGGCCTTTACTTGGAGATAACATACAAAAAATTATCTTTAATACTTTTTTACTGGAACAAATGGCAGCCAGAGCAAAGGAAATATTTGAACCCGGAGCTTTGGACCGGATATTAAACCTTTGCCAGCAAACTGCTTGGAAATAGATTTTCTGCACACTACCCTTCTTTCCTGCATAACATAAGGAAGGAGAAAGGAGGGCGGTGGCGAGTTACATATTGACTGGAGTGAACATAATTGAACTTAATGGATTGGCCGCAGGTTAAGGGTAGGCTAGAAAAAGATTACCCTCTAAAAACTCTGTGCACTTGGAAGATCGGTGGTCTGGGTAAAATTGTATATTGGCCCCAGGAACAAGAGGACTTGGTGCAAGTTGTTCAGTGGTGTAGAGCTCAAAAAAAACCTTTTGTTCTTCTAGGCCGGGGTTCCAATGTGTTGCTGCCTGATGAAGGCTTAAATTGCCTGGTAATTGTCAGTACGGAGCTAAAAAATATCTCCTGGCTGGAAAATACAGTGCAGGTTGAGGCGGGGTATCCCTTGATGCTGCTGGCCCGCGAGTGCGCAAAACGCAGTTTGCAAGGCCTGGAATTTGCTGCCGGCATACCCGGAACTGTGGGAGGGGCTCTCGCTATTAATGCCGGGGCCTATGGCGGGGAAATCGGCTGCCTGGTTAAAGAGGTAACAGTGCTGACTCCGGAAGGAAAACGAATTGTTTTGCCAGGTGAAAAAATTACTTTTGGTTACCGGTACAGTTCTCTTCAGGCCAATCAATACTACATTTTGGAAAGTACTTTTGAACTTCAAGTTAATGATAGTAAAATATTATTGGAACGAATTAGGGAGTTTAATTCTAAAAGAAAAAACACTCAGCCCTTGGAGTATCCCAATGCCGGGAGTGTCTTCCGTAATCCTCAAGGACATTCGGCAGCCCGCCTGATTGAAGCCGCAGGCTGGAAAGGATACAGAGTAGGGGGAGCTCAGGTTTCGGAAAAACATGCCAATTTTATTGTGAATCGCGGCGATGCCAAAGCGGCAGAAGTCCGAGAGCTTATCCAGCTTATCCAAAAAGATATCTTTGACAAGTTTGGTATTAAATTGCAAACAGAAGTAAAAATGTATTGAGGCTTAAAGGAGGAGAGGACATGACGATGGATCGTTATGTCATTACTGGAAAACAAAGATTGCAGGGTGTAGTCAAAACCAGTGGTTCCAAAAACGCATCTTTGCCTCTCATGGCAGCGACAATTCTGGCTGAAGGGCAGACGGTTTTGACAGGGGTTCCCCGCATTAACGATATCCTAAATATGATCGAAGTCCTCAAGAATCTTGGTTGTAAAGTTAAATTCGAGCGGAATGAAATGACGATAGATACCTCTACATTAGTAGAAAATACAATAGATGAAGAGCTTATGAGAAAAATGCGTGCTTCCAACCTTATTCTGGGGCCCATGATTGCCAAAAACGGTAGGGTCAAAATCTCAAGACCCGGGGGCTGTGCTATAGGAACAAGGCCGATGGATCAACATATCAAGGGTCTAAAGCTCTTAGGAGTAACCATAAAAGAAAAACACGGGTATATTGAAGCAAGCGCCGATAAACTGAGAGGGGCCGAAATATATTTTGATGTCCCCAGTGTAGGCGCTACGGAAAATATTATGATGGCTGCGGTTTTGGCCGAGGGCACCACCATTATCCGTAATGCAGCTAAAGAACCGGAAATTGTTGACCTGCAAAATCTGCTTAATAAAATGGGAGCAAAAGTTCGCGGTGCAGGAACACACGTTATCCATATTGAAGGCGTTAAATCTCTTCACAGCGCGGAACATACTGTTATTCCGGATCGAATTGAGGCCGGCACGCATATGATTGCGGCGGTCATGACCGAAGGCGATGTTGTGGTGGAGAACGTT
>ERZ773359.4393-NODE-4393-length-14816-cov-167.243344_pt1 | contig 14816 bp, 16 predicted proteins | sample MGYA00374955_ERZ773359 | MGnify/ENA primary metagenome ERZ773359 (study PRJEB29098, sample SAMN04486028) | biogas fermenter metagenome | study: EMG produced TPA metagenomics assembly of the Biogas fermentation microbial communities from Germany - Plant 4 DNA1... | reverse complement strand
GCAGTCCACATCAGCGACAAAGCTGTAATCGCCGGTCGCCTTCAGTCTGCCTGATCCCACTATTTTTCTCAGGTCAGCAGGAACCACGTCGCCGATGTAATTGATTCCGTCGTTGACCATCCTTACTTTTTGTTCCTGGATGTCGAAACCGATGACCCTGTACCCGGCCTTGGCTTTTTCCACCGCCAGCGGCAGCCCCACATATCCGAGGCCGATCACCCCGACGACCGCCGTTTTGCTGTTGATTTTATCCAAAAGTGTTTTTTTGATACCGTTTTCAAACATGCATATGCGCCGCCTTTTAAATACCTGTATTATATATCGGCGCCATATCGGAATTACATCACATTGTATTTTGCCCGGACCGGTGCAGCCGGCCTGCAGTCATTACTGAAGTTAACGCAATTGCCTTTTTTGCCGATAAAATAAGCATGACGGCATAAGTACATGCTTCCGTTCAAAGAGGTGAATTTATAATGAAAGATATAATAAACTTCGGCCTTGTCGGCTGCGGCAGGATCTCAAGGAACCACATCGAAGCGATCTCCATGCTGAAAGACAGCGCCAGGCTGGTTGCCGTATGTGACATAGACCCGGAGAGGGCGCGAAGGACAGGAGAGGAAAATTCCGTCGATTATTACACCTGCCTTGATGACATGCTTGCCAGGGACGACCTGGATGCAGTATCCATCTGTACTCCAAGCGGGCTCCATCCAGCACACGGCATAGCCGCTGCGAGGAGAAAGCTCCATGTAATAACGGAGAAACCAATGGCAACCAGCCTGAAGAAGGCAGACGAACTGATATCGGCATGCGATGAAAACGGCGTCCAGTTGTTCGTGGTCAAGCAAAACCGCCTCAACCCCACGCTTCAGCTTGTAAAGCGCGCAATTGACAAAGGGCGCTTCGGACGGATATACATGGTCATAGTAAACGTACTGTGGTCAAGGCCACAATCGTATTATGACCAGGCCAAATGGCGCGGCACCTGGGAATTCGACGGCGGCGCCTTCATGAACCAGGCAAGCCACTATATCGACATGATAGAATGGCTGATAGGACCTGTCGAAAGTGTGTCCGCATATACAGGCACGCTGGCACGCCGGATCGAAACAGAAGATACAGGCACGGCCTGCATCAGGTTCAGGAACGGGGCAATAGGATCGATCAACGTTACAATGCTGACGTACCCGAAAAATCTCGAGGGATCTCTGACCATTATCGGCGAAAACGGCACCGTCAGGGTCGGCGGTATTGCCGTCAACAAAATAGAACACTGGCAATTCCGGGATTACGATGAAGACGACAAACTGGTCGAAATGAGTTCCTACAATCCGCCCAACGTATATGGCTACGGGCATACAGGCTACTACAAGAACGTGATAGATACGTTAAAGGGAATTGCGGAACCTGATACCGACGGCAGGGAAGGCCGGAAATCGCTTGAGCTTATCCTTGCCATATATAAATCGGCAAGGGAGGGCCGAAGCATCCCGCTTCCGCTGGAGTATTAGGGTATGGGGACGCTCCTCTGCAAAGAGGCATACCATAGCGGATGAGGAATGTCCTATTCTTCAGGAGGGCAATATGAAGGATTATTTTGTACATGAATCAAGTTACGTGGATGAACCCTGCGAAATAGGCGAAGGAACCAAAATATGGCACTTCTCTCACATAATGGCCGGCTGCAGGATCGGACGTAACTGCAACATCGGGCAGAATGTGGTAATATCCCCCGATGTCGTCATAGGTGACAATGTCAAGATCCAAAACAATGTTTCGGTCTACACCGGCGTAGTTTGCGAAGATGATGTCTTCATCGGGCCTTCCGCGGTTTTCACCAACGTTATAAACCCCAGGAGCCATATAAACAGGAAAAATGAATTCAGGAAGACCATTATAAGGAAAGGCGCCAGCATAGGCGCCAACGCGACTATCGTCTGCGGGCATGAAATCGGCATGTACGCATTTATCGGGGCCGGAGCGGTGGTCACAAGGAATGTCCCGGATTTTGCGCTGGTCGTCGGCAATCCGGCAAGGCATGCAGGCTGGATGTGCAGGTGCGGTTCCAGGCTGGACTTCAGCAATGACAAGAACTCCGCAGTTTGCCGCGAGTGCGGCAGCGAATACATTATGGAGAACAGCAGGGTCCGTCTGAAATAGACAGGTTTGAAAAAATATAACCGGGCATATTTGTTCATGCAAAATAATAAAATGGGAGGCAGCGTCATGAATATCCCTCTCCTGGATCTCAAAGCTCAGTATTCGCAAATAAAGGATGAAATAAGGCAGGCTGTCGACGAAGTACTGGAATCGCAGCAATTCATACTCGGTCCCAGGGTGTCCGAACTGGAATCGGAGATAGCTACTTACAGCCGGTGCAAATACGCCCTTGGCGTGTCTTCAGGCACCGATGCGCTTCTGCTGGCGCTGATGGCCCTGGGCACAGGCCATGGAGATATCGTCATTACAACGCCTTACACGTTTTTCGCAACAGCGGGCTGCATTGCAAGGCTCGGTGCAAAACCGGTATTTGCCGATATCGATCCCGCCACCTTCAATATCGATCCCCGGAAGCTGGAAACACTCCTGGAAAAGATGACAAGTGAAGAACTGTCCCGCGTCAGGGCCGTCATACCTGTCCACCTGTTCGGGCAGATGGCCGATATGCAAAGCATTGTACCGATCTGCCGAAAATACGGCCTGAAAATAATAGAGGACGCAGCCCAGGCGATCGGTTCCGAGTGCCCGTTCGGCGGCGGTGTGCAAAGAGCCGGGAGTATCGGCGATATAGGCTGTTTTTCGTTCTTCCCATCCAAAAACCTGGGAGGTATCGGTGACGGCGGCATGGTCGTTACAAACGATGCCGACCTGTATGAAAAAATGAAGATCCTGCGCGTCCACGGATCGAGCCCCAAATACTATCACAGAGCCGTCGGAGGAAATTTCAGGCTGGATGAGATACAGGCCGCTGTTTTGCTGGTGAAGCTGAAATACCTGGATACGTGGACGGAAGCCAGGCAGAAAAACGCGCGCATATATGATGAGCTTTTATCCGGCGTGGTTTCGGAACATTTCCGGACACCGGCCGCCCTTCCCGGGTACAGGCACATATACAACCAGTATTGCATACGGACGGCGAAACGCGATGAACTGAAAGTTCATCTGAGAGAAAACGGTGTTGCGACAGAGATATACTATCCGCTTCCGATGCACCTGCAGGAATGCTTCAGTTATCTCGGATATAAGAAAGGCGACTTTCCTGAGGCGGAAGAAGCGGCGCTGACTGCACTCGCCCTGCCGGTATATCCTGAGATGAGCAGGGAAGGGCTGGAGTACGTAGTTTATTGCATAAATGAATTTTTTAACCCTAATAGCTGATATGAAATGTAACAGCCGTTACATGTGTCTATTCCAGACCGGAGTTTTTAAATAGGCTTACCCTGGACAGAATAGCATACTCTGGACAAATTTCTAATCAGATCATAACCATCCCATATAAGAGAGAAATCAGCCGATTTGCCTACGGGTACAATACGATCTATTCCCTGCAGGCCATTTGACATGACCCATTTCTTTAATTCTTCCGGCTCATATCCGATATATGTCATGGTTTGATATTTATCGTTAATGATTCCGGTTAACGAGTCTAAATTTACATCACTATATTCAATAAAACTACCGCCAGGGCAGCGATATTCATATATTTCACTTGGCAAACGGTTTATACTGATCCTGCTGACAAGATTACCATGCATACGTTCCCACTTAACAGGCCCAATATCAATGGCGCATCTGCAGAGCGTTGTCAGCTTGTCAACTGCAGTAATAGCTTCTACTTTGTAATTCTGCTTAGCAAAAGTATAAACAGCATCCCAGAAAATATCTTTTGCTTTCGCTATATCATCATCCGTACCTATCCACACTATTAAATGCGGCGAAGAGCATGCATTCTGATCAAACAGGTATGTGTCATTGTAAAAATCATGCGCTACCTTTTGATAATTGCCCTGGGCCAGGTATTCCTTTGCTTTGATCACACATATAGAGTATCTGTCAGCAAAAGTTACGTCAAATGCACGAGGTGCAACCGGTGATTTCCTTATTTCGCTTATCGTGCTGTCTCCTCCCCAGATAATCCTTACGTTGCATAAAGCAGATAAATAAGAAGTGACCTCAACATCCCTTTCATATCGGATAATAGAGATAAACTCTTTCATTTTATCATGTTCGCCTGAAGACAGAACACTATTTATTGCATTGCATATTACATCTGTTTGCGGGAAAGGCTTCGACGATACACGAACTATACAGGCGTTCCCGCTCAAAAGACCCGCCACCATGCTGTAAGCAAAGTTTACTGGTACATTTGAAGGTGCTATATGGAACGTCAGTCCACGTCCAATATGGTTTTCCATGCAGTCAAGATATTTCTTTTTCTCACTTTCCAGGTTTGCCTTCCGGCAGTAAAACGCAAACGTAATTATTTCAGGATAAGCTTTGTTGGTTTTGCTCCTAAGAAGCTCCTGTGAAAGCGCGGAAAGAAAAGAAACAACCTCATCAGCAAAAGGTCTGAGGGGTTTTACATTTTTCATCTCTTCAAAAGATATGCCGCTATGGCATAGAAATTCCACCTTATTTAAATCTATCTGCATAGGTATCACTGCACCCCCTGATCTCCGCGTTATTAATACGGCCTGTAATCCTGAAATACTTCCCCTTCCTGCCGCAGGGGCAGTCATCCTCACCGATAATGATGCCCTCATCTTCCGTCAGCAGCACATGGCCCGGATATGATTTGGGCAGGACCGAAACTACCTCAATAATGCCCTTTTCTCCGGTTTCAGCTATACCGAAGTCAGAGCTCCGGCGTATTATAACATCTGAAAAAACGCTCGAATGCAAATGCCCGCATTCGCACTCAATATAAACAGTACCGGTCTGCTCAACCATCCCATAATAATCATATACCCGGTTTATTCCACATACATGGTGCAAAGCTTCTTTGAACCCGGCAGGAGATATCGCGTGCTCCTGCAGCTTTTTCCAACCTCCGCCATGGATCATGACGCCCCTGGATAAATCCAGGCTCAAATCCAGTTCCTTCAGCTTATTGTAAAAATGCTGCCATATCATATAAGTAAATCCAAAAAGCAAAATATCTTCGCCCTCATATTTCCGGAGAAACTGGACCAAACCGTCAATATCGAGCTCCATGTTTTCGTCGAGAGCAAATATCCGGTCTCTTGCGAATACGGAAAAACCCAGTATACCGGCACCACGGGCAGAAAACATGTTGCGGTCCTTTAGTACAGCAGATGTATCGATCACTATCATAGGGAGCCTTTTGGCCCCGATATACGAAGAAACGATTTTAACCAGCGTTTTGGTCTGGTTTGATGATGTCTCTTTATCCAGGTATATCTTAGAAACCTTCTGGCCGGTCGTTCCTGAGGATGTCATTGTCTTTACCACATCTTCCCGGGGAACACTCAACAGGTCATATTCCTTAAAAAGCCTCACAGGCAAAAATGGAATATCACAATAACTCTTAATGCAATTAACATCAAATCCGAATGCATCAATGATCTTTCGATACTCAGGACAGTTATAGTAGTGATGCCTGGTCAAAATGCTCAGCTGTTCTGTCAGGAATTCATGTTTTTTACTTTTGTCAAGTGAGTAAGGCGGCATGTTGAGTATTTCTTCATAATTAACCATACAACCCCTCCAGTTTGCTGTAAAGCACTTTACCCGCTTCATTGCGGGGTATTTCGCCGATCTGCTTTACGGTAAAGCCCGCCGGATTCAGATGCGTTCTGTCAACAACAAAAGCTTTTACTTCATCAGCTTTCTGTCCGCCAGTGACATATATTTTCATATTATCGTCCGAACCTGCGCATACACATGTAAACCCGGCCTTGTTAAGCATACTTTCCATTTCATCCAGATTTACACGGTTACCAAATATTTTTAAGAATCGCTTTTTCCTGCCGACTATATAATAAAAACCGTCGCTGTCTCTTTGCGCAATGTCACCAGTATAAAGCACACCATTATTCTCATCGCCTTTTGCCAGGTCCTGGTAATTCAAAGCATAACCAAGCGTTACGTTTTTGCCCTGATAAACAAGTTCCCCTATCGTATCACTTTCCTCGATAACTTTCCCGTTCTCGTCGATCAGGCTGAACTTTCCTCCGGGTATGGCGATACCGATACTCCCCGCCTTTGATTCGGCAAACTCCCATGGCAGATAAGACATTCGCGCAGTAGCTTCTGTCTGTCCGTACATCACAATAAATTTTATGTTTTTCTCGCTGCAGACAGATGCAAAAAAGGAGCACATTTCTTTCGGCAGTTTTCCTCCAGCCTGTGTTATATACCGCAGGCTTGGCAGCTCCATTCTTTCAAACCTCAGCTTCCTGAGCATCTCATATGTGTACGGTACACCGCCAAAACTGGTAGCGTTCAGGGATTTGAGCAACTGCCAGAATTTCTTCTCCAGCAATGTTGCATCCGTTAAAATAATCGATGCCCCTGCCAGCAGATGGCTGTTGATTATGGACAGTCCATAGGTATAATGCATAGGCAATGTTGTAATAGGCCTTTCATCGGCAGTGATCTTCAGGTAGTCCACAATCGAAGCAGCATTGCTCTCTATGTTGACATAGGATTGCCTTACCAGCTTCGGACTTCCCGTACTTCCGGAAGTAGTCAGCAACAGGGCCAGTTGAGGGTTCGGCCCGACCGATACATCATACCCGGTCCTGATCAGTACATATCCGTTCTTTTGATATATCTGTTCACCATCTTCATTCCAGCCGTCGGGACAACATATATATCCGGGCCTGTAACTCTCAAGCAAATCACTTAATAATGACTTGTTAATGTCCGGACTGATAAGGACCGGGATGACCCTTTTCCTCAAAAAACCGATATAAGCAGCTACAGACTGGAATGTGTTCCTGCATACAAGGAAAACGACCTTACGCGCTGGAATAAAGGATGCAATCTCATCAGCCGCATTCAGCAATGTTCTGTATGAGATCTGCTCCCCATCTTCCGTAATAATGGCAATATTATCTGAATATACTCCGATATCATCAAAGAAGTTAATGTTGTTCACGCCCCTTAAGGAATTCTAAAGCAGGTTACTTACTCGATTACTACATTGTATTTCTTAAGTATTTCCTTACCCTTCTCAAATGAGCTGAAATCAATTATATCATCGGTATCCATCATTATTCCAAATGCATCTTCGATTGCTGCAATCAGGCTCATATGCCCTACGGAATCCCACTGTACAATTGACTGATACTCCAATGCTGATACCTGATCTTCCGAAATTTCAAACGAATCAGTAAATGCTTTAACATACTTTTCTAAGTTCGTCACTTAACCTTCCTCCTTTGAATTTCGCTAAATTATTGTATTCCCGTCAACAACTAAAATCTGTCCTGAAATAAAAGATGACATATCCGACGCTAAAAATAATGCTGCATCGGCTATTTCACTCGGTTTCCCCAAACGTCCCATCACAACTTTTTTTATATTTTCGTCAATTCTAGCAGAGCCTATAGGTTTGATTAAGTCTGTATCAATCATACCAGGAGCAATTGCATTCACCCTGATACCATAAACGCCTAATTCTTTAGACAAACTTTTTGTTAAAGCAATAACTGCTCCTTTACTGGCAGAGTAAATCACCTGGCCCGGGCTTCCTTCCATTCCAACAATTGATGCGATATTTATTATGCTTCCGCTTTTCTGGCGCCTCATAAATTTAACTGCATATTGAGTTATATTAATAACTGAATATACATTGGTGTTAAAAACATCATGCATTAGCTTTTGATCGATCATTCCTATTAGTGCGTCTTTCATAATTCCTGCATTGTTAACAAGTATATCCAGGCGATTTTCCTCATTGCGTATTTTTTCAAAGCACCCTTTTATTGCTGAATTATTTGTCACATCAAAATATACAGGAATTATTTTAGTTGAATATTTTTGAGATAATTCCTGTGCTATATCATCCAAACATCCAACTGAACGTGCATTTGCATATACAACGGCACCATTCTCAGCAAATTTCTCCAAAATCGATTTTCCAATACCCCGATTACATCCTGTAACTAAAGCAACTTTTCCACTAAGCATAGTTTTACTCCAAATACTGTATTCCTGATATGCTTACATTTTTCTTATTTCTCCATGCACAACTCTAAGATCTCGCTGAAAATCGATTAATCAGCGACATTACCTTATCTCTGCATGATAAATATGATTCTTTTGTAATAATGAATTCAATATTTGTCATTTTAAATTCCGCATCAAAATTCCGATTTACTTCTGCCCCGCCTAAGTGTAACGTCAAACCCAAAGCTGGCTTATTATCCTCAAAAATATTAGCATGAAGTTTTGACAATGAGCAAATATTGAAAGCAAAATCATGTATCAATATCGCTGCTTCTGCATTCTGTATAGGATTGCCATACAACAATGCCCTTCCGATCTCTGCCTCATCATTCCTGATATTGTACACACCATACATGCCCAAAGGTTTTCTTTGCTTATCTTCTATAATGAATGTGTAATCATCAGGTCTTGCAATCTGTCTGATAATCCACCTTCGCTGGTCTTCTGCTGTTCCGCTGACAGCATGCAGATATTTCGTTTTCTCTTTATCCTGACGGATATTAAAAGTATATTCTGCATCCGATTCTTCAATTGAACGCAAAAGCACCAGTTTCCCTTCAAGTAAGCCATTGTATCGCATTTTCATTCCTCTCAAAAACTTGATATATTACATCAAATTCCTTTTTCACAGGTTTATGTTAATCTGATTTATTGTAATTGTCAAATTAGTAATCATCATTTCGAAAAATTTCATCAATAATATAAACAGGCCTGTTTCTTGCCGCATCCATGCCTCTCCATATATACTCGCCCAGTATCCCGAGTGTCAGCATAATAATCCCTGACGAAAACAGCAGCAGTATCATGAGTGTTGTCCATCCTTGCACCTGTATATTGCCAAAAACCTTGGAAAGCAGCACAAACATCCCCCAGAAGACAGAAACTATAAAGAAAATGGTTCCAATCACAGACATGAAACGTATGGGTATAAATGAGAAACTTACCACAGAGTCTACAGCCAGCTTTATCTTCTTTGCCAATGTCCATCTGGAACGCCCGATTTCCCTCTTTTTGCGTACATAATATATCATATCGGTTCTGAATCCTGCCCAGAGTATCTGCAACGTAATTGCAGAATTTTTCTCATCCATTAGTTTCAGTACTTCGATCACTTTCCTGTCAATCAGGTAGCAGTCGAATCCACCCTTAGGCATGGATTTAATGGCAAGTTTGCGAACCAAATCATAATACATATTTGACAGTGTTTTTTGTATTGCGCCTTCTTCCCTGTCCGAACGAACGGCAAGAACGACCTTGTTCCCATTCTTCCAGCTTTGAAACATTTGCATTATAATTTCTGACGGTTCCTGTAAATCTGCGGATTTTACTGTCGCACAATCACCGGTACATACTGAAAACCCTGCCAGTACAGCTGCATGAGAGCCAAAATTCCTCGATAGCTTTACCAGGACTACATTTTTATCTTTCCCGGCAATACTTTTCATTACTTCCCATGAGTCATCACCGGACCCGTCATCCACCATGACAAGCTCATACTGATCTTCTGGCGGCATAGCCGTGAATATTTTTTTCCTGCATATCTTTATATAAAAGCTCAAGTGTATCAGCATTGTAATACACAGGAACAATAACTGACAGCTTACTCATAACCATTCACTTCTTTCTCAAAATCTTCGTAATTCCTTATATACTCCCCGGCATCATAATACTCGCTCGCCAATACCAGCAGAATGGCATCATGTGAAAAATTATACATATCCTTCCATAACATTTTGGGTATATATAACCCGATATATGGACGGTCGAGTATAAAAACCTCTTCATTCCCTTTGCCATCTTTAACTCTAACCTTGCTGCTGCCGTTGATATTTATCAGTACAAATTCAGAATTCCTGTTTGCGTGTTGCCCCCGTACTGCTGAAGGATCGGCACCATAAATGTAAAATATCCTTTTTATGTCGAAGGGGATCTCCTTTTTGCCTTCGATTACAACAAGGTTTCCCCTGGCATCTCCCATTTGCGGAAATTCAATCAATTTCGTTTTCATGCTATCCTCACCTTTTTAACCTGTTTTATAGCTCATCAACACCTGAAGCTGTTTATTTTTTCTATCACGTAGCTTTGCTCATCCTCTGTCATACCGTTATATAACGGAAGAGAAAGCACTTCATCAGCAAATCTTTCTGTTATCGGCAAATCGCCCTTCTTCATTCCCAAATATTCATATGCCTTTGCCAGATGCGGCGGTATGGGATAATGGATGATCGTCCCGATTTCACAACTGTTCAGGTACTCGATCAATCGATCCCTTACAGGAGTACGGATCACAAACTGGTGCCATACCGTTGTCGCATTTTCACAGACTTCAGGCAACTCGATGATCGGATTCTTTATTTCAGAAAGATATCTTCTACATAATTCATGTCTCTCACTATTCAACTCATCAAGGTGGGACAGGCGAACCCTGAGCAGGCCTGCCTGCAATTCGTCCAGCCTGGAATTCGTCCCGACCACAATATTATGGTATCGCTTCTCACTTCCATAATTGCAGAATATTCTAAATTTCGTTGCCAGCTCTTCATCATCTGTCACAATAGCACCCGCATCTCCGAAAGCGCCAAGGTTTTTCGAAGGGTAGAATGAAAAACATCCTATATCGCCGAATGTTCCTGTCATTTTCCCGTTGAAGCACGCTCCATGAGACTGCGCACAATCCTCCACTACACGGAGGTTATATTTTTTCGCTATCTCCATTACAGCATCCATCCTGGATGCCTGTCCATATAGATGCACAACTAAAATCGCCTTTGTTCTTTCGCTGATTTTTTCTTCTATCTTTGTCACATCAATGTTGTTATACTTATCAGGCTCGACAAATACCGGTGTGGCTCCATTGATAGTAATACCCATCACACTTGCAATATAGGTGTTTCCCTGCACGATCACCTCATCGCCAGCCCCTATCCCAAGGATACGGAACGATATCCACAGGGCATCAAGGCCACTGGCAAGCCCTACGCAGTATTTAGCACCTGTATACGCGGCAAACTCCTGTTCAAATGCAGAGACTTCGCTGCCCAGGATATACCACCCTGAGCGAAGCACTTCCAATGATTTTTGCTCAAACTCAGCCTGGTATCTGAAAAACCCCCGGTCCATCCGATTAGGCATTATTTTCATCCCAACTCACCTCTGTTAAATGTCATGCGTCTATCTGCTTTTAAAGGTCCATAACTTGCTAAAAACAAAATTGTAAGGTACAGTAACACATAAAGTCAGTATTGGCGCTATCTGCTCAGATATACCAAATATGTCGACCCACAGATACATCAACACCGTATTCAGCAGCAATGAACTGATATAGACGGCATAATACCTGAATATTGAAGTTTTTACCTTCTTTTTGTCCCTGAATACCCAAAGCTTATTCAAAATATAGCCACTCAAAGAGCTTATCACATATCCTGCGATCGTGGCCAGTAAATAGTTAACCTGCAACCCGATGAGCAAATAATAAATAAGCAGAGAAATCAATGTATTGCTCAAACCAACGAGACCAAACCTGACAAACTGGGCCACCTTGCCGACCATTCCGTTCTTGTCCATGTTCTCACCTATCTGTTTTCATACATTCTGGCATAATAGCCCTGGTATTCACCGCTCGTTACATGCTCTATCCACTGCTGATTACTGATGTACCATTCAATAGTCCGTTTTAGGCCTTCTTCAAAGCCGGTCCGGGGTTCCCAGCCCATTTCCTTACGTATCTTGCTTGCATCGATCGCATACCGCAGGTCATGGCCGGGCCGGTCCTTTACAAATGTAATCAGGTTTTCGCTCCTGCCCAGTATGCGGACTATGGTCCTGACGACTTCCAGATTCGTCCTTTCGTTGTTTCCGCCAATATTATATACCTCTCCCGGCCTGCCCTTATGAATTATCAAATCTATCGCCGTACAGTGATCCTCTACATACAGCCAGTCACGCACATTTTCGCCTTTCCCGTAAACAGGCAATGGCTTGTTTTTCATTGCATTGGATATCATAAGAGGAATAAGCTTCTCAGGGAACTGAAAAGGACCATAATTATTGGAACATCGTGAAATTGTTACAGGAGTTCCGTATGTGCGGTAATATGCCTGCACCAGCAAGTCTGCGCCTGCCTTTGAAGCCGAGTACGGACTGGAAGCATGCAGCGGTCTTTCTTCTGTAAACATTAAATCAGGCCTGTCCAAAGGCAGATCACCATATACTTCATCCGTGGATACCTGGTGAAACCTCTTAACACTGTATTTATTGCAAGCATCCAGCAAAACCTGTGTGCCGAGGATATTGGTCCTTAAAAAAAGCTCGGGATTCTCAATGGACCTGTCAACGTGACTTTCTGCTGCAAAATTGACTACCACATCAGGCCTGTGTTCTTCGAATATTTCGCAGATGGCCGTACGATCCGCTATATCTGCCTTGCGAAAAACAAATCTGCGGTCAGCAAGTGCAGATTCAAGGGTCTCCATATTGCCTGCATATGTGAGCGCATCTATGCAAATAACATCGTATTCAGGATACTTCTCTAAAATGTAATAAACAAAGTTCGCGCCAATAAACCCCGCTCCGCCTGTAATTGCTATTTTCATACATTGTTCACTCCTGATCAGCAAATATATATTCCTTCTGCGACTCGTTTCAGATAAGTTCCATAAGGTGACTTCCCATACAAATCCGCACTTGCAAGCAATTCTTCTCTTGTAATCCAGCCATTGTAATAGGCAATCTCTTCCAATGCCGCAATTTGTATTCCCTGCCTGACCTCTATGGCTTTAACAAACTCAGATGCATCATTGAGTGAGTCAACAGTGCCCGTATCGAACCATGCATATCCACGTCCCAGGCAAATAACCTGCAGTTCACCATTTTGCAGGTACATGCGGTTCAGATCCGTAATCTCGAGCTCACCGCGTTTTGACGGTTTCAGGCTTTTTGCCAGTTCACATACTTTATTGTCATAAAAATATAAACCAGTTACAGCAATATTCGATCGCGGCTTTACAGGTTTTTCTTCAATCGTCAGAGCTCTGCCGTCGCAATCAAGCTGAACCACACCGAACCTTTCCGGATCATTGACATAATATCCGAATATAGTCGCACCCTTCTCATTCCCTGCGGCCTTTTTCAGATTCGCAGTAAAACCTGCACCATAGAAAATATTGTCACCCAATATCATAGCGCATTTGTCATTACCTATAAACTCTTCCCCTATTATAAATGCCTGGGCCAGACCGTCCGGAGATGGCTGTTCTGCGTAGCTAAGTTCAATACCATATTTGTTTCCATTACCCAATAGCCTGATAAAGTTTGGAAGATCATTTGGTGTAGAAATTATGAGGATCTCTCTTATACCTGCCAGCATCAGGACTGATAAGGGATAATAAATCATTGGCTTGTCATAAACGGGCAATAGTTGCTTCGATGTTACCATTGTCAAAGGGTACAGGCGTGAACCAGACCCTCCGGCAAGAACGATACCTTTCATGCCGTCATCTCAACCCCTTAGCATATTAAAATTCACTTAACTGTCTGGCTGTTTTCCGGCTGTTCTGTATACCTTGTATCCAGCACACTTCCCCCAAACCTCTTTACCGCAACCTCTTTCAAACTGTGATATATTGCCGGATAGTTATTATGCAGAAATTTGAGTAATGCTTTGCATTCATCTCTGGAACGAGCAGCAGTATTGATACGCCAGTACATGTATCTCCATATTCTGTATGTTAGCCATTTGTCCGCGGTATTTGAATCAATACTAAAAGCTTGTACCGCCATCTTCGAAATATCAGATAATTCACTGATATCCGATATTGCACTTTTTACCGATTTTTCAATATCACTGTAAGAGTTATCAACAACACTTTGATGCGTATTCAAACTAAGCATTCCTTCATGATGTGTATAAACAAGAACTATATTGTTGATGAAACCGGCATCACCAGTAGTCAATAATCTAAGCTCAATGGATAAATCGCCAGCAAGTTGTCCTCCCTGCAATATACCTGCACTTATTGCACTCTTTCTCCTAAAAACCAGCGTGTTTATATCTGGCATAACAGGATAACTTTGAGTTGTGAAATTAATAAACAGGTCCTTGCCGCTAACGATCTCAGGCACATCCATTTTAACTCTATATGCCTTTTTGTTTATTGAATCGTGATGATATACTCCTCCAGCAACAAAAGCCAAATTATCATTAACGCTTAGCATGCTGATGGCTTCGCTTATATATGTACTGTCGATAAAGTAGTTGTCATCATTCAGTATTAGGCAAAAATCACCTTTCGCCAAATCGTAAACTGCATTTTTTGCATTAAGTTGAGGTCCCACATTGATCTCATTCCTGTGATAAATCAGCCTCTTCTCATCTTCGTACCTGCTTCTGACCATTTCTTCAGTGCCGTCCGTGGAACAATCATCAGCCACGATTACCTCAATATTGGAGTAGTCCTGTTTCAGCACCTGATCTATAGCCCTTTTAAGCATTTCTTTTCTGTTGAACGTAGTGATAAGCACACTAACGAGTGGTAGTGTATCAGTATTACTGAACACAGTAGACTTTGCTTTTTCAGTATAAAAGAAACCTCTCATTTTCTTCAATTCCGGAGCCA
>ERZ773359.4387-NODE-4387-length-14838-cov-5.609822_pt1 | contig 14838 bp, 10 predicted proteins | sample MGYA00374955_ERZ773359 | MGnify/ENA primary metagenome ERZ773359 (study PRJEB29098, sample SAMN04486028) | biogas fermenter metagenome | study: EMG produced TPA metagenomics assembly of the Biogas fermentation microbial communities from Germany - Plant 4 DNA1... | reverse complement strand
TTCATGAACATAGGTGGTACCGCGGTCTACTCATCGTCCTATGACGGTGGGTTTTTTTATTTAAAATATATAAAGAACAGAGGTGTCTTTGAAATATGAAGCAAAAGTTGGAAGAGATTCGCAGTCAGGCTTTGGCCGCTCTTTCTGAGGTTTCAGATGTACGTGAACTCGAGGCTTTAAAAGTAGAGTATCTGGGCAAAAAGGGAAAATTGACACAGATTCTTAAAGGTATGGGCAAATTGTCGCCTGAGGAAAGACCGGTCGTAGGTCAAGTTGCCAATGAGATTCGCCTTGCTTTGGAGGAAGGTATTCAAAGTGTCAGGGAACGACTGAACAGAGAACTTATTAATCAAAAACTCAAAAGTGAAGTAATTGATGTTACCATGCCGGGTACAAAAAAGGATTTGGGCAGGAAACATCCACTTACCAATATACTTGATGAGATTAAGGATATATTCTTGGGAATGGGCTATGAAATTGCTGAGGGTCCGGAAGTCGAGACAGACTACAATAATTTCGAGGCCCTTAATATTCCAAAGCATCACCCTGCAAGGGATACACAGGATACATTCTATATTACTGAAAATGTTTTGCTGAGAACTCATACCTCCCCTGTTCAGATAAGGCATATGAAGTCTCACAAACCTCCCATCAGAATTATATGTCCAGGAAGGGTATACCGGTCTGATGCAGTAGATGCTACTCATTCCCCGATTTTTCATCAGGTGGAAGGACTTGTGGTAGACAAAGGCGTTACAATGGGAGATCTTATAGGCACATTACAGGTTTTCGCAAAAGGCATATTCGGTGAAAATACAAAAATTCGTCTGCGACCACACCATTTTCCATTTACTGAGCCTTCAGCCGAAGTGGACGTTTCATGCTGGGGCTGCAACGGGACCGGATGCAGAATCTGTAAAGGAGAAGGCTGGGTGGAGATACTTGGTGCCGGAATGGTTCATCCCAATGTTTTAAGAGAATGTGGCATAGATCCTGAAATTTATTCCGGTTTTGCTTTTGGTCTGGGTATAGAGCGTATTACCATGGGCAAATACGGTATTGACGACATGAGATTGCTCTTTGAAAATGATATGCGTTTCTTAAAACAGTTTTAAGGAGGTAGTATAAATGAAAGCACCGCTGAAATGGATTAAAGATCATGTAGATATTAATGTTGATATAAAAGAATATATCGATGCTATGACTCTTTCGGGCTCCAAGGTAGAAGGCGTAGTGGATATGGCAGAGGATATAGAAAAGGTTGTTGTCGGCAAAATCGTTGAGATAGAGCCTCACCCTAATGCAGATAAGCTTGTAGTTTGTAAAGTAGATATTGGGTCTGAAGTTTTGCAGATTGTTACAGGAGCGCCCAATGTAAAAGAAGGCGATATTATACCGCTGGCTCTGGTAGGGGCAAAGCTTCCCGGAGGTAAAATTAAGGCAGCAAAGCTCAGGGGTGTTGAAAGCTATGGCATGATGTGTTCCATTGATGAGCTGAATTTATCGAAAGACTATCTGCCAGATGCTCCTGATGATGGTGTCTATGTTTTTAAAGAAGATCTTCCCCTGGGGATGGATATCAGGGATGCTTTAGACCTTGATAAGGTCATCGAATTTGAAATAACTTCAAATCGCCCTGATTGTCTGTCTGTTATCGGTCTTGCAAGGGAGACCTCGGCCACATTAAAAGTTCCGTTTAAAAAACGTGAACCTGTTGTAAAGGAAGAGGCTGATGGTGATATAAATGCCATTGCTTCAATTGAAATTGAAGATCCTGATCTTTGCTACAGATATTCCTCAAGAATAGTCAAAGACGTAAAAGTAGGACCTTCCCCTGCATGGATGCAGAGAAGACTCGCAGCTGCGGGTATGAGACCAATTAATAATATAGTCGATATTACAAATTACGTAATGCTCGAATATGGTCAGCCAATGCACGCTTTTGATTTTGAAAAGCTTGAAGGTTCCAAAATAATTGTACGCAGGGCCAAAGAGGGAGAGGAAATAACAACCCTTGATAGTCAGGTAAGAAGACTTGACAGCAGCATGCTCTGTATTTGTGATGCAGTAAAACCTGTTTGTATAGCAGGTGTTATGGGTGGTGAGAATTCGGAAGTCACAGAAAGCACCAGAATGTTGCTTTTGGAATCGGCAACCTTCAATTCTGCTTCCATTCGCCATACAAGCAAAAAAATAGGTTTGAGAAGTGAAGCTTCCAGCCGTTATGAAAAGGGACTTGACACTGAAAATACAGTTGCTGCTCTTAACCGCTGCGCTGAATTAATTGAAGAATTGGGCGCAGGCAAGGTTGTCAAAGGGATAATAGATGTATATCCCAGACCATATGTGAAGAAAGTGTTGAAATTCGAGCCAGAGCGTGTAAATGCTTTCCTTGGTACTGATATTCCTGCAGAGGAAATGGTAAGAATTCTCAAAGCCCTTGAGTTTGAGGTGGACGAGGAAAAAATGACGCTTTCTCCTCCGAGTTTCAGACGTGATATTGAGCATTTCCAGGATATTTGTGAAGAAATTGCAAGGTTTTATGATTATAACAATATTAAGCCGACACTGCTTTCAGGCAAGGAAGCTACTCAGGGAAGAAAAACCTACAAGCAGCGCATGGAGGATATAATCAGGAATACCATGACCGGATGCGGTCTTAATGAGGCTTATACCTTCTCAATAGTAAGCCCTAAGGTGTTTGATCAGATTGATATTCCTGAGGACAGCCCGCTGCGCAGGACAATTGTCATATCCAACCCTATGGGAGAGGATTTTAGTATTTTAAGGACAACAACTATTCCCGAAATGCTGAAATCACTCTCTGTAAATAATAACAGAAAGATACCTGAAGCCAGGCTGTTTGAACTGGCACATGTTTATATTCCTGTTGATGGTCAGCAGCTTCCAGATGAAAGACAGACCCTTACCCTGGGGATGTACGGTAGTGGTATTGACTTCTTTGAACTCAAAGGCTGTGTGGAACAACTGCTTTCCAATATGGGAATTGAAAAAGCCGAATTCAGGCCAGAAACAGATAACCCCACTTTCCATCCCGGAAGAACAGCAAGGCTCTTTGTCTGGAAAAATGGAGAAAGAAAGGATTGTGGTGTTTTAGGCGAGATTCATCCTGAAGTTGCAAAAAAGAACGAGTGTCCGCAAAGAACATATGTGGCAATGCTTGATGTGGAAACTCTTATTGAGGCTTCCAGTCTGGAAAAACAACATAATCAGCTTCCCAAATTCCCCGCAGTTACACGGGATCTGGCCATAGTTGTTGATGACAATGTCTATGTGGCAGATCTTATGGCGGCAATTCAGGAAAAAGGCGGAGAATTCCTGGAATATGTGAATCTGTTTGATGTCTATAAAGGTGAACAGGTTCCTGAGGGTAAGAAGAGTGTTGCGTTTGCTCTATCTTTCAGATCAAATGACAGAACTCTTAAGGATGAAGATGTAAACGTTGCTATGGACAGGATTTTAAAGAATTTAGAAAAAGGCTTTGACGCTCAGTTAAGGTAAGAATAACTTTTTATTTAGTTAATAATTAAAATTGAACTAAAGAAATAAGGTTGATACTGCTTTTAAAAAATAAGATGTCTGCATTGGCAGGCATCTTATTTTTTACAGATTCGCAGAATACTTGCAGTCTGCTGAATTAACTTAAAACAATAACCAATAATGACAAATAGTAGTGATTAAAATATGCTCCTTAAATAAGGAGGACGGTTCAGCCGTCTTTTTATCTCCACTTTTATTTTTTCTGCATTTTTGCTATCATAATGATAAAATACTATTATACAGGCAATTATGATTTCAGCTTTATAAGCTGATTGGAGCAATAACCTGAATAAATAGAAAATAGAAAGGAATTCCGCCTTGAAAATAAAAAGCGACAACAGTAATTTAATGTGTTCAGAATGGGTTGAACATGTACGAAATCTCAACACTCAATATGCTCTGGAGACTGGTAAAACTAAAAAATTTAAATTGGATGTTTTCGGCTGCCAGATGAATGAGCGCGACGCAGAAACTATTGCAGGAATGCTCACTGAAATGGGATTTGAAGAGATCAGGGAAGACGATTTTGCCCATATAATTGTCTTTGTTACCTGCTGTGTGCGTGAAAATGCCGAAGAAAAGGTCTACGGTCATATTGGAGCCTTGTCCAAGGTTTGTGAGGAGCAAGGTTCCATAATTGTGGCAAGCGGATGCATGATGCAGCAGCCTCATGTAGTTGAGAAAATCAAGAAGTCATACAGAAATGTAAAGATAGTTTTCGGAACACATAATATTCATGAATTCCCTGAACTTCTCTATCGCCATTACACTACAGGCAAGAGAGTTTTTGCGGTAAAAGAAAAAGAGGAAGGAATCAGGGAAGACCTTCCCATTAAACGTTCTGAAAAGCATAAGGCATGGGTTAACATTATCCTTGGCTGTAATAATTTCTGCACATATTGTATCGTTCCCCATGTAAGGGGAAGGGAGCGCAGCCGTAACAAAGAGGATATTATTAACGAAATAAAGACCCTTGCTGCCGACGGTTGCAAGGAAATAACCCTTCTTGGGCAGAATGTCAACTCATACGGCAATGACCTGGGCGAAAAGGACCTTTTTGCAAGGCTCCTTTACGATATCGAGGAAATTGATGGTATTGAGCGTGTCCGGTTTATGACATCCCATCCCAAGGATTTATCGGACAAACTGATAGAGGCCATGAAGAATTGCAGCAAGGTTTGCAATCATCTTCATCTGCCCTTCCAGGCGGGCAGTAACCGTATACTGAAATTGATGAACCGCAGATATACCAAGGAACATTATCTGGATCTGGTTGACAGGATAAGGGCTGCTGTGCCCGATATAGCTCTTTCTACCGATATAATTGTTGGTTTCCCCGGCGAAACAGAGGAGGACTTTGAAGAAACATTGGATGTAGTAAGAAAGGTACAATTCGATTCTGCATTCATGTTTATATATTCGCCCCGGAAAGGTACTCCGGCAGCAAAACTTGAGCAGACCACACCGTCCGATGTAATCAGCAGAAGGTTTAAACGTCTTGCTGATTTGCAAACTGAAATAGCCACCAGTTTAGCCAAAAAGTTTGAGGGTAAAACCGTAGAGGTTCTGGTGGACGGTCCAAGTAAGCAAAATCCTGAAATGCTTTCAGGAAGGACAAGGGATAACAGGCTTGTCAATTTTAAGGCTGAAGGCATCAACAAGGGCGATATCGCAGATGTGGAGATTGTCCGCGCAGGAGCATTCTGGCTTGAAGGCAGAGGAGGAAAAAAGCGTGGCTAAACCTAAACTGACCCCAATGATGCAGCAGTATATGGAAATAAAGGAACGTTATAAGGACTGCATATTGTTTTTCAGACTCGGGGATTTTTATGAAATGTTTTTTGATGATGCGCTTCTGGCTTCAAAGGAACTGGAGATCACCCTGACGGGCAGGGATTGCGGTCTTGAGGAAAGGGCTCCCATGTGCGGAGTCCCTTATCATGCTGCTCATACATATATAGCGCGCTTAATCAATAAAGGATATAAAGTGGCAATATGCGACCAGATGGAGGATCCTTCCCAGGCAAAGGGCATTGTAAAGAGAGATGTTACAAGGGTAATTACTCCGGGTACTGTCATTGAGCCCGATATGCTGGATGAAAAAAAGAACAATTATATAATGGCAATTTATTGTCAGAAAGTTTATTTTGGCTTAGCGGCTGCAGATATTTCAACCGGAGAATTTTATACTACCCAGATAACCTGGGGAAGTTCAATGAAAAAGCTCATTGATGAGGTTTCACGGTATAAACCCTCAGAAATTATAGTTAACCACGAATTTGCAGAAAAGGATGAATACAAATCTTTTTTTATAGATTATCTTAATATACATCCCTGGGTTGTCGGTGATGACTTATTTGATCTGTCAGATGCGGAGCTTAGAATAAAACAGATTGCAGGGGATAACCCTCTTTCCTCTCTTGATTTAGCCCAGGCTGCAACGGGTGCACTTATTTCATATCTTGAAGAAACGCAGAAAATTGATCTGAAGCATATTGAAAGAATAAGTACATATAAAATTGAAGAGTATATGATGATTGACAGTGCATCCAGAAGAAATCTGGAGATAACAGAAACCATGCGAGATGACCGTAAAAAAGGTTCGCTTCTTTGGGTTCTGGACAAAACCTCCACTTCAATGGGCGGAAGGAAACTAAGGCGCTGGCTGGAACAGCCGCTAATCTGTGTGGATGACATTAATATGAGACTGGATTCGGTAGATGAATTAAAAAACAGTTTCATGGTCAGAAATGAGCTGATGGAATTATTAAAGGGTGTCTATGATATTGAAAGAATAACTTCCAAAATTGTATTTGGAAATATAAATGCCAGGGATCTTCTTTCACTTAAGGCATCCCTTTTTAAGCTGCCTTACATAAAAGATTTAATAAAAAACATGAATTCCGGGTTAATCCGGCAAATTCATGAAAGACTGGATCTTTTGGAGGATTTGGCTTCTCTCATAGACGGATCCATTCACGAGGAACCTCCTTTATCGGTGAAAGAAGGCGGAATTATAAAAGACGGGTTCGATGAACTGGTAGATAAATATCGTAAGGCAACCATTGAAGGGAAAGTATGGATTTCGGAACTGGAAGCCCGGGAAAGGGAACGAACCGGTATAAAAAATCTGAAAATACGATATAACGACAGTTTCGGATATTTTATAGAGGTCACAAAGGCCAATATATCCCTTGTACCGGAAGATTACCACAGAAAGCAAACTCTTGTGAACAGCGAAAGATACACAACCGAAGAATTAAAACAAATGGAGGATACAATACTTGGTGCTGAAAAAAAGGTAATAGACAGAGAATATGAGCTGTTTTGCCAGATAAGGGAGATTGCTGCCCAGAAGGTTAACAGACTGAAAACTACTGCAGATTGTATTTCAGAGCTGGATGCCCTGTGTTCTTTGGCCGAGGTGGCAGACAGAAACCAGTATGTAAAGCCTGAAGTCTATGACGGAAGCACTATTGAGATAAGAGAAGGAAGGCATCCTGTTGTAGAAAAAATGCTTCCAGAAAATCAGTTTGTACCCAATGATACCGTTCTGGACTCTGAAGACAACAGATTACTGATTATAACAGGTCCTAATATGGCGGGAAAATCCACATATATGAGGCAGGTGGCTCTCATCACTCTTATGGCTCAGGCAGGAAGCTTTGTCCCTGCCCAATATGCGAAAATTGGAATTGCCGATAAGATATTCACAAGGGTAGGGGCCTCCGATGATCTTGCTGCAGGCCAAAGTACTTTCATGGTGGAAATGACCGAGGTGGCTAACATTCTTGAAAATGCCACACCTAAGAGCCTTTTGATACTTGATGAAATAGGCAGGGGAACAAGTACATATGACGGGCTCAGTATTGCCTGGGCTGTTATAGAATATATAAATGACAGGGCGAGACTTGGCGCCAGAACCCTTTTTGCAACCCATTACCATGAGTTGACCGAGCTGGAGGAAAAGCTTGTTGGTGTAAAGAACTACTGCGTGTCTGTAAGAAAAAGAGGCGATGATATAATATTCTTAAGAAAAATCAACCGGGGCGGTGCCGACAGAAGCTACGGGGTTGAAGTGGCAAAACTTGCAGGAATTCCTGATCAGGTCATAGACAGGGCAAAGTATATACTGGAAGAACTGGACAAGTCCGATATCAATAAGCCCGGGAAAGTCAAAGAAAAACCTGTCGACGGACAGCTTGACCTGTTTTCTGCCAGTGCTCTTTCAAAACAAGAACGTGAGGTTCTGGATGAACTGAGGATGCTGGATCCTTCTGTATTGACACCACTGGATGCGTTAAACAAGCTTTACAGTCTGCAGCAGAAACTGAGATAATTAACTATTGATTTAAAGTAAAACACACATAAGAGGAAATAATATGAACAAAATAGTCATTCTCGATGAGAAAACAGCCAATCAGATTGCAGCGGGAGAGGTTATTGAAAGGCCTGCATCAGTAGTTAAAGAAATGGTGGAAAACTCCATTGATGCCGGGGCTGATCAAATTACTGTTGAGATTAAAAACGGCGGAATTTCATATATTCGTATAACCGATAATGGCAGTGGCATGGAAGCAGACGATGCTGAGCTGGCATTTGAACGCCATGCCACAAGTAAAATACGTAAGATTGAGGACCTTGACCAGATTGCCACTATGGGTTTTCGCGGTGAAGCCCTGGCGTCAGTAGCGGCTGTTTCGCATCTTGAGTTAATTACAAGAACAGAAAATTCTGAGATGGGGATATCCCTTGTATTGGAGGGAGGACGTGTCCTGTCTTCAAATCAGGTGGGGTGCCCCAAGGGAACCACTTTTATAGTCAAAAATCTTTTTTACAATACACCTGCCAGATATAAATTTCTTAAAAAAGACTCAACAGAGGCCGGATATGTGTCCGATATTATTGAGCGTCTTGCGCTGGCCCATCCCGATATATCTTTCAAATTTATACAAAATGGTCAGGTAAGACTTCATACACCGGGGAACAATGACCTTTTAAGTGTAATATACAGCATTTACGGAAAAGAGGTTGCAAGTAAGGTTCTGCCGGTTAAATATCAAAGCGGAGGCTTTACTTTGACCGGATTTGCCGGAAGACCGGAAATTTCCCGCGGCAACAGAAGCAGGCAGTCAGTTTTTTTAAACGGTCGGTATATAAAAAGCCAGGTTGTTTCCCTTGCTGCCGAGGAAGCGTATAAAACAATGATAATGCAAAAAAAGTTTCCTTTTTATGTGCTTCTTTTATGTGCCCCACCCGGCAGTTTTGACGTTAACGTTCATCCTCAGAAGCTGGAAGTAAGATTTAGTGATGAAAATATTGTATACAGCGTTGTTTACCACGGAGTAAAAAATGCGCTTCTGAGCGCTTCTCTTATAAGACAATATGATTCGTCCGGACAAATGGATGATAAAAAAACCCAAAAAACCGGGAATGTAAGATTAAATCATCCGCAAAGTTCCGGGGTTCAGGACACAGCTCACAAGGATGCCGGCAATGAATACAAGGATAAGGTTCTATCTGTTTATAATAATATTTTGAATCCTCTGGCAGTTGACAGTCAGGAGAAAAATATTTCAGAAAGCGGTATCAGGGATGTAAGGCATGAGGATAAAAGTATAGCTGACAGAGATTTTAATGGGAATAAGACCGGTAAAGAAGGAAAAGTTTTCAGTCGGGATATTGACCAAAAAGATGCAGTGTCCGAAAAAGAAAATCTTTCCCGGATGAATACTGTTGAACTTGCTTCTGTCAGTTCATCTGAACAAAGTGATACTACCCGGGAAATTTCGCTGGACTTTTATTATTCTGAAAAAGTATCAAGGGATGATTCATTATCACATTTAAAAGAGGCCCAGATTGTCGGGCAGGTATTTGATACCTATATACTTTTACAAAATGGCTCTACTTTATATATAATTGATCAGCATGCAGCCCATGAGCGTATAAGGTTTGAAATATTGAAGGAAAGACTTGCAAAATCCCAGAGTTATTCCCAGAGCATTCTGGAGCCTGTTATTGTTAATTTATCTTCCACTGAATTTGATTTTGTCATGGAAAAACAGGAGATATTTCAAAAGTTTGGATTTGATTTGGAGGCTTTCGGCTCATCCACTGTAATTGTAAGAAGCATACCTGATATATACGACACCAGTTTCAGTGTTTCAGATTTTGAAGAAATTCTGGACCGGTGGATGAAAACCCATTCTCAGGGAAGTATTATTAGTAACGAAGTGATTTACACTATGTCATGCAAAGGTGCGCTGAAGGCCAATCAATCCCTTTCAAATGAAGAGATTAAAGAGCTTGTAAAATCTCTTTGCAGTATGGAAAATCCATGGACTTGCCTTCATGGAAGACCAGTTATTATTAAAATTGACAAGAAAGATTTTGAAAAGAAATTTAAACGGATAGTGTAAGGGAAGGATTATGAATAAAGTTATTGTGATAGCCGGACCTACTGCTTCAGGTAAAACCGATCTGGCAATAAAGCTGGCTTTACAAATTAATGGTGAAATAATCTCTGCTGACTCAATGCAGATATACCGGGGGATGGATATAGGGACAGCAAAGCCGACGCTGGAAGAAAGACAGGGGATACCACATTACTTGATTGATATTGTTGACCCCGACGAGGAGTATAGTGTAGCTCATTTTCAAAGAGACGCAAAAATACGCATTAAAGATATCTTAAACAGAGGAAAGATCCCCATTGTATCAGGCGGGACCGGTCTGTATATAAATTCTTTGGTTTATAATATTACATTTTCTGAAACAATAGCTGACTGGGAATACAGAAAACAACTGGAGGAAATGGCTGAAGAAAAAGGACCTGAAGCTCTGCACCGGCTTTTGCAGGAAGTGGATCCCATAAGCGCAGAAAAGATTCACCCCAACAATGTAAAACGTGTAATAAGAGCCCTGGAAGTCTATAAAACCACAGGAAGACCCATATCAGAGCACCAGCTTGAATCAAGAAAGGAAAAACCGGAATATGATTATAAAATCTTTGGGTTAGAGATGGATAGAAGTATCCTTTATGAGCGTATTAACAGAAGGGCTGAAAAAATGATAGAAATGGGGCTTTATGAGGAAGTAAAGGGTCTTTTGGAGAAATATTCCCCGGATCTTGTATCACTCCAGGGTATAGGATATAAGGAGATAATATCTGCAATTCAAGGCGAATGTTCGCTTGAGGAGGCAGTAGAAAAAATAAAACTTAATACAAGACATCTGGCAAAAAGACAGATGACATGGTTCAGAAAAACCGAAAATCTGCAGTGGATAAATATAGGTGAAACAGATACATGGGCAATTATAAAAAAATTGGCTGATAGCTTGAATAATGGAAATTAATTGTGTAAAATGATGGAAAGATGTGATTTTAATTTATCTGAATTGTGTTATTGAGGAGGAGTTGAAGTGACCAAGAATATCAATTTGCAGGACGTTTTCTTAAATCAGGTGAGAAAGGAACATATACCGGTTACTGTTTATCTGACCAATGGTTTTCAACTAAGGGGCATGGTAAAAGGTTTTGATAATTTTACAGTGGTGTTGGATACTGAGGGTAAACAGCAGCTTGTATATAAACACGCAATTTCTACAGTTTCGCCCATGAAAGCTGTGAATATCATCTTCAATGAAAACAGGGAATAATAACGGAGCTGATAGTTTGAAGAAAATTTTAATACCAATGATAGAAGCGGGAGGCGGGCACAAAATGCCTGCCCTTGCTATTAAAGAAGCAATCGAAGAATTATATCCAGATCAATTTCAGGTAGATGTAATTGATTTTGCAAGAGAGTGCGGTGCCAATTGGGATGACAAAATAATAAAAGGTATCTGGGACTTCGCTTTGGCACGACCGGATTTTACAACAAGTGCCAACAGACTTATTGATTCTCTGAACAGGCTTACACGATCTAATACCGTAATGAAGCTCTTTTTACAGCAATTTATTCATAAAGGAACCAGGTATATCTTAAGATATAAGCCCGATATTGTTTTTTCCACACACTTTTTTTGCAGTTCTGTGGCATTGTTTGCAAGGGAAAGATATAATCTTAATTACAAAATTTTCAGTTATATGACCGATCCTATAAGAGGGCATAATTTATGGGTAAATCCCCGTATTGAGGCTGTGATTGTGGCTACAAAGGAAGCAAAGGAATATCTTATAAATCAGGGCATGCCCAAAAACAGAATTAAGATAAAATCTTTTCCTCTTAACAAAAAGTTTTTCCAAAAGGTCGAAAAAACCAGAGAGGAAATACTTTCAGAACTATCCCTGGATATTTCCCGAAAAACTCTTCTTGCCACATCCGGCGGACAGGGGATAGGTGAAACTGTTGAATATGTAAAGAGTTTATATAAAAGCAGATTCCCTTTTAACATAATAGTAATCTGTGGGAAAAACAAAGAAGTTTTTAATGAACTGTTGTCATTAAAGGAAAGCGGCATTTCCGACACCCCTTTTGCTGTTCTGGGATTTGTAGACAATATGCATGAACTTCTGGAGGTTTCTGATCTGGCTCTTGCTAAGGGCGGTGCTTCCACCACATTGGAAATGCTCGTAAAACGTGTGCCCACAATATTTACTCACTGCGCGGCACTCCATGAAAAAGGAAATATTGATTTTTTTGTTAACAATGAAATGGGATGGTATGTCAGAAATAAGAAAGAATTTGATAATATTATCGATATTATTTTAAAAACCGATATATTGGGCAGGTACAAATCTAATATTGAAGCTAATGAATATGTAAAAACCCTTCCTGAAGCGGCATATGAACTTGCGCATTTTATAGTGAAAGAACTTGAAACTCCATACAAAAAGCGCGCAAAGTCAAGAAAGGCTTATTTGCGCGCTATAGTGCTGGGAATCCGTATGAATCTGCACAGGTTAAAAAGTAAAAATAAAAGATACAGAATACGGCGTAAATAATGTCAAGTATCAGACATTAAACCGGAAGAGAGTTACATCCCCGTCCTGCATAATATACTCTTTTCCTTCCGAACGGACCAGCCCCTGTTCTCTGGCGGCTGAATAACTTCCGCATTTCATAAGAGTATCGAAATCAATGACTTCAGCCCTTATAAATCCTCTTTCAAAGTCAGAATGAATTTTACCGGCAGCCTGGGGAGCCTTTGTGCCTTTAACTATGGTCCAGGCCCTTACCTCGGTTTCGCCGGCTGTTAAATAGCTTATAAGTCCTAAAAGCTTGTAACTTTCTTTTATAAGCTTATTCAGACCAGATTCCTTAAGTCCCAGTTCTTCTAAAAACATCTGTTTTTCATCTTCTTCAAGCTGGGCTATCTCTTCCTCAATTTTTGCACAAACAACTATAAGTCCGGAGTTTTCTTTTTCTGCAATTTCTTTAACTTTCGCAACATAGGTATTTCCATCTGCAGAGGAAATTCCTTCTTCTGAAATATTGGCGCAATAAAGCACAGGTTTGCTTGTCAAAAGGAAAAGCTGGTTTACATAACTTTGCTCTTCGGTTTCAAAATCCAGGGAACGAACGGGAAGTCCCTGCTCAAGAGTGTTCTTTATTCGCTCAAGAATTTCAAGTTCAATCTTATATTTTTTATCTCCGGACTTCATTTGTTTTTTTGTCTTTTCAATACGTTTTTCCACTGCCTCAAGGTCGGCAAATACTAATTCAAGGTTTATGGTTTCTATATCGCGGACAGGATCCACCGAACCTTCGACATGGACAATGTTACCGTCGTCAAAACAGCGGACAACATGAACTATTGCATCAACTTCACGAATATTTGAAAGAAATTTGTTTCCTAATCCTTCGCCTTTGCTTGCACCTTTTACCAGCCCGGCTATATCTACAAATTCAATTGTAGCAGGGGTTACTTTTTTAGGATTATACATTTTTGCCAATGCGTCAAGTCTTTCATCAGGCACAGCAACAATACCGACATTTGGATCTATGGTGCAAAAAGGATAATTGGCGCTTTCAACACCTGCTTTTGTTATTGCATTAAAAAGTGTACTTTTTCCAACGTTGGGAAGTCCAACGATTCCAAGTTTCATCTGTATATTCACCTTCGTCTCTTAATAATCTATTTTCTGGATTAAATCTTACAAGGCATAAATTTTACATATTTAAGCCGATTTAATATTATATCTTAAGAAAATAAACAGCACAAGGACAAGATCATTCTATTACAAAGTCGAAATAAGTGTCCGGATAGGGTTCGTTAACCAGAGTATAGTGCCACCATTCGGTACGCAGTTCTTTGAAACCTGCTTTTTTCATGGCTTCCTTCAGAATATTCCTGTTACGGGTCTGCTGTTCAGTAATTTTGTCTGTACCATGGTTGGATATGGTGTCCAAAAAATCATAAGGGCTTCCCATGTCCACCAGCTCGCCTGTGTCAAGATAAAACAGAGTCAGGTCAACTGTGGAACCCCTTGAATGGGCAGAGCGTCTTGCAAGGTATCCGTTATTGAAAAGATACTCTTTGGTAAAACTGGGGTAGAACTCATCCTTGGTAGAATAATCTTCGGGTTGCTTCCCCCATTCAATAAAGAATTCAACGGCTCTCTTAGGTCTGTAGGCATCGTATATTAAAATCCCGTAGCCTTGTTCTTTTAGATATTCGCTTGCTTTTTTGAGAGCTTCTGCAGCCTCTATGGTAAGGCACACATTATCAGAAAGATAGCCGTCTACTATCTGACCTGTAAAATTATGCGTGGTTGCATACCGGATATCAAATCTGGCCTCAGGAAGGAATTCCTTAAGGTATACAAACCCATCAGGGAGTTTTGTGTCAGTTTTTTCTTCGGAAGCAGGTTCTTCCGGGGTCTCTGTTTCAGTGTCTGAAAGAGGTTCTTCAGTTTTATCTGTTTCATTATGGGGTCTTTCAGTTTCTGTGTCCTTGTCAGAATTATTATCTGGTATCTCATTTTCTTTCTTATCAGATTCTTCATAAGGAATTTCTGTGTCTGCCGGCTTTTCTTCAGGGGGTGTTGTATGGTTTTCAGTATTGTTCTTATTGTTTAAGCTGTAATTTCCGGTATTACCGGAAAAATAATTATTTATAGTACTGGCAGCATAATAAACAGTCAGTAAAGTCAAAACTGCAGCAATTAAAATCCTGAAACGATATTTAAACTCTTTCCTGAAGCTTCTTTTCGGTTTAATTTTCAATCACCCACTTAAAATAATATATTTTTTATTGTAGCATATAAAATTATAACTGAATGATAGTGTCAAGTAATTGTTGGAAAACAAATAAAAAATAATTTTCAAAATA
>ERZ773359.4385-NODE-4385-length-14838-cov-15.477102_pt1 | contig 14838 bp, 9 predicted proteins | sample MGYA00374955_ERZ773359 | MGnify/ENA primary metagenome ERZ773359 (study PRJEB29098, sample SAMN04486028) | biogas fermenter metagenome | study: EMG produced TPA metagenomics assembly of the Biogas fermentation microbial communities from Germany - Plant 4 DNA1... | reverse complement strand
GCCAAGCCCAGCGTACGCCTAACATTAAAGCGGGGCTTCCTTCTGGAAGCCCCGCCTTACTCAATCGCCTTGGTTAGAAGGCAACCTTCACGTTGAAGAAGCCTTTTGTGGCCTTAACTTCCTCATCCTCGTCCGCGCCATCCCACTTGGTAACAGACCTTTCCACTCCGGCACCCAAGGTTACGTTAGACGAGAGAGCATACTCAACCTCGGTGCCAAATGCGCTTTCGGATAGCCACGCATCCTCATCGGCGCCACCATTGCTGAATTTCTCAAAGCTGGCAAACGGTACCAACGTCACACCGGCACCCACATCATACGTCACTTCTCCGTTGAGCTTGTAATAACCCTTATAACCCATATTGCCGGTGTTATCCTCGAAGGTATCGTAGTTTGTCGGATCTCCATACGCATACGTCACCACAGTACCAGGGTTGGTCGGATGTCCTGCCAGAATGTGGCGGTCAGCCTTTTTAGCACTCTTGTACTCCAGCTCAACCTTCCCAACCAAGTTCTCCATGAACCGGGACCCTGCACCCAGATACAACCTGGTCAGCGGGTTATCTTCGAACAGCTTGCTGCTCGTGCGGCTGACTTCAGCTTTCACGGCATAACCGGTCAGCTCATCGTAGTCCTCCATGACATCGTCAAAGTCAGGACCATCATCCTTCTCACGAACAGTTACTTCAGCCAGGAAGGTGTAAACCTCGTTGTCCTTCTCATACTCCGCCGCATTCTCACCCTTGACTCCAGCCTTACCCTTAATCAGGCTATCCTGATACAGGCCGTAAAGCTCGGCGACCCGCTTATCGCTGCCAAAGGTGCTGAACACGTTCTCCTGAGCAAGGCGCCACTTACCCTGAACGGCGACAACCTCATAACCCGGGATAGGCACCTTGACGTCAACGCCATAAAGGACGTTCTTGTCACTTACGTCTTCACCGAAGGTCATTCCGGCACCGAGCTTTGCAGTAACACCTTCGAAGCCCAATTCGCCGAACGCCACAGCGGTCCGCTTCCGAGCATCCTTTTCGGCAGCCATATCGGAGTAGTAAGCTAGCCCAACCTTGTTGCCCTGTACGGTTGTGTCGAGGAACCCATACAACTTGTCTGTCTCGACTTCGTCGGCCACTACCTTGTAGGACTCAGGATTGCCCTTGGCGTCAAAGACAACATCCTCGGCAAGTATGCATACTTCCTCGTCATCGTCCTCGCCAACCTTAACAGTCCGGGTCCGGGGCACGGTTGCCTTCCCGTTCTGGTAATCCACCACAGCACTAACCCCAAATACTCCAGCCTCTAGGCGGAACTTGGGATCTCTGCCCTCTTGGAGTTTGGAGGACTTGATGAACTCCAAGGGATCCTTCTTGTCCTCGGTCTCCTTGCCGTTGGCCCAGATGGTCAGGGCAACCTGGGGCTCATCCAGATTAGCCTTGATCTGGCGGAGCTGCATCGTATCGGTGCCTTCCAGGATGCGGCGGATCTCCGCATTGAAGGCCCAGCCCTCATCTTTCACATTGAGCACCAGCTCAGCTTTGGGAATCCCGTTCTCAGGAGTGATTGTAAGCGTCCAATCATCTTCAATCTCGTAATCATACTCGAACTTCAGCGACCCGTCCACCGAAGCGGCCAGGGCACTTACGGACATGGCCAGTACTAGTACCAGGCCCAGTGCTAATGCCTTTTTCATTTCTTCTCCCCCTTAAATGGTATTCTAGGAACCACTTAGGGAGGGCAAAAGTCTCCTCGTTTCCTTTTCCCCTCGTATAGGCGGTTCCTTGATTGCTGACCTTCCGGTCCACTACCCTCCTTTCACGCGGAAGATCAGGTGGTGGAATTTGCCGGGAGAGACAAACCCACCTGGTTGTATTCATCTTCTCTACGGAGATGGAGAATCCTTCCTCGGATAACAGGTTTCTACGAAATTTTATGCGGGAGGAGAAGAAAAGAACACCCCCGGGGCGTCCCCGGGGGTGTGAATAGGAACCGTAGTTAGAACTCGACCTTGAGGCCGGCGTCCAGGGACACCTCGCGGACGAGGACCCTTTCAGCCTCCTGGTCTTCGTACTCCTGCTTGTACTCGGCGCCGAGGGTGATTCCGTTGGGCGCAGCGTACTCGGCTGCGGCCAAGTAGGAAGTCTCCTCGCCCTCGAAGGTGACCTCACCGGAGAGGGTCAACGGCTCGAGCACAGGCATGATGGTGGGCTGGACCTCGGCGAACAGCTTGTGGGCCAAGGTAGTCTCATCGGCCTCCGCGTCGTAGGGGTGGATGGTCAGCTCGTAGCCGCCTTTGACGTTGGCCACGTCCAGAACCATCGCCCGCTCGGCGCTGAGGGTGCTCTTGCCCCGGGTCATCTTGTAGCTGTCGTCCCGGTCGATGTCCACCGCGGTGCCAGCGGCCAAGAGGAACCCTTCGTACTCGGTAGCGACTTTCAGATCGAGGCCGGCCTTGTCCTTGGCAGGATCGATGTGCTCGCCGACCCAGTCGATCCGGTCCTTGGTCTCATCGTCATCTTCCCACTGCTTGTCCACATAGCGGGCCCGCTCCTCAAACTCCTTGTCGATGGCCCAAAGCCCAGTGGTGATGGTGAAGTTCTCCACCGAGTTCACAACGGCCTCGGCCCAGAACATGTTGCTGAACTTATCCTCTTCCGTGTTCCGGAAGGTGCCCGCATAGGCTGCCTCAAGCTCAACCTTCTCCATCGGGGACATCTTCCCAGTCAGAGCGTAGGCCAGCTCCCGGGTGTCCCGGTTCAGATGGATGACGGTGGCGCCCAACTGGATGTCGTTGAGTTCCGCGTCAGCCTGGAGACCCTGAACGGTGAAGGACTCGGTCCCTTCCTCATGGGCCTCTTCATCCCAGACCAAGAAGCCGCCGAGCTGCACAGGGCCTGCTTCGATGCCCCGGACAGCGACGCCGTCCTTCTTCACCCGACCGATGTAGGGCGAATAGGCAAGGTCCAGGTTCCCGATGGTGGTGGTCACCGACGGACCATCCAGCCAGAAGGGGCCGGTGGTCTCCACGTATGCCCTCTTAATCTCGGGAGTGAGGACCTTCTCATCATCCTTGTCCAGCTCGATGGTAGCCAGTTCGATGACGGCCTTCATGTTGCCCTCCGAACCGATGAGCCCTGCATCCAACGTCAGGTCCATGCTCAGCTCGAAGGAATCCCTTGCTTCCTCTTCTTCCATTTCCAGGTCCCTCGTCCACTCAACGCTGCTCTCGAGGGAGCCGCCGATGCTGAGGCTGGCTCCGAAGGCAGTAGCTGCAGTGGAGAAGACCATGATGACTGCTAGTAGATAGCTTAGCTTTTTCATTTTGCTTCCCCCTTAGTTGCGTTAACTAGGTGTATTGGCTGCTTCAGGTGCTGCGTTGGGGTTTTGGGGGGAGTTTCCTTGTTGCCTCTCCCACATCCCCGGCTGCATCTAGTGCTTCAGCTCATCCCACTCCGCTTCCGCCCGGCGCAACTGGTCTTTTCACCTCCTTTTTTCCGGTGGGGAATTATGGAACGGGATGAAGATTAATTGCTTAATTGGGGGTCTTTTACGCTAAAGCTATTCTACGGGGAGAGAAAGCTCTCCTGCAGGAGATAATGGAGTAAGTTCTGCCAAAACTGGCATTTACAGGCCGAGAAAGCGGATTAGGGCCTCTGCCACCCCGGCCTCCTCGTTGGACAAGGTAACATAGTCGGCAGCTTCCTTCACCTGGGGAGCCGCATTGGCCACCGCCACCCCGATGCCCGCGTAGCGGATCATCTCCAGATCGTTGAAGCTGTCGCCGATGGCCATGATCTGATCGCGAGAGAGGCCATAGCGCTGGGCCAGCTGCTCTAAGGCATGGGCCTTGGAGATCCCGCGCCTGGTCATCTCGATGTAGGCGGGCTTGGAGCGGACGACCTCGATGAGGCCGCCGAAGGCCTCGGCAAGCTGGGGCTGGACTCTATCGAGGAGGGAAGGCTCGCCGACGATGAGGGCCTTGGTGGAGCCTTTGGCGATGAAGCTTTGCAGGGGACCGACGGGCACCGCCGGGACGCTGGCGATGCTCAGGTAGTAGTCCACGTCGTCGTTTATTTCCTCCACATACAGCACATCATCGACGTAGACCTGGAGGGTCAGCCGATGATCCTGGCAGAAGGATGCCAGGTCCCGGACTATCTCCGCGGGGATGGGGCAGTGATAGAGCTCCTCTCCGGCGACTGTCTTGATCATCGCGCCGTTGTAGGCGATGAGGGGCCCGGTGAGGTTCAGCTCCTTTGCGTAGGGCAAGACCGACCTATACATCCTCCCGGTGGCCAAGGTGACCTCTACCCCCTTGGCCATGGCCTTGGCGATGGTCTCGGATGTGGCCTGGGGGATGGTTAGCTCATCGGTGATCAAAGTATCGTCCACGTCGATGGCAACGAGCCGAATCATGGTGAATCTCCTTTCTCAAAGCTCCCGGAGTCCGTGGTAAATGTTCCTCGCCACCTGGGCGGGGAGGCCCGGCACCGCCTCGAGCTCTTCCAGGCTCGCCTCCCGGACCTTGGCCAGGGAGCCGAAGTGCTTGAGCAAGGCCCGCTTCCGCTTGGGGCCAACCCCGGGGATGTCATCGAGGGCCGAGGCTAGGCCTGATTTCGTGCGCAGCTGGCGGTGGTAGGTCAGCGCAAAGCGATGGGCCTCATCCCGGACTCGCTGGAGGAGTAGAAGGCCAGCATCATCCCGGGGGAGCCGGAGGGGTTCAGGGGATGAAGGAAGATAAATCTCTTCCTCCCTTTCCGCCAGGCTGCAGGAGGGGATGGACAGATCCAGTTCCGTCAGGACCGCATTCACGCTGCTCAGCTGACCCTTGCCCCCGTCGATCAGGATGAGATCGGGCATGGGCGATCCTTCCTGCAGGCCCCGGAGGAAGCGGCGGCGGACCGTCTCCTGGAGCATCGCGTAATCGTCGGGGCCTTCGGTCCTGATCCGGAACCGGCGGTACTGGTCCTTGTCCGGCTCGCCGTCGGTGAACACCACCAAAGAGCCCACCGCTTCCCGGCCCTGGATGTTGGAAATGTCGTAGCCTTCGATCCGTCCGGGCAGGTCGGGGAGGCCCAAGATTTCCTGAAGGCGGGTGAGGGCCCGCTGGATTTCTTGCTGCCGCCGGCTTTGGGCGCCGAGGACATCCTCGAGGGCAAGGCGGGCGTTCTCTTGGACCAGGGCCAACAGGCGCCGTTTGGGGCCGCGGCGGGGGACCTTGATGTAGACCTTGGAGCCCCGCTTGGTGCTGAGCCACTGGGACAGGGCATCGCTGTCCTCAACTTCCGCTTCGATCAGGATCTCCTTGGGGATGTGGGCCGCCCGGGGATAGTACTGCTGGAGGAAGGCCGCGACGATTTCGCCGGGGGCAGAGCCGGACTCATCCTCCATCAGGAACTGCTCCCGGCCGACGATCTTGCCTTCCCGGACGAAGAAGACTTGGACGCAGGCGATCCCTTCCCCTTGAGCGACGCCGATGATGTCTTGATCGAGGCCCAGGTCGCCGACGATCTTTTGTTGGTCTTGGGCAGCGTACTGGAGGGCATTTATCTGATCCCTAAGGCGCGCCGCTTCTTCGAAGCGGAGGTCTTTGGCGGCCGCTTCCATCTTGGCCGTGAGGTCTTTGATTAGGCCCTCCCGGCGGCCTTCCAGGAAGCGGCAGACCTGGTCGACGATTTCTCCGTAGGCCTCCGGGGAGACCTCCCCGGTGCAGGGGGCTAGGCAGCGGTTAATATGGAAGTTGAGGCAGGGCCTCTCTTTGTTCCCCTCTAAGCGGCGGCGGCATGCCCGGATGGGGAAGTGCTTCCGCAGGAACTTGACCGTCTGCCGCATGGCCTGGGAGTTGGTGAAGGGGCCAAAGTAGCGGGACCCGTCATCCTCCCGGCGGCGGACCACCATCACCCGGGGGAAGGGCTCATTGGTTATCTTCAGATAAGGGTAGTTTTTGTCATCCCGCAGGCGCACATTGTACCAGGGCCGGTGCTCCTTGATCAGGTTGGACTCCAGGATCAAAGCCTCAACTTCCGAATCGGTGACGATGTAATCAAGGTCGGCGATCCGGTTGACCAGGGCCCGGACCTTGGGGGAGGAGGGAGTGCCGGAAAAATAGGAGCGGACCCGGTCTTTCAGGCTCAGGGCTTTGCCCACGTAGATGATGTCCCCGGCCTCATCCTGCATCAGGTAGACCCCGGGGCGGTCGGGGAGAGACTTAAGCTTATCCGTCAGCTCCACGGCCAGCCCCCCTACGCCCTAAGCTCCAAGGGAGTGTTTTCCAGGAGGGGCCGGAGGTACCGGCCGGTGTGGGATGCGGGTACTTCCGCTACTTCCTCCGGAGTGCCCGCGGCGACGAGGCAGCCCCCCTCATCCCCGCCTTCAGGCCCCAGATCGATGATGTAATCGGCGCACTTGATCACATCCAGGTTGTGTTCGATGACAACAACGGTGTCGCCCCCATCGACGAAGCGGTTCAGAACGTCGAGGAGCTTTTGGATGTCATAGGCGTGAAGCCCCGTCGTTGGCTCATCGAGGATGTACAAGGTGCGGCCGTCGGTGCGGCGGCTGAGCTGCTCCGCCAGCTTCACCCGCTGGGCTTCGCCGCCGGAGAGGGTGGTCGCCGGCTGCCCAAGGCGGATGTAGCCCAGGCCCACATCGCAGAGGGTCTGGAGCTTCCGCTGGACGGAGGGGATATTCTGGAAAAACTCCAAGGCCTCTTCCGCCCGCATATCCAGCACATCCGCGATGGTCTTGCCCTTGTAGCGGATCTCCAAAGTCTCCCGGTTGTAGCGGCGACCTTTGCAGACCTCGCAGGGGACGTATACGTCGGGGAGAAAATGCATTTCGATCTTGATGATCCCGTCGCCCCGGCAGGCTTCGCACCTGCCCCCCTTGACGTTGAAGCTGAACCGGCCCGGTTTGTAGCCCCGCATCCTGGCTTCAGGGGTGAGGGAGAAAACCTCCCGGATCCCGTCGAAGGCCCCGATGTAGGTGGCCGGATTGGACCGGGGAGTGCGGCCGATGGGGGACTGATCGATGTTGATCACCTTGTTTAAATGCTCAACCCCCAGGATGTCGGCGTGGCTCCCGGGACGCGCTGCGGCCCGGTGAAGTTCATGGGCCAGACGCTTATAGAGGATCTCATTGATCAAGGTGCTCTTCCCGGAGCCGGAGACCCCGGTGACGCAGACGAAGAGTCCCAAGGGAATCTCCACATCGATGTTCTTCAAGTTGTGCTCCCGGGCCCCCTTGATGATGATGGACTTGCCGTTTCCAGGCCGGCGGGTTTTAGGTGTAGGGATGAAGCGCACCCCCGCCAGGTACTGACCGGTGATGGAGTCGGGACAGTCCGCGACCTCCTCGGGAGTTCCCGCGGCGACAACCTGGCCGCCGTGGGCGCCGGCGCCGGGGCCGATGTCGACCACGTAGTCCGCGGCCCGGATGGTGGCCTCATCGTGCTCAACGACGATGACCGTGTTCCCCATATCCCGCAGGTGCTGCAATGTGGCAAGGAGGCGGTTGTTGTCCCGCTGGTGGAGGCCGATGCTCGGTTCATCGAGGATGTAGAGGACATTGATCAGGCCCGAGCCGATCTGGGTGGCCAGGCGGATCCGCTGGGCCTCGCCGCCCGAGAGGGTCGCCGCGGCCCGATCCAGGGTCAAGTAGTCCAGCCCCACATTGGCCAGGAACTCAAGGCGCGCGATGATTTCCTTCACCACTTGCCGGGCAATGTATTCCTCCTTGGGAGTTAGGGTCAAGGTCCGGAAGAAAGCGAGGGCCTCCTTGACGGACATGGCCGCCACTTGGGTGATGTTGCGATCCCCCACTGTCACCCCGAGGCTTTCCGGCCGGAGCCGGCCGCCCCGGCAGCCAGGACAGGGCCGGTTGCTCATGTACTTTTCCAGCTCGGCCCGGACGGCATCGGAGGTTGACTCCCGCAGGCGCTTCTCCAGGGACGGGATGACCCCCGGGTAGGCGGCGGTGTAGGTACGGGTCCGTCCCTGCATATTGGTGTAGCGGAAGGCTACTTTCTGGACTCCGTTGCCGTAGAGGAGGATCCGCTGCTGCTCATCGGTGAGCTCCCCGATGGGCGCATCGAGATCGATATCGCAGGCCTGGCAAAGGGCCTCCAGCATCTTCCACAGCCAGCGGCTGCGCGAGTCGGCCCAGGGGATGATGCCCCCGGCCTTGATGGAGCGGGTCTTATCCAGAATCAAATCCGGATCGAATTCCATCCGGTAGCCCAGGCCGTCACAGTCGGGACAGGCCCCGTAAGGGCTGTTGAAGGAAAACATCCGGGGGGTGAGCTCCTCCAGGCTGACGCCGCAGTCGGGACAGGCGAAGTTCTCCGAGAAGAGGAACTCCTCCCCGTCGATGACGTCGACGATGACGATGCCGCCCCCGCGGCGCAGGGCCGTCTCCAGAGAGTCGGCCAGTCTCCCTTCGATGTCGGGGCGGATGACGATCCGATCGACTACGATCTCGATGGTGTGGGTCTTGTAGCGGTCAAGTTCGATGTCCTCGGACACATCCCTGAGCTCCCCGTCGACCCTGACCCGGACGAAGCCGTCTTTGCGGATTTCTTCCAGGACCTTGCGGTACTCCCCCTTCCGGCCCCTGACGACGGGGGCCAGGATCTGCAGCCGGGTCCCCTCCCCAAGCTCCATGATCCGGTCCACCATCTGCTCCACCGTCTGCTGAGTGATGGGTCGGCCGCACTGGGGACAGTGGGGATGGCCGATCCGGGCGAAAAGGAGCCGCAGGTAGTCGTAGATCTCGGTGACCGTCCCCACGGTGGAGCGGGGATTGCGGCTGGTTGTCTTCTGATCGATGGAGATGGCCGGCGAGAGCCCCTCGATGAAGTCCACATCGGGCTTATCCATCTGGCCCAGGAATTGGCGGGCGTAGGCGGAGAGGGATTCCACGTAGCGGCGCTGCCCTTCCGCGTAGATAGTGTCGAAGGCCAGGGAGGATTTCCCCGATCCGGAAAGCCCAGTGAACACAACCAGCTTTTCCCTGGGGATCTCCAGATCTATGTTTTTCAGGTTGTGCTGGCGGGCACCCCTGATGATGATCTTCTTATTCTCCACGTTTATGACACCTTTCTAGCTGACAAGTTGGCGGCGCAGCTCGTAGATGGCATCCCTGATTTGGGCCGCCTGTTCAAACTCCAACTTTTCCGCCGCGGCGTACATTTCCTTCTCCAGCTGGGCGATGAGGGCCACCAAGTCCTCCGGATCCTCCGGGGTCTTCTTGACCGGTTCGGGAGGAGCCGCTTGAATCCTGTCCCGGACCGCCTTCTGTATCGTGACGGGAGTGATGTTATGGGCTTTGTTGTATGCTATCTGGATGCGCCGGCGCCTTTCCGTCTCATCGATGGCCCGCCGCATGGAGTCGGTGATGACATCTGCATACATGATCACCCGCCCCCGCACGTTCCGGGCGGCCCGGCCGATAGTCTGGATGAGGGAGGTCTCCGACCGGAGGAAGCCTTCTTTGTCCGCATCCAGAATGGCCACCAGGGACACTTCCGGCAGGTCCAGGCCCTCCCGGAGGAGGTTGATGCCAACGAGGCAGTCGAATTTGCCAAGGCGCAGATCCCGCAGGATCTCGACCCGTTCGAGGGTTTCGATCTCCGAGTGAAGGTAGCGGACCCGGACTCCCATGTCGGCCAGGTATTCGGTGAGATCCTCGGCCATCTTGATGGTCAAGGTGGTGACCAGGACCCGTTCCCCTCGCTCCACTACTTTGTTGATCTCCCCCAGGAGGTGGTCGATCTGGCCCTTGACGGGCCGGACAATGATCTCCGGGTCCACCAGGCCCGTTGGGCGGATGATCTGTTCAACCAGCTGGTCGCTGATCTCCCGCTCATAGGGCCCGGGGGTTGCCGAGACGAAGATCACCTGCCGGATGTGGGATTCGAATTCGGCGAAGGTCAACGGCCGGTTGTCCAAGGCCGAAGGCAGCCGGAAGCCGAATTCCACCAGGGTCTCTTTCCGGGAGCGGTCCCCGGCGTACATGGCCCTGATCTGGGGGATGGTCTGGTGGCTCTCATCGATGACCAACAGGAAGTCGTCGGGAAAATAGTCGAGGAGGGTGGCGGGGGCCTCCCCCGGCTGCCTCCCCGCGAGATGCCGGGAGTAGTTTTCAATCCCCTGACAGTAACCGATCTCCTGGAGCATCTCCAGGTCATAGCGGGTCCGCTGCTCGAGGCGCTGGGCCTCCAGCAGCTTGTCCTGGGACCGCAGGTATTTCAGCTGCTCTTCCAGCTCCTGTTCGATGGAGACGATGGCCCGCCGCATCTTCTCTTCCGTGGTGACGTAGTGGCTGGCAGGGTAGATGGCGACGGCCTCCTTCTCCCCCAGCAGCTCGCCGGTGATGGGATCGACTTCCACGATCCGATCGATTTCATCGCCGAAGAACTCCAGCCGGATGATGTTCTCGTTGTAGACGGGGATGATCTCCACCACATCCCCCCGGACCCGGAAGGTGCCCCTGGTGAAGCCGATGTCATTGCGCTGGTACTGGACGGCCACCAGGCGGCGGAGGATCTTGTCCCGGTCCCGCAGGTCGCCGTGCTTCAAGGACAAGGTCAGTCCCAGGTAGTCCTCGGGGGAGCCGAGTCCGTAGATGCATGAGACGCTGGCGACGATGATCACGTCCCGCCGTTCGAAGAGGGCGCTGGTGGCCGCATGGCGGAGACGATCGATTTCGTCGTTGATGGACGCGTCTTTTTCGATATAGGTGTCCGTCTGGGGCACATAGGCCTCAGGCTGGTAGTAATCGTAGTAGCTGACGAAATAATGGACGGCGTTGTCGGGAAAGAACTCCTTGAACTCGCTGTAGAGCTGCGCGGCGAGGGTCTTGTTGTGGGCGATGACCAGGGTCGGCTTTTGGACCGCCTCGATGACTTTGGAGATGGTAAAGGTCTTCCCGCTCCCAGTGATCCCCATCAGGGTCTGGGCCCGCATCCCCTCGTTGATCCCCCGGGCGAGCTGTTTGATGGCTTTCGGTTGATCCCCCCGGGGTTCGAAATCGGCAACAACCCGAAACTCTCCCATGGCGCCGCCCCCCCATTTCTGGGAGATATTATATCATACCGGGGGGATGGCTGCTTCCCCCAAGTTTGCCCTTAGGGTCCCCATTTTGGCAGGAAGTAGACGGGGCAGCCGCCGCCGGCAGCTGCCCCTGCGAACTAGAACCCGAAGATGAGTCTCGGTATGGCCAGGGTGATGGGCGGCCAGTAGGTAATCAACAGGGCCATGATGATCAGGGGGATAAGCAAAGGGATCAGGGACCTCATCACTTCCTCCAGGCGGGCCCCCGCCAGCTCCATGGCTATGTAGGTGCCCACGCCAACAGGCGGAGTCAAGAAGCCGATCATGTTCAGCAGGACGACGAGGACGCCGAAGGTAACCGGATGGATCCCCAGCATGGGCAAAACGGGGACAAAGACGGGGACGGAAATCATCAGGATGGCCACGCCTTCGATGAAGAGCCCGGCGATAAAAAACAACAGGTTGATCAAGAGGAGAATCGCCCAAGTATCCAGCCCGAGGCCGATAATCCAATTGTAAGCGGTATGTCCCAGCTTCTCCCGGGTGACGATCCAGCCGAAGATGTTGGCGGCGGCAATCAAGAAGGCCACCTTCCCCGAGGCCAACGCCCCGTTGATCAAGAGAGTTGGGATGTCCCGGTAGGTCATCTCGCCGTAGATCAAAGCCAGGATGAGGGCAAGGAACACGGCCACCGCCCCAGCTTCCGTCGGCGTGAACTGGCCCGAGAAGATGCCCCCGAGGAGGACGATGGGGATCAGCATACAAGGCAGAGCATCTTTCGTCGCCTTGATGATCTGTGCCATCGTCGCCCGCGGACGCCGGGGGGCCGTGATCATGCCCAGCCTGGCCATGATGGCCACGGTGATCATGAAGCCAAGGCCCAGCAGCAGCCCCGGTGCCATCCCCGCGGCGAAGAGGTGCCCCGCGGAGACTTGGGCCATGACCCCGTACAGGACCATCTGGATGCTTGGGGGGAAGATGGGGCCGATGGTCGATGAGGCCGCGGTGATGGCCGCGGAAAAGCCACGGTCATAACCCTCCTTCAGCATCGCTCTGATTTCAATGGCCCCAAGGCCGGCCGCATCGGCCGCTGCAGATCCAGACATGCCGGAGAAGATGACGCTGGCCAGGACGTTGACCTGGCCGAGGCCCCCTTGGATGTGGCCGACGAAGGCCTGGGCAAAATTAAAGATCCGGTCGGAGATGCCGCCCGAGTTCATGATTTCGGCAGCCATGATGAAGTAAGGGATGGCCAGGAAGGGGAAGCTGTCCATGGCTGAAGCCACCCGCTCGGCCATGATCGTGTAGGAGAAGCGGCCATCCACGAGGAGGTACAAAAACGAACTCAGGAGCATGCTCATGGCGATGGGCATGCGGACGATGATGAAGAAGACGAGGGAGACGAACATCAACAGCAAGGGCATCTGCCGTCCACCTCCTCAGTCAATCTCCAGAGCCTCGATCGGCTCCGGCCTGGCGATGTCTTCCTCCGTGGGGAAGAGCAGAAAAGCGATGGCCGCCAGCATGTTGGTGATGCTCATAAACAGCAAGGGCAGCCGGGTGTAGCCCCGGGGAATGGGAATGGCGGCTCCAGTGGTAAAGTTCATCGCCCGCGCCAGGCCCCGCCAAGTCCCGACCGCCAGCGCGATGAAGCCGATGAGACAGCATAAATGCACAAACTTGAAGACGAGCATCCGCTTATCATCGGGAACCCATTTGTCGACAAAATACTCGACATCGATGTGCTCGGCATTCTTGTAGAGGGCGCCGGCCCCAAGGAAGGTTAGATAGATCAAGAAGATGACGCAGAGTTCCTCGGGCCACGGCAGGGCTTTGCCGAGGACGAACCGGGCGAAGAGCTGGCAGGCGATCGCGATGCAGCACCCGCCCAGGAGCACCCCCGACAACCAGGCTTCAATCTTGGCGATTTGAGCAATGATCCGCCGCAAAGGCAAGGAAAACACCTCCGCATCGGCCAGGGACCGACGCGGCGGTCCCTGGCTTCCAGACATTGTGTGGGCTTATTCCCCCGCCAGCTGGTTGACGTAGTCGCAAAGCCCCGGATCCCAGTAGCCTTCCTGCTCAAGTTGGGGACCGAGGGGAGCGAGCTTCTGGCGGAGTTCTTCCCGCAGATCCTCGTTCCAGATGATCTTGGCCCCTTCACTCTCCATGATTGCCATGGCCTTCTCCATGTTGGTCTGGACAATCTCCTGGTAGTAAGCGCCGGTCTCCTTGGCCACTTTGACGACGACCTCCTGGAGATCGGCCGGCAGGCTTTGGAAAAAGTCCTCGTTGATGATGATCACTTCGGTCGCGTAGATGTGGTCCGTCCGGTGCAAGTAAGGGGCCTGCTCATAGGTGCGGATGGCCAAGATGCCGTCCAATGGACCCTCATGGGCCTCCAGGAGCCCCCCGGCCAGGCCCAGATACATCTCGCCCCAGGTTACCCGGTGGGTAGCCGTCCCTATGTAGTCCCAAACCCGCATGTAAATGGGGATCTCCGGCACCCGCATCTTGAGGCCCTGCAGGTCGGCCAGGGTGTTCAGGGGGCGCTTGCTCATGGTCACCCGGGGAGCCCGCAGTCCTCGGTAATCCAGGACCCGCACGCCGTGTTGAGTGCGGATGTCTTCCCAAATCTTCTGGCCGACTTCGCTGTCAAGGAACCGGAGCAGATGCTCTTGATCCTTGAACTGGAAAGCTAGACCAGTTATGTTCAGGTTCTTGTTCAAGTTGGCAAACCAGGTCAGGTCGCCGATGTAGATTTCCTGCGTTCCGCCCATGACGCTTTCGATCTGGGACATGGCATCGCCGATTTCCATGGAAAAGCAGTCCACGTGGAAGCGGCCGTTGCTCTCTTCAGCCAATCGCCGGCCGAAATACTCGACAGACTGGTGTTCTTCGGTGCCGATGGCACCGTTGGTGCCGGCGCTGATCCTGTATTGCGCCCGCTGAGCCTGGGCAGGCAGCGCCGCCGCCAGCATCAGGATGGCAAAGACAGCTAGCAAGATGCGTCTTTTTTGCATAATAACACCTCCTAAACTACTAATCTTGCCCTTCACCACACAGTCGGCACTAATCAGTTATTTTTCCGCACTTCCCCCCCTTTTGCCAAGTGGACTTCAGATAGACTTCATTTCTACAGGATGGGGAAAACTCCTGTCTTCTAGGCGATCCTTCCGGCGGTTTTTCGGTGTTTTTTCCTAAAGCCGGGCTCTACGCCCCTATTTGCCCAATTATGGGTGATTATTGTCACAGCTCTCCATTGGCTACGGAGTGCACCACCTCCGCCGAGGATGGGAGCTTAGCTTGACTCACTAAGAAAACCCTTCACCTTCCGGACATCGAAAAATCTTGGCCACGGCCAAGAAGTGGGTTTTTCCTCTACATATTGGCGACAGCGCAAGACAGCCTGACACCCGCTCCACATCGAGGTTTCAGGCTGTTTTTTGTCTCTCTAGCTGCAAAACTTGGGAGGGAAATGGCCGCTTCCCCGAAGTCTGCCCTCGGGGTTCCCAGTTGGCTGGAAGTAGGCGGGGCAGCCGCCTCGGCAGCTGCCCCTTGCACTAGAACCCGAAGATGAGTTTCGGGATGGCCAGGGTGATAGGAGGCCAGAACGTAATCAGGAGGGCCATGACGAAGAGGGGTATGAACAAAGGAATCATGGGCCTCATCACTTCTTCCAGACTGGCCCCAGCCAGTTCCATGGCGATGTAGGTGCCCACGCCCACAGGCGGGGTCAAGAAGCCGATCATGTTCAGCAGGACGACGAGGACGCCGAAGCTGACCGGAT
>ERZ773359.4379-NODE-4379-length-14858-cov-9.118489_pt1 | contig 14858 bp, 19 predicted proteins | sample MGYA00374955_ERZ773359 | MGnify/ENA primary metagenome ERZ773359 (study PRJEB29098, sample SAMN04486028) | biogas fermenter metagenome | study: EMG produced TPA metagenomics assembly of the Biogas fermentation microbial communities from Germany - Plant 4 DNA1... | reverse complement strand
CATCTATGACGACATAGGTAATAGGATTGATATCTGAAATGGTTGAAAATCGTGCTCCGATGGGAATAGTCATTGGCTCCCCATTTGCGGATGCAAAGTATCCCTTCTTGATAGCAAAAGTTGCAGGATATCTCGTTATACCCAGTTCTGCTGCTCTGAGATCAAGAGCCTCTCCTGTTGCTGTTTCAGCGAAGGTGTCTCTATAGATGTTTCTCAGAGTATTGTAGAAGTATGCCAGCAGGTAGCAAGCAGGTGCAAGAGCATCATAGATGATACTTCCCTGTCTTTTATCTATTGTATCTGGAACCTGACTCAAAGCCTGCTCCATGAGGTAATCAAAAGTATATTTCTCTAAATAATCTCCAATCATGCTGCTACCTCTTTAGTGTATTTGATGTCACCATAAATGGTATGGACCAGGAAAGATATCTCTATGGCGTCGACAGCAACCTTTTTGAAACTCCATTGGTCTATATAGGTTATTCTGTCATCTACGAGCAATGCTTCCTCGATGATTCTTGGAGCCTCAACCACAATGTAATCGTAGGGCATTCCCGCAAGAGTAAAAAGTTCATTTCCATAGTACCAATCATATATATCATAAGCATACTTGTCGGTATTCAGAACTTTCTTGATAAACTGAACAACAGCTTCTTTATTATCTATCTTACCGATTATTCTTCGATTGGTAAAGTCTAGTCGGTAAGTAAGAGACGGAGGAGACTCATATTCCTCGATATCAATTAAATTCTCTTCATTTAGAGTTTCCGGAATCATGTAATCCCCTCCTTCCTCTGCAATACATAATACTTTTGACCGTCTGAGAATCGTATCATATATACTTCATCTCCGACCTGTAATCCTCGCCAAAGCAGAATGTCAGGTAACGCATCCTCAGAGTAGAATTCGTTGATAACATGAGTATGCAGGTCAAGGCCGGCAGGCTCTGTAATGTGCTCCGGTATCTTGTGCTTGTGAGTATAGTCGTCTCTCTTTGGTATTTTGATAGTGGTAGCCTTACATAGGGCCCCCACAACAAGGAATGATTCTGTTAGTTCTATCTTACCTATCTTTATCTTCAGCGGATTGACGGAAGTGACTGTTCCTGTAACCAAGTCCACCTTTTCATTTTCTGGTATCTTTGCTGCTTTCTGCATTGCTTTCACCAGTCTTGATGCATCAGCCATCTGTTATCACCTCCGTTTCAAGTTCCATGGTATGCACTCCGTTTCCAATCTTGTGAGTACAAGCAGTTACGAGCATATACCTGTTGATAGAAAGATCTCCAAGGTCTTTGATTGAGCACTTGAATATCGAACCAGCACATATATTTGGTACTCCGAGAGCCTCGATTTTTAGGCTTCTCTTGGTATTATTGTATAGGCTTAACATTCCTCTTGCTTTTTGTTCAATCTGGGCGAGATTAAGGTTCTCGCCCACTTTCTCGTACTTCTGTAATATACCCCAGGCTTTAATTGTATTGCCGCCGTTGATTGTGTCGTTGACAATGAAGATTTCTCTCTTACCCGTTGTCTGATTATCTCTGTAGAGTTTAATCTGGTTGTAGGTATCTTTGTCAATCGATGTTTCATAAGTGAAATCGGTGATTCCACTTCCGTCTCCAAGCATGATATCTGTCTTAAGAGAGTAAATATTGATATGCTCCAACACTCCGAAATTATCTCTGATAATAAACCACTGCTTGCTGTTGATGAGTGTGTCATCGAGTGCTTTCTTAATCATTTCGTACAAGCTAATAGCATCGTTGCTTCTCGGAGCGCAAATGTATGAACTCTTGTCTACTACCCTATGCTTAAGAACAAAGTCAGAACAAATTTTAGAGAAAATTTGGTCACTTGTCATGTTCTCAAACACATAGGAGTCTTTATTCTTCAGATACCTTAACTGGTCATAGCAGGTGACTGAAATAATGTCTACATCTTTGTTCCTCTTTTTAGAGAAGACAAATCCTCGGAACATCTTCACGCCGTTGTAAACGATGGATACAGTAGCACCCTCCCAGAATGCGAGTCCATCACATTTTATGAGGTCAAAGGTACACTTTCCGGGGTCGTCCTCAATCTTTGTTGAAATCTCTAGGTTACTAATAACCTCTGAAATATCGTATACTTTTTCGTTTCGATTATCATAAAGTGTGGCGTATATGCTCATGCTAACACTACACTTTCTTTGGTGACCCATCCCAACCAGCCTCCGGATGGAGTTGTTACATGATAGGGATGAGAACCTTTCATATTTGTTAAGTTGACTTTACCTCTATAGTTGCTGAATGTCTTTCCAGGTTTAGAGCCGTATGAGTCATAATGGACTCTACCATTTAGAATGACATCACAACCTTTGGTAATCTGTGTGGGAGCAACGGGTTTAGCAGGTGCCGGAGTCTTAGTAGCTGTGGAGTGCTCAGAGGAAGAGTTAATAGGTATCTGCGTAATGTGATAATCCCTATACTCTTTAAAATCGATAGAGTAGTATGCGTCTTCGTGGTCTCCTGCCTGGTGGTAATACGAGAAGTTCTCTACTGAGACCTTCATCGTAATGTTGAGCCCTGTTATTATGAGTCGACAAGGTTTCTTATCTTTCTGTATCCCTTCGAAAAATTCTTTGTAGAAGTCTGGTGTCTCAAACTGACCTCTGGTCCTAACAGCAGGGAACCAGTCGTCATGAGGGAAGAAAGAGCTGAATGATATTTCAGCTAACTTTCTATCCTTCAGGAGATTGATTTCACCCAATTTAATAATCTCAGTCGTACGGTTGTTACCGCTATACTTAACCTCTACCTTCTCAGGATTGACAGGAAGCTGAACAACCAGATTATTATAGTTTATGAAAAATCCAATGTCCATTTATCACCCCTCCTCCTATTCCTATCAATCCACGACAAGTGAAGTCGCGAGTTGCTCCTCAACCATATCCTCAATTACACTGAGAATCTTGTTGACATCTGCTGTTTCGTGAATATCTCCAAAAGTGATATTTGCAGTAGGTGTTACTGTCTGCAGGTTGAGCAAGAAGTCACGAGCAGCAATATCTTTGAGTAGCTGAATATCTTCGTCTGAAATATCGACATCGCTCTTGATAGAACCTATGCTGTCCAGTTCTCCGCCGTCTATTTCGATACCTTTATTCAGCATATCTTCGATGTCACTGACATCGCTTAATGCACTATCAAAGTTCATATTGCTTATATTGTCTACAAGTTTGGAACCAAAATCGTATCCCTTGTCCCAACCTTCCATTGGGTTTACCATTTTGTCGGTTCCCCAATCCCAAATATCCTTTATCATTGTGGTACCGCCGTCCCAAACATCCTTCATGTTGTCTGTGATATTCCAATTATCATACTCTCCTCTTCCTGCCCACATATCGCCGAGGGTGCTATAAGAATCTTTCCACTGGTCTCCAATGTCCTTAAACTCGCCTGCCGGATCGAGCTTTTTATTGAGTGCGTCTACAGACGAGTCTAAATCATCCATCCAGCCTTTGACAGTACCTGATAAATTTGAGCCAAATATAAAGTCGATTGCGGAAGCGATACCGTACAGAATACCGAGTACTCCTTTACCGAGCCAAACGAACACTTGATAAATGCCGACGATTGCGCCCTTGATTATTCCGATTGCTCCCTTTACGATAGTATAGAGAATATTATATACGGTAACAATGGCGCTCCAAATAGCGAGTGCTATCCACAAAACCACCTGAACAACGGCTTGCAGAGCCAAGATAATGAGCATACCTGCCCCAACACCTGCAATACCGAGTGCTGTGATTGCGGCAATTACTATATCATAAATGAGATAGGCGAGGAACATAAACGCTCCGCAAATACCACCTACAACTTCGTTAGCTGTCATTCCGCTCTCAAGAAGTGCGTAGACGACAATCGCAATAAGTGAAATGACAAGTAATATGGGCCAAGTTGCTGCTATCCATCCTGCAATCATATAGGCTGCAACAATAGCAAGAGAAATGAATACTGCCTGAAGAATATTAGATGCGTTCTCTAGGTTCCTGAACTCATTTATCAGTTGTGCTATCCAGTCTATAAATTGTATAATAGCATCTACAACAAAGTTGATGCCTTTAGCAAGACTGTCCATGAACGCTTGACCGTCTGCAGATTTAAACCATTCAAGTAACTGCCAAGCCTTCTCGTTGATTTTGGCAAAAGCATTGTCACCTTGCGACATTAGTGTCAACCATCTTTTCCAGACATTTGCGATCTCTGTAATAGCCTGGCCGAACAGCTTCGGAGATTTATCAAATGCCTCATCGATATAAGTATCCATCTCTCTGAAAGCAGCTATAACTCTGCTTGCTGTGAGTTCACCTTCTGCACCGAGTTCTTTAAGGTCACCTACTGTGGTTCCAATAAATTTTTCTGGTAGCATTCCTCGTTCTGCTAGGCTGGACAAGCCTCGAGCAAGAATATCTGTTAAACCCGGAGCCTGTTCACGAATAGCACGAAGCTCATCGCCTTGTAATGTTCCGGACGCAAGAGCTTGTGACAGCTGAAGCAAGGCTCTTTGAGATTCTCCAGGAGTAGAACCGCCTAAAAACGATGCTTTATTCATCAATTCTGCGAGTTTTATCGCCTCTGCACCACTACCTTTTGTAGCGCCTGATATTAAGATACGAGATGCCAGGTTGGCTGTACTTTCAAGATCTGAACGAGAACGCTGCGCTGCAAGATAAGCAGCATCGAATAATTGAGCTCCCGTTGCAGACGATGTATCGTAAGTTTCTAAACGATACTGAATTGCTTTCATGGTATCAGGAGTTTCCATGATATCAGACATCGTATTTGATATATTCTTCAGCAAGTATAAGCCTGCAGCAAGATTACCAAGATTGAAACCTCCTGAACCCATCCTCGACATATTAGTCGATACCCTGCCGGCAGAGGTAGCGAGTTTTTGTGCTTCCATATCTGCTCGGCGCAGATTATTCTGCATACGAATGAGTTCATTGTTTGCTCGTCTGATATCTCTTTCTGCGCTTCTATATGCCCTGCTTTGTATACCCTTATTAGCTTGACGGTCCAGGCTCTTCATGACCCTGAGTGTGCTGTCCATCGACTTAATGATGGAACGAAAAACAGGGGTCATTCGGTCCTGTAAGCTAATAGAGTTTCTAATAGTTGCCATTACCGATGACCCCCTTTCCGTTTAAATCTTCGAGATTTAAGTTCTCTTCGCTGCTTTTCTTCTTGACGCAGCATTTCGTCAATAAAAGCGTACATTAGAGCTCTCTCCTGCGGAGGAAGGAAGGCAAACTCGGAAGGCTTCCAACGAAGCTTCATTACTGCATAAAAGCAGTACCAAGTGTCGCCGTCCTTCTCCGCCATTAGTTTTTTACTTCTTCTATCTCCTCTTCTATATCTCTATCAAATCCGGACAAACGAAGTATTTTCTCAGCAAGGTCTGTAATCTCGCCGGCGAGCAAAGTCTTATACATAGCCGAAGTTGCATCTGGAACACCGAGCTCCTTCAGCCACTCAGGGTCTTTGAAGTTCGGTTCAATAACGCAGTTAACAACGAGGAGTTCGTTGAATTTCTTGATGTTAAATCTACGCTTCTTTGGGTTGTTCGGATTCTCAATGCACAGAGCCTGAAATTCATTATATTGGTCACCTGTCAGAGCCTTAATTTTGAACTTGAAGTCTTTAAGGCGTCCACCGAGGACTACTTCTTCGGTAAGATTTTCGACGGTATTTCTGGTCAAAAACTGTTGAAGTGCATTCATGGTATTATTTCCTCCTTTTTTCTAAATTAGAGCGAACCGAGTGTAGGAGCCGCGAACGAATCGAGTATATCTGCATCGTCGAATGTAAAGTCCACAGTTTCGTCCATGACTTCGCTATCAACGTCGAACTTAGCAAAAATAACGGAGTCGAGAGAGCAGTTCTTAAGAACTATGGTCTGAGGACCGACTGAACTTGCCGGGTCGTTGTTGGTGACCATGATATCGAAGTAAACAGGAACACCTGTCTTGATGTATTGCAAAGCCATCTTCCTGAAAAGGGAGGTGACATAATATATCGTCATGGAACCCGAACCGGTCCAGCCGCTCGGTTTGTGCTGAGCACCACGTTTACCAAGAGTCCTAACATCAGTCTTCTCGATTTCACAAGTAGCTTCCAGGTCCTTACCAAAGAACATATCTTCGATAGAAGTGGTCCCGTCAGGGTTCTTGATGGTCATTTTTGCTACTGCTTCCTGACCAGAAATAGTATCTCCAGCTTTCAAATATGCCATTTATCCCGCACTCCTTTCTTAAGCATCCACATTAACAGTCATGTAGAGTTTCTCCATACTGTCAACGGGCTGAACAAGCAAGTCAACCACAACACTATCCACATCACTTCCAGGAAGAACAGTAATATCAGAAGTTCCTTCGAAGTTCTGTATTGCTCCGATGCTCTGAAGCTGGTCCATCATCGAAATCAACTCTGTCTTATACAGGTTTCTTCCGATATCGTTATTGTCTACTTTACCGCAATAGTTTCTGTTGAAAATAAGTGCGACCGTATTACCGATTTCATCCAAGCAACGAATAACGCGGTTCTTGGAGAAAGCATAGTTCTTGTCTACGGTGAAGGAGTGAAGGGAGTTGATATCCTTTTCTACGCATACTGCGCCGTCCTGACGATAGGAAAGCAAGAATTTACCTGCCTTGAGTGCATCTTCGATGTCCTCTTCAGCAATCGGATTGATAATGGAAAGTGCACCCTGAACAACTCGAGCAGTATTGCTCTCATTGACTCTAGCACCTGCTGTGATGCTTGCTACATATAACGGGAACAGATCTACGGTAACCGTGTCCTGAGCCGTCTTGAAGCCTTGGTCAACACTGATGATGCCTTCGTAGTCAGCTTCAGGATAATCATAAACAACCGCCTGAACCTTCTTGCCTCTGGTATCTCTGAGCAACTTGATGAACTCAGTAACCTGAGCACCAACCGGTTCTGATGTGTTGATTGCCATGCACTGCCACTGCTCACCTTCTATAGCAGAGAAGTAAGCAGGATAAATCGTCTCGCCGTCAACTGTACCATTGGTACCGCCTGACAGAACCGCACCGGCAGTTATCGGAATATTAGTAGACGGAGGAGATGGGGAGACAGTGAAGTCTACCCATTGAGATTCGATATCACTGAAATCAGCAAGTTCAGATACAACGAAAGACTCCTGTTGAACGAGCTTGTAAAGAATGTCTACAGTGTACTGACCTGCCCGAGGCTTGTCTGCTGTGATAACGACTGAAATATTGTTACCTGTGGTACCTGTATACTTGGCGTCAACAGTAAGTACGTCCGGTGAGATGACAGTTGTTGCTTTGGTACCTCCTGTATCTGCCCTAAAGAGCAAAGCCTTGTAGCAGCCTGCGAGAGCCAAGCGATACGGAAGGGATTCCTCTGCGTCAAAAGCGGTACAACCCACTTTGGCAAGACTCTTACCATTCAGCAAATCTTCTCCATAGAGAGTAATGAGCTGATCGGTAGGGCCCCAAGTCATCGGAAGGCAAGCAGTCATGACACCTCTGTCACCGATAGTGCCTACGGGTTTCGGAACGGATACGAAATTGATATATGCACCTGGCCTCTGTTTATTTTGAACTGTCCAAGTTCCGCCTGCCGCCAATTTTATCATCCTTTCTAAAATTTTTGATGTGATCACCGTATAACAGAGTTTGCATATCAGGTATAAGTTCTTCTACATGAATTACCTTATATGAGTATCTTGTGATTACATGAAGCACATTATCCTCCACTTTCCACTCGATGCCGCGACTCTTAACAGGTTGTCCACTGACAGTGATGATGTTCAAGGCTTCGAGCATTTTAGTTGCTATCGCCCTGGCCCAAGTTTGGATATTTGTCTGATTGTCCTCTGGATGAACTCTAACATCTATCATGAAATTGTGTTCTGCCCTTCCTCTCATCTCATTCAGGTGTTCTGCATTTATCTGATGAATGAATGCGTAAGGCTTCTTGATGTTCTGAAGAGGAGTGTCTTTATAGATAGCTTTGATTTCTGTTGTCGTGAATACTGCTCTAATATTGGTAGCAATACTGCTGACAACTTCCTCTCCTGTCAATACTGCCATTTACATCACATCCAGTTCTAGCAGAAATTTCTTGAATGCAGAATTGAATCGGGCAGGCATTGCGCGTTCTATTTGGTCTAAAGTTACTGTCATCATGAAGTAACCCTGAACCCAGTCAGGGCTTCCTTCTGTTGCTCCGGATTTGTACGGTTTTGCGTGTCCATACTCTACAAAGGTAGCATAGTTCATTGTATTGACGAACCAGCAGTGTAAGGTATCACCCGAACGAGTTATTCCATCCAACAGCCAGGCATTCCTTAAATCTCCAGTATCTACCGGAGTTCTTAATTTGACTCCAGATATGAACCGCATACCCTCGTTTAGGAGGAAAGCATTAAGCCAGGAGTCGAATTGCTGATACATCTTGTAGAAGCTGTTCCTGAATCTTAAGAAACTGTCATAATCAAATCCGCCTCTGCCCATTTTAAGCACTCTCCTTTATCAGGAATAGTGCCTCCTTATGAGTAGGATAGATAGAAGGCATCCCGATTTGCCCTGAAAATGTGGCCACGACGTTTCCATCATCGTCAAGTCTGCGAACTGTAATATAGTCCCCTGCTCGGATATCTGTTGTCGTCTTGCAAAAGATTTTCGGTGTGCTCTTCACAGGATTATTATCGACACTCACATCCTTCGGACTCTCTTCTGACACAAACGAGATTCGGCAATCAACATTCGTATATAACGGAGTATCAGGAAGCTCGGTTCCTGTCGTGCCATCTGCGTTGGTAACTTCAATATACCGGGTTATGTCCATCTTATCTGTAAACAGCGACGCTATGATTCCTGAAAAATCACTTAATCTCATCACCACAATCTCCTAAACCGATTCAGTTGAGCCTTGTAGTTAGTGACGATTGCGTCTAGGTTCGCCTGATGACTCTGAAGGATTCTGCTCCTTGCGTTGTGTCGATACTTATCACCGAGTGATATAGAAGTGTCTCCCAACTTAATAGTGGACACATCGCTCGGGTCAACTATTTCTAATACATCGTTCGGAGTGGCGTTGACTTCGTGATTATAAAGAAGGAGGTCAATGGACATATTGCACCAGGTATATCTGAGTTCGTACGGAACAGCCGGAATAGAACAGTAGTTCTTGATAACCTGCTCGACCTCTTGTAGAGCGGCAAGAATATCTTCGTCTGTGAATGATATCTTCTTCTGCTTCTGCCTGATTATTTTAATCAATTCCTGATAGTCCATCGACCTCACTCCCAATTACTTATTTTCGTTACCTTCAGCTGCTTTGATAGCAGCCAAGATATCAGCTTTCTTCTCGACCTTGCTAACATCGATTCCCTTTTCAGCAGCATATGCCTTGAGTTCGTTGACAGTCATCTCATCGAGACTCTTTTTTTCGTCACCTTTGCCCTCAGCTGCTTTAGCCTGCGGAGGTACGAGGACGATAGCGCCGGATTTAACCAGGCTATCAACATCCTCATCCGCTACCTGAAAAGGAGTATGAGCAGGGTAGCGAACACCCTTATACTTTACAGCATTGAAAAACTTAACTTCTGCCATATCTCATACCCTCCTTTTCTATTAGTACACGATATTGAACACTTTGTCCATATTTTCAAAGGACGGAAGAACAATTTCGGATACCCAGTTGATGATGTTTACAGGAAGAGCAATCTTCTCAGTGGACACAGCAACACCGGTGTTGACAATACGAACATCGGCAAGAGTGCTACCAGACATAAGGTCTGCCTCTTCCGGAGTAGTACCGTACCAGGTCTTACCAAGTGTACCGTCAGGAATAAGAGTACAATATCCGGAGGTCGGATAGAAATACTGGTCTGTCTGATGAGTGTCTTTATACATCTTGTCGTATATCACAATCTTCATCTTGATGACACTCTCAACATAGGTCTTAACCTGGTCGTCGGTGACAATAACATTAGCAGCCTGCTGAGCAAGCGGATACATACCAAGTCTAATCTTGGCATTCTGCATGATGTCTAACCAGGTACCGTAGCCAATAATGGCACGAGTAAGGTTGATACCACGTTTAGCAGCATCACGCTTAACATCCAAAATGTCCTGAATAGGATTGGAGTTAGCATGGTCGGACCACTTGTCGGTACCCGTAAGAGTCAGCTTGTTCTTAGACGCCCAAGTACCGTTCGGGTCGTAGTTGTAAGAGTAGTTGACAGTCTGACCGGAATCAGATGCAGAACTGATAGTGAACGAACCTGTGGTCAGGATACCCATGCGCATGATTTCAGGGACGAGCATAGCACCGTCGATAAGAGCCTTTGTATCGTCGAAGATACGAGTGATAATCTGACGAGCGTATGCGTTATTGTTAGCTTCCATAAACATGAGAAGCTGTTGACGATCTTCTTCACCGAGTCTCATTGCCTCACGGAAGAAAGGCATACGAGTGCTCTCCATGGAGACTCCGCCTCTGTCACGAAGCAAAGGCTTCGCATCAAATGCAGACGGCTGAAGAGCAACCGGAAGGTTATCGTAGCCTTTAATCCATTCGAGCTTCAATCCCATCTTCTTGTCAGCAGGGAACAGACCCTCGCCAAGAAAAGGAATACGGTTTGACTCAAGTTTCTCGTAATAAGAAGCGAGAGCCTGAGCTGTAATCATATCAAAAATAGATTTAGCCATTGTTCATCCTCCTTCCTTATTGACCCGCTGCCGGAACATTAACAATAGTAGTGGCAGTTGCAGGAACATCTCCGGTGCTTGTAGCTGCCGCAAGCGGAACAACTGTCACACTACCTTCAGCAGTGGCCGCTGAGTTTTTAGTGTTGATAGTAACAAACCTACCATCAGGGGACACAGTGATTGACACAACTTCGACCTTAGTTGTATCTTCCCCTGTAATGGTCCAGTTAGTGAGTATGCTCGCTTCTGGTCGGAAAGTAGTTCCTGTAATACCAACAACAATACTATGAGTTATGTCCTTGGCTTCTCCGTTGGCAATCGTCAATGGGGTTGCAACAAGTGTTACCTCTACCGGTGAAAGAGGTAGAAACTTAATCATGTTCAATGCTGCGATTGCGTTGGCGGACGGGTTTGCAGGAAGTGCTGCTTTCTTGATGAAACCGTGAATGATAATAGTACCAGTACGATCACCGTCGGTAACATCCATGTCGTTGAATACAACCCCAATAGCGGTTTCATCATTTGCAGGGTAAATTGTGCCTGCCCTGATAATCTTGCGACCATCTACAGTAACGGCTGCAGGATCGTTCTGATTGAATGTGTGAGCGACGCCTACATAGTGGTCAGGAAAAACAAGAATCTGTTTGCCAGTCGTATAATCCTGATACTTATACTCTACTGCCATTTAAGTTGCCTCCTTAAATTATTTGAAATAGGTTTCTGCAGCTTTTTCAGCTGCTGTGGCGCTGCTGAGTTTAAAACCTGCTAGCATTTCGCCAAACAGTTCTGCTTCAGACTTCTTACCACCGTCCTTACCATCATCGCTGCTTTCGGGAGGAGTCTTACCGAATAACCACCCTTGAGGGATACCTTCCGGGTCTTTCTTCTCCGTCTTAAAATAATGAGGTTTGGACTTCTTCAGCTCATCTAGCTGTTCTGTCAAGCCCGAGACGATTTTGCCGTCCTTGAAAACAATCTTGGACTGGTCCAGCTTCGGAATGACATCATCAGGGTCAATAACAGAACTTGCTATATCAAACCTAATGGCAGCCTCTTTTTGAGCCTGTAACAAGTCGGCTTCGAATTTTTCTTTTGCCTCTTTGTTCTGTTTCTCCAGTTCTGCCACCTTAATCTTGAGCTGTTCCGCAGTACCTTTGAAAGCTCCGAGTTCGGCAATTTGCTTGTCTCGTTCGGCTATCTGGGCAGTCAGGTTTTTGCACTTCTCACGTTCTGCTTCGAAAGTTGCCTTCGGTACATAATTACCATCGATGGCTTTCTTATGCATCTCCATGATTTTAGCTGCCTGCTCCTCCGTGAAGCCTGCTGCGATTAGGGATTCCTTGTTCATTGTGTGTGCTCCTTTCATTCTCGCTTCTTTTTCGGTGGTCAGCTCCACCTGAATGAAATATCGGTTCAAATATATTATAGTATGTTTAGAGTCATTTGTAAAGAGTTTTCTCTAAATATTTATTCGTCTCTTGAATATTTTTCTTGAAACTTCAACAATTTAGCCCTCTGTTCCTCAGGGGCATATTTTTTAATCCACTCTTCTTGGGTCATGCGTCTTGGAACTTTGATATTATTGCCTCTCTCGTCTTTGGCAATTCTATCTAAAGCATCGTCGTCCTCGAAATAGGGAATGGTGGTAGAGCGACAGTTGACATGCATTGGAGGATAGTTGACATTGACTTTAGCTTGTGACACATATCCGATGAATCCGTCCATACCACGACAGATTTCAGATGTTCTCATATCCAGAGTAGCAAGGAACTGATACTTCTCTACTCCACACGCTTTATAGACATCAAGAGTGGCTTGATTGTAAAGATAATTAATTTCCGTCCTTGCGAGAGCCCTTCCTCGATTTTTAGATACATTGAGTTCTTTCGCTAACATATCTCCGAGAGTTGTGGAATTAAGACCCATTGAAAATGACCGAGGAAGAATGGTTTGTATTGCTTGTATGAGCTTTGCTTTATCATTCCATATTGAGTCACTATAATTTCGTCCATCCCATCTCTCTTTGATAGCTCTTTCGATACCTGTCCTGTTTACCGTCGCAAATTTAACAGAAACCTCAATACCCTGTGCTACATTATAATAGGCAGTATAATACCCTGCCATATAGTTTGTAGCCATAAGGTCTGACATCCACTCATGCTGTTTATTCTTCAACTTTTCAATTTCGTGCCGAATAGATGCTTCCAGTGATTCAAGACGAGTGATGTAAACTTTCTTTCCGAGCTCCTGCAGATACTGCTTGTATTCTGCAGAGTACCCATTTTCAGATGCAATAGAATACCACTCTTTAAGCAGCGTCTCAAAACTCTTCTTTTCAGCAAGAGTTAATCTGCGACGAGCTTCTGCATATGGTATCTTATTGTCTTTGGCGTACTTCTGGAAGAAAGAATCAATCTCTTTGCGGATTTCGATTAAAGCAAGTTCGTATGCTTGAAGCAGCATCTGCTCATATTCCAGGACGGAGCGTTCAGACGCGAGTGTCGCATTCAACATTCGCTTTTCCCAATAATCTCTACCTCGCATTTAATCTCCTCCTATACCTTCGGTGCTCTTTGACCCTCTGCCGGCTTATCTATCTTTTCACCGTATTCAGACTCAAGGTCAAGAATATCACCCTGCTCTTCCCGGAGTTTCTTTAATTCCTTATCAGCATTCATAACCCAAGGATGATTAGCAGCAATAGTGCGTCCAGAGATGATTCCAGCACTGGTAAAGCAGTTCTGAATTGTCTCAGTCTCGTTGATAATGACATCTGTATTGAAGATAATGCTATAGCTGACATCTGTGAAATCGCCCTTGCCGCGAGCGATAAGGTCCTGTTGAATGAACCAGATAAGCAACATCAGTGACCACTCACATTCACTGCCCCAATCTACACAGTCCATATCCAGGTCGGCGTAGAGGAAACGGAGTGCAACACCTGATGTATCTCTGATATCTTTATCAGCAGTATTGACACCTTGCCCGAATTCATAAATGTCTTCACGCAGACGCTGCAAGTGCTTGTCTACTTCTTCTATATTAAGAGGAGTTTCTAGTGTACGAGCGTCACCATCACCTTGTACGAAGATTGTGCGGTACTGATTCTTATTGTGGACGAACTCTTCTTTAGACGCACCGTCGTAGTTCTTTACCACTGTAATGGAGTTGGGGAAGTCGTCTATATTATCAGCAATTCCGCTCGTCTTTTTATCGTAATCATCAATAAGAGATTTAATACGAACCAGCAAACTTTGTTCGTCAGGGTCATACTTAAAAGGAATAAATGGAATTTTTGCCCACATGACGCCAATTTCTTGTTCTTTTCCGTCCTCTCCTACACTTTTCAATGAGAAATTGGCGGAGCGAAAACCTTTTTCTTCATCTGGAATAAGAACGCCGTCATCGTTGTACTTATAATGGTAAACAGCCTCTTTGGTATAGTAGTCAACGAACGTCAACAGCTTCTTACGACCCATGGTGTATTGTTCTATCGTGTACTTCCGAATGACAGCATCAAGTTCTGTATGGTCACTGTCTGCCCAAAGAGGAATAACCTCTTCTGGAGCACAACGCATGAATCTGAGTTTTCCTTCTTCATCATAATATACATGAATCCAGCCTATACCCTTAACGATGGAATCACGACCAACATTCTTAATGAGCTTGTAAAATTCCTTTCCGAAATATTCCTGGACGAGTTTGAACATCTCTTCTGCTCTGGCATCGTCTTCCTTATTTGCACTTAATGTAAAAGGCTTACCGAGCATATATGCAATCTTTTGCCGAGTGAGCTTCTTCATAAAATTGTGACACAGCTTGTTATTTGAAAGAACTTTTGATTCCATGAGAACAGGATTGTTTTGGGCGTCTTTGCCGATGACATATCTCTTTTTCTGCATGATATCATTTTCGTTCTTATAGTATCTCCAAGCGATGTCCATATATTTTCTGAATTCACTTTGCTCAAATTCAGAAATGACCGACGTTAAAAAGGCGGTCTGTTCTTTTCCTAGAGGAGAATCATCTGCAATTTGTTTTGAGATAATCTCCGTTTGAGTATGTCCAATCCAGAACATTATTCACTCCTCCTGTAATTCAGT
>ERZ773359.4378-NODE-4378-length-14858-cov-10.859758_pt1 | contig 14858 bp, 14 predicted proteins | sample MGYA00374955_ERZ773359 | MGnify/ENA primary metagenome ERZ773359 (study PRJEB29098, sample SAMN04486028) | biogas fermenter metagenome | study: EMG produced TPA metagenomics assembly of the Biogas fermentation microbial communities from Germany - Plant 4 DNA1... | reverse complement strand
AAAAAAGATTCCAATTGAAAAAATAAGCTTATTACTCATTCCAATCCCCCATTCAAAACATCCTTTATTATATATATTTCTGTTTCTCTTATTATATCCAAAGAAGAGGGAGATTTCATCAAAAATTATGTTTTACTTTATAATGCTAAGGCAAGTAATTAACCAAATGTAGAAGAATCCATTTCCCTTTACTCATTTACTTTTCCTTTTTTAATAAATAGAAAGTAAGGTAATTAAATCCAAAACCATTTGCTCAGTAACTTAAAGGGGTTTGACTATGGTGTAAAAATGGTAGGAATAACCTATCAGTGGACAAAAATTGTTAAAAAAGCATGGCCAAAATCGCCATGCTTCTAATTATTCCTTTCCAATTGACTATAAATCGATTTTGTTTTCGACTAGATATCCAGTGCCTAGGAACATTAAAACTCCTATTATTAAACTATAGATAAAGCTTGGTATATTAAATAATAGATTTCCAAGTTCTCCAGTCATCATAATACCGTATCGGTCAACATCCATGTGAAAACTGTTACCTAACATAGTCGCTGAGCCAATTGTAAAGGTGGACAAATCTAAATAATAGGGCAGTAATTGGGTAATCCTTATTTGGCTGAAGGCTATTATACCATTTAGTACCAGGAAGATTATAAACCAAAGACCGCCAATCTTTTTATTCCTAAAGGTCACCCTGCTAAGGGCCATGGAAAAGTAGATCAATATTAAAGTTATAGTTCCATTGACAAATCCAAGTATAATAGAAGCTATAATCCCTCTAAGGGGTATACCTATATACCTTAGCTCTGATAAAAATTGAGATATACTAAATTCAATTGGTACAAAGATTAATACCATAAGAAAATGATATACTACTATGGCTATACCTAATATAGTAAACCACATTAAGGCAACAATTAGCTTAGCACCTAATATTTGATTCCCAGTAAGGGGTAGGGTAAAGGTTAGATATCCCCTGTCTTCATATAATTCCTTTCTAAAGGAGTTGACTATATATAAAAAGGTTGTTAATAAGGTTCCAAATATGACTAATACTGATAAACCTACAAAACTTACTCCTAAAGGTGAACCTCCCCTGTTATTGGTTACATAGGCATATATTCCAGTTGTTAGTATCAGCACTAAGACCAATACTCCCAATATGAATTTATAAGAACCCTTTATTTCATATTTCATCAGCCTACCCATCTATTTCCCTCCTACTCTCCAAATATTTCCTTGTAAATATCATCTATATGTTTGCCCCTTTCTTCTCTTAGGGCTTCTGCATTGCCCATTAAGGCCATTTCCCCTTCCTTCAAAAATACTACCTCATCAAATATATTTTCCATATCCCTTACTAAGTGGGTGGTAATTAACATGGAGCTATTCCTATTATAATTATTAATTATGGCATCTAATATCTGGTCTCTAGCTACTGGGTCTACTCCCGCAATGGGTTCATCTAAGACATATAATTTGGCATTTCTAGAAAGGACTAAGCTTAAGTTCAATTTTTCATGCATTCCCTTAGAAAGAGTGGTTATCTTCATATCCATTTTTAGTTTCATAAAATCTAGCAGGTCTTTAAATTTCTCCTCGTCGAAATCCTGATAGAAATCCTTGAAAAATTCGAAAGCATCCCTTATGGTCATCCAATTATATAGGAAGTTTCTATCTGGTAAATAGGAGACTATGGATTTAGTATATACTCCTACCCTGTGTCCATCTATAAACACTTCACCCTTAGTTTCCCTTAAAAGTCCAGTTAATATCTTTATTAGGGTGGTTTTCCCACTGCCATTAGGCCCTAGTATTCCTACGACCTTTCCCTCTTCAATTTTTAAGTTTATATCCTTTAAGGCTTTTTTGTTGAAATAATTTTTAGTAAGACCATTGATTTCAACTATATTTTTCATTCCCTTTCCTCCTTTTCAACCCATTCTGATAGAATTTCCATTATTTCTTTAGAATTAAACCCCAATTTTTTCATTTTCACCAAAAATTCTTGGACTATATTGGTAGCCATATCCTTTTTTAACTTCTTAATCATCTCCACATCCTCCGTAACAAATGTACCCATTCCCCTTTGGGTAAAAACTAGTTCTTCCCTCTCTAATTCCTGATAAGCCCTTTGTATAGTATTTGGATTTACCTTTAACTGCTTTGACAATTCCCTTACAGATGGCAATTTATCCCCTTCATTTATCTCCCCTGATACTATTTTGCTCTTCAATAGATTCATAATTTGAATATATATTGGAAGATTCTCATTGAATTCCATCATTTCACCTCCACAGCACTTTTGTCCTGGCGTATTAATTATATAGTACACTAATATTGTGTGAATGTCAATATAAAAATTAAAAAAACCTTGTAACTTTTTAGCTACAAGGTTTTGCCTTCTATGTAAGCCTTCATCTTGTTGACATAGCCTCTATTAACTTCCTTTATTATTTTATTATTTACTGAATCCAGTTTTATATCATCTATACTAGATATAGGCAATACATTTACAGAGGTTCCCGACATGAAAGCTCCATCTAATTTTACTAGCTCATCCCTGTGTATATTTTCTTCAACAATTTCAATCTTTAGTTCCTGACAGACCTTAAAAATATATTTTCTTGTAATACCTAAGAGTACATCTCCTTTGGGTGCAGTATATAGCTTATCTTCCTTTACAAAGAATAGGTTAGACCTACTTCCTTCCGGAATATAGCCATCCTTATTTACTAGTAAGGCCTCAAAGGCATTATTTTCTTCTAATTTTTTGGCTACCTCTTCCCTAAAGGATGACATCTGTACTTTAGCATTAGGATTCTCCCTTTCATAGTGGAATAGTATGGTATGGATACCCTTTTTATAATACTCTTCAGGTGGGTAAAAGCTCTTTATAAAGTAGACTAGGAATACTTGTCCCATTCCTTCTACATCTGTACATATAAGTTTAACGTTTAAATTCTTTGCTCCATTTTTATCTATCAATTGCCTAATATCCTCTTCTATTTCTTTATCCTTCCTTTCAATAGGATAATCAATTAACCTAGCTGATTCTTTCATCCTATCTAAATGGTCTTCTAAAAACAAAGGCACCCCGTCTATTACCCTTATAACTTCATATATGGGTGGCTTTTCTATTCTTTCAAATATTTCCGTGTTTGAAGTAGGCTCTAGCCTACCATTTACCACTAAATAGTCCTTTATGGCTTCAGCTTTCATCAGTATTCCCCCTTAACTTATCTATTCTTGTAATGATTTTATATTGTCTAGGGCTATATCCCTCTTTATCTTCAATAATTTTTTGTTGCTATCATCTAAGGCCATTTTCATATCCGCAGCTGCCAAGGATAACCTATCTAGATCCTTTATTTTTTCATCATGATTTTCTAACTTCTGCCTTATACGAGATGTGTAGTCTTCAGTTTTGGTTAATAGGTTCTTTGCAGCATTCTTATTACCTTTTTCTCCTTCTATGAAGGCTTGATGGATGGAGTATTTTATTCTGGATAGGTCGCCCCTTATTTCATCCTTGTAGAGGTCAAAAAAAACTGCAAGGGAATTGATAGCCCTACTTCCCATGTTCTCAATCTCTTCTACTTTCCTGTTTTCAACAGCTATGGTAAAGGCGTTTAAATGTTTTTTGAATTCATTGGCCTTTTCAGAATTAACCCCTTTTTGCCTGCTCTCAACTTCATAGCTATTCCAATCCTTATGGATTTGCTCCAGCTTTTGGTCTACTTCCTTCCATTTCATAAAGAGGATTTCATCCTTGGTTATTTCTTTGTCTTCCTTTTTTTTCTGGCCTTCTTGCTCCTTAGCTTGTTCTTGGCCTTGCTCTTGATTTTTTTCTTCTTCTGAACTCTTATTGGACTCTTCCTTAGATTTTTCCTCATCTTTCTTTCCAGCTTCTGTTTGAGCTTTAAATTCCGTTTCCGATAACTCTTCTAATTCCACAATTTTATCTACAGAGCTTAACAGTTCATCTATTCCATCAGCTACTTTAACAAGTGCCTTGGGAGCCCTCTCCTTTTGTTCTATCTTTGTAGATTTGCCGTTTGAACGATTCATACAAGCCGTTAAAAAAAGAGAAACTATCAAAATAATAGCTAAATATCCTCTCCTGTTCACCATTATCACCTCAAAGAATAGTGTTCCCCCGAGATGATTTTTTATCCAATAGAGCTATAGAATTGGAGAAAGCAGTCTTGAAATAGATTCCTTAAGTTTTACAATATTAGACCTTTTTTTGTATTCCTCTATGGTGATTTCTTTACAGACTTTTAAATCTCTCTTAAATTGTTCTACCATTCTTCTATTTACATCTTCATCATATATGAAGGCGTTGACTTCAAAATTAAGTTTAAAGCTTCTAATATCTAAATTAGCCGTACCTATAGAGGTTACAAAATCATCCATGATGAAGGTTTTGGAATGTAAGAATCCATTTTGATAGGTATAAAACTTTACCCCTGCTTCTAACAGCTCCCCTATATATGAAAGGCCCGCCCAATATACAAAGGGATGGTCTGGCTTGCAGGGGATCATTACCTTTACATCCTTGCCGGAAAGTCCGGCTACTTTTAAGGCTTCAAATATGCTATCATCGGGGATAAAGTATGGAGTTTGAATATAGACCCTTTTTTTTGCGTTGGTAATCATCTTAAAATATCCATCTTTGATGCTAGCCCATTTAGAGTCTGGTCCACTGCTAACTATCTGGACACCGGCCTTTCCCCTCTTTGATTTTTCAGGAAGCTCTATTTTCCATTGGACATTATCCTTCTTCGCTGCAAAGAGCCAATCCTTAAAAAATCGCCACTGAAGCCCTTCAACGGCTGTGCCTGTAATCTTTATATGGGTGTCTCTCCAGTAACCAAATTTTTTGGAAAGCCCTAAATATTCATCCCCTATATTAAAGCCTCCAGTAAAGGCTTCCCTACCATCGATTATACAGATCTTTCTGTGGTTCCTATAATTTATCCTAGGAGTGATAAAGGGAGCAAAGGGAGGGAAGAAAGCAGCTACTTCTCCACCAGCTTTTTTGAGCTCGTCAAAACAACCTCTTTTTAATTTTCTTCCTCCCATCCCATCGTATAATACCTTAACCTCTACTCCCTCTTTGGCTTTTTGGGTTAGGCTATCTATGATCTTAGTGCCTATTCCGTCACTTTTCATAATATAGTATTCTAAATATATATATTTCTCGGCCTTTTTGATGCTTTCAAGTAAGGCCTTAAACTTTTCCGCCCCTGAAAAATAGAATTCAATATGGTTGTCCTCAGAAAAATAGGACTCGCTGGATTGAATATGCATCTTGATGATATCCTCATATTCTAAAAACCTAGGGTTGGAAAAACTATATTCATCCTCTTCAATCTTTTTACCCTGCTTTAATACCCTTTCTCTAATCCCTTTATCTTCCTCTTCCTTCAACTTGAAGGTCTTTTTTTTGCTCATATCCTGACCTATAAATAGGTATAGTATAAAGCCTATACCCGGAAGAAAGGCAAGGACCATTAGCCATAGCCAGGTAGTAGTAGGATTTCTCCTTTCAAAGAATACCAGCAAGATGGCAAATAGGATATTAATCCACAATATATTTTTAAAAAGCCAAGAATACCCCTCTATTATATATTCCATAAAATCACCTTATATCTAAAATCCAAAATTGAGCCGATTTTGAATATTATTTTTTCCCTTTGTGTCTCTTATTTGGATCTAAGATCTTCTTCCTTATTCTAAAGCTTTTAGGAGTTATCTCTATAAGTTCATCTTCTCCTATAAATTCCAAGGCCTCTTCTAAGGATAATTGTCTGGCTGGTGTTAAGCGTAAAGCTTCATCGGAACCGGCTGCCCGTATATTGGTCTGATGTTTTTTCCTACATACATTTATATCTATATCCAAACCTTTAGGACTAGACCCGATTACCATTCCCCTATAAACTTTAGTTCCTGGTGTAATAAAGAGTTCTCCTCTATCTTGGGCTGAATACAAACCATAGGCTGTAGCCTCTCCAGTTTCAAAGGAAATTATGGAGCCTGCTCTTCGAGTAACAATATCCCCCTTATAGGGACCATAACCATCGAATACCGAATTTATAATACCATTTCCCTTTGTATCCGACATGAATTCCCCTCTATAACCGATTAAACCTCTAGCAGGAATGGAAAATACCAATCTTTGATATCCTCCATTGCTCTCTGACATGCTTATTAGTTCTCCCTTTCTTGCCCCTAATTTTTCTATTACTACTCCAGTATATGCTTCCGTCACATCCACCGTTACCCTTTCCATAGGTTCCAATCTTTTGCCATCTTGACACTTATATAGAACCTCTGGTTTTGATACTTGGAATTCATAACCTTCCCGTCTCATATTTTCTATAAGGACTGATAGGTGCAACTCCCCTCTACCAGATACCTTAAAAGAATCGGGAGAATCCGTCTCTTCTACCCTTAGGCTGACGTCTGTTTGCAATTCTTTTAATAGTCTATTTCTCAACTGTCTAGAGGTCATATATTCTCCTTCTTGCCCTGCAAAGGGGCTGTCGTTTACTGAAAAGGTTATGGCGATGGTTGGCTCAGAAATCTTTACGAAGGGAAGTGGTTCTGGGGCATCCACATCACATATGGTATCTCCAATATGGATTCCTTCCACACCCGTTACAGCAATTATGCTCCCTGCCTTAGACTCCTTTACTTCAACCCTGTTTAATCCTTGGAATTCATAAATATTGCTTATCCTTATCTTTTTAATTTCATCTTTTCTATCTTGATTTACTATTACAGCATCCTGATTGGCGCTTATCCTTCCCCTTTCTATTTTCCCAATACCTATTCTACCTACATAGTCGTTATAATCTACGGTAGAGATTAACAATTGTAAAGGCTTATCAATATTCACCTTAGGTGCTGGAATATATTGGATTATGGTTTCAAATAACTCCTCCAAGTTTTCTTTTCTAACATTTAAGTCTAATGTAGCAGTGCCTTCCTTAGAGGAGGTGAATACAAAGGGCGATTCTAAGTACTCCTCATCTCCTCCTAGGTCTATAAATAGGTCTAATACCTCATCTATAACCTCTTCAGGCCTTGCTTCAGGTCTGTCTATCTTATTAATACAGACTATGGAGGGTAGACTTAACTCAATAGCCTTCTTTAATACGAACTTAGTCTGAGGCATTGGTCCTTCAAAGGCATCTACTAATAACAGAACTCCATCTACCATTTTAAGAACCCGTTCTACTTCTCCTCCAAAATCAGCATGGCCTGGGGTATCCACTATATTTATCTTAACATCCTTATAATAGATGGCTGTATTCTTTGATAATATGGTGATTCCTCTTTCCCTTTCTATTTCATGGGAGTCCATAACCCTATCTTCTACTATCTGATTTTTTCTAAAAATACCACTTTGTTTTAACATACTGTCTACTAATGTAGTCTTCCCATGGTCAACATGGGCAATAATAGCAATGTTTCTTATATCATCTCTTAAAACTTCCATAAATAAAACCCTTCCTATCCTAGTCTATACTTAAGTTTACCATCTTCTATCTTTAAAAATTGAAATTTATACTCTAAATTAGGATGGCAGGGTTTACCCTGCCATACTACTATTATAATATATCTTAGCCAATATACTTAACGGCTACTATTTTATTATTATCAATATATACCTCGTCGGAAAGACCATCGACAATAACCAAGCCCCGGCCACAACACTTTAGTTCCTTTGGGTCATAACTAGATATATCGAAATCTATACCCTCTCCTTCATCCACCACTTCTATCCTAATAGTGTTTTCTACTATCTCTAGGAAAAGGTTCACACTTTTATTGCAATTGCATTGATTCCCATGGATTACACTGTTTATGATCAATTCATTCAATATTAATTTTAAATCAAACATTATATCTTTATCTTGGATAACACTTTCCACCTTATTTAATACCTTCTTTATGAATATCTTAATATCATCTAAATCGCTACGAACGGAACCTTTGAATATAAAAGACACCTTAATCACGCCCATTTACTCAATTAATCCATATTCTATCCTATAATTAGTTTACCCATAAATCAAGCCTTTAATCTTGTGTCCCTCTTTTATTCTATCATAATATTTAACAAAATTGAGTTTAAAGTAAATATTTTTGGGTAATATTTCATTGATTACATATGAAAGGAGAGTTTATATGGACAAATACGTTTGCGAACCATGCGGTTACGTTTATGACCCTGCAGAAGGTGACCCAGATAACGGAGTAGAGCCTGGTACTCCATTTGAAGAGTTACCAGAAGACTGGGTATGTCCAATATGTGGGGCAACTAAGGATATGTTTGTTAAAGAGGAATAAAGATTAAGAGCAGCTATTTATTTAGATAGCTGCTCCTAATCTTTATTGAGCATTTCCTTGATGGTATCCCATACCTTATCCTTGTTTATTTTACTAGCAGAAGAATAGGGGATTATTAACTTTGCATCCTCTACCTTCAATTTATTTTTAATGATCTTGATATGCTTTTGATACTTGCCTCTTGAAATCTTATCAGCCTTAGTTGCTATAACTATTCCTGAAAAATCATAGGTCTTTATCCAATTATACATCATCAAATCCTGTTCCGTAGGCTCATGCCTTATATCTACCAACTGGATTACCTCGACTAAGTTTTCCCTGGTATTGAGATACTCCTCTATTATATAGGCCCATTTATCCTTTTCCCTTTTGGATACCTTAGCATATCCATAACCAGGAAGATCCACAAATCTGAATTTGTCATCTATGTTGTAAAAGTTTATGGTTCTGGTCTTGCCTGGCTTACCACTGGTCTTAGCTAAATTTTTTCTATTTAAAAGGGAATTTATAAGGGAGGACTTCCCCACATTTGAGCGCCCAACAAAGGCTATCTCCAGCAATCCATCATGGGGATACTGTTTGCTGTTTACAGCAATTGTCTCTAGTTGAGCCTTAATTACTTTCATGGTCGCTTTCCTCTTCCAATAATGCATGTTGTAAAACTTGATCCATATTCTTAATCAATACAAAGTCCAGCTTCTTGCGGACATTGTCGGGCACTTCCTCTAAGTCCTTACTGTTGTCATAGGGTATTAAAACCTTCTTTATCCCAACCCTATGGGCTGCCAGGGCCTTTTCCTTTATACCACCAACGGGTAGCACCCGCCCTCTTAGTGTTATTTCTCCAGTCATGGCGATGCTAGAGTCCACTGGCCTATTGGTTAAAGCAGAAATTGCTGCAGTGGCCATGGTTATTCCTGCCGATGGCCCATCCTTTGGAATTGCCCCTTCTGGCACATGGACGTGGATATCCATTTCCTTATAAAAATTGCTATCTATGCCTAGTTTATCTGAGTTAGCCCTTATATAACTTATACCAGCCATAGCCGATTCCTTCATTACCTCCCCTAGTTGACCAGTTAGCTGGAGTTTGCCCGTACCCTTCATGGAGTTTACCTCTATGGAGAGAGTATCTCCGCCGAAGGCAGTCCAAGCTAGTCCTGTCGCTACCCCTACTTGGTTTTCCTTATTGCCTAAATCATACCTGTATTTCTCTGCTCCCAGGTATTTGTGGATATTTCCGTTATTAACCCTTACCTTTTTAACTCCCGTTTCTACAATCCTCTTTGCAGCCTTTCTACATATATTGGCAATGTTTCTTTCTAAGTTTCTTACTCCTGCCTCCCTAGTGTAGTTATTGATTATCTTTCGTATTGCCCTTTCAGATATAGCAAGATTTTCTTCCTTAAGGCCGTGTTCCTTTAACTGTTTAGGCAATAGATGGTTGGTAGCAATTTTAAACTTTTCATCATCGGTATAGCCACTTATCCTAATTACCTCCATCCTATCTAATAGAGGAGCTGGTATGGAGTTTACTGTATTGGCTGTAGTAATGAACAACACTTTTGATAGGTCGAAGGGCAATTCTAGATAGTGGTCAGTAAAAGTACTATTTTGCTCTGGATCCAATATCTCCAGTAGGGCGCTGGCTGGGTCTCCCCTATATCCGGTACTTAGTTTATCTATCTCATCTAATAAAAATACTGGGTTTTTGGTACCAGCCTTTCTCATCAATGAAATAATCCTTCCTGGTATGGCTCCTACATAGGTTCTCCTATGGCCTCTCATTTCAGCTTCGTCTCTTACTCCACCTAAAGACATGCGGACAAATTTTCTATCCAAGGCTTCTGCTATGGATCTGGCAATGGAGGTTTTTCCTACTCCAGGAGGCCCTACTAAACATAGAATTGGTCCTTTCATGTTGTCGGCGAGTTCTCTTATTGCAATAAATTCTAATATCCTTTCTTTTACATCTGTAAGTCCATAATGGTCTCTGTTTAAAATTTCCCTTGCTTTCTTAATATCTACCTTATCCTTAGTCTCCTTATCCCAAGGAAGTTCTACTATCCAGTCTAGGTAGGTTCTGATGACTGCCGTTTCTGCAGAGTGTTGAGACATTCTCCCTAGCCTTTCTACCTCTTTTAAGGCCTTCTCCTTTGCTTCCTTAGGCATCTTGATCTTTGAAATTTTCTTTCTATATTCTTCTACTTCCTGGTCTAGCTCACCATCTTCACCTAATTCCTTCTGTATGGCCCTTAACTGTTCCTTCAAATAATATTCTTTTTGAACTTTAGAGATCTGTTTTCTAACCCTTTGGTTGATCTTTTCCTCTATCCTTAATAGCTCTATTTCTTCATGTAATATCTTGTAGAGTTCTTCTAGACGCTTATAAAAATCGAAAGTTTCCAATATCCTTTGATAGCTTTCAATTTTTAGATTCATGTAGGAAGCAATTACATCAGCTAATCTACCTGGATCTTCAATATCGGTAATAGTCAGCAATATATCAGGAGATATTCTCTTGCTTAGGCTTAGGTATTCTTCAAAGTTGTTAATCACTAGCCGCATAGCTGCTTCCATCTCTTTGTCAACTTCTATTTCTTCTGGATCGTAAACGTACTCCTCTACTAAGGCCTCATAATAATCATCATCCTTGGTTATTTCTACAATTTTACCTCTATTTATTCCCTCAACTAATACCCTTATACTACCTCCTGGTAGTTTTAACATCTGCTTTATCTTAGCAATAGTCCCTATATTGTAAAAATCTTCTGGAGATGGCTCTTCAATTTTAGCATCCTTCTGGGTGCATAAAAAAATCAACGAATCGTCCATCATTGCTTTTTCCAAGGCATTGATGGACTTTTCTCTACCTACATCGAAATGGATTACCATGTGAGGAAATACCGACATACCTCTTAAAGGTATAAGGGGTATGGTTATATTCTTTACCACGAAAAAGTTCTCGTTCATAGCCTCACTCCTTATCTATAGATGATTGAGATTACTTTCTCAATGCTACAAGTGATAAAAAAGGCTCACGGTCCAGTGAGCCTTTTTATGATGCTGATTCCTTATTATCCTTTTTTCTAGCCCTATTTTTCGCTTTTCTTTCCGATAACACCAAAGTTGGTTCCCCATTTGATTCAATGGTCTCTTTAGTAATGAGACATTTTTCAATCTCTTCTCTGGAAGGAATTTCATACATTATATCTAATAGAATTTCCTCAATTATGCTTCGTAGCCCTCTTGCACCCGTTTTTCGTTCAATAGCTTTTTTAGCAATAGCTTTTAAGGCTTCCTCTTCAAATTCTAAATCTACCCCATCCATATTGAACAATTCTTTATATTGTTTAACTAGCGCATTCTTTGGTTCTGTTAAAATCCTTACAAGTGCTTCTTCATCCAGTTCTTCTAGGGTTACTATAACTGGCAATCGGCCTACGAACTCAGGTATCAATCCATATTTTAATAGATCCTCTGGTTGGATTTCCTTTAACAATTCTCCGATATTATAGTCTTCTTTGCTTTCTATGTTAGCACCAAATCCCATGGATTTTTTACCTATCCTATTTTTTATTATAGTATCTATTCCATCAAAGGCTCCACCAACTATGAATAGGATATTGGTTGTATCAACTTGAATGAATTCCTGATGAGGATGCTTCCTTCCACCTTGGGGAGGTACATTAGCAACAGTACCTTCTAGTATTTTCAGAAGGGCTTGTTGTACTCCTTCCCCACTTACATCCCTTGTAATTGAAGGATTTTCTGTTTTACGAGCAATTTTATCTATCTCGTCTATATATACTATACCCTTTTCTGCTCTTTCTATATCATAATCTGCAGCTTGTATAAGCTTTAGAATTATATTTTCAACATCTTCACCAACGTACCCAGCTTCCGTTAAAGAAGTTGCATCGGCAATTGCAAAAGGTACGTTTAAAATCTTTGCCAAAGTTTGAGCTAGTAAAGTCTTTCCGGAACCCGTTGGTCCAATCATCACGATATTGGATTTTTGTAATTCTACATCATTATTTTTGGATGGTTTCCTATTTATCCTCTTATAATGATTATATACCGCAACAGCTAACGCCTTCTTCGCTCTTTCCTGCTTTATTACATATTCATCTAGAGTCTCTTTTATCTTTATTGGCTTAGGAAGTTCTTTTACCTGATAATCGAAACTTTCAATAAATTCCTCGTCTATAATCTCCTGGCACAGTTCTATACATTCGTCGCATATGAATACATTTGGTCCTGCAATTAGTCTGCGTACTTGGTCCTGAGGCTTGCCACAGAAAGAACAGCGTAGCTGTTTGTCATCATATTTGGCCATCATGACACCTCACTTAATATTATTTTCTTGATAGTATTACCTCATCTATTATACCATATTCTTTTGCATCTGAGGCAGTCATAAAGAAATCTCTGTCTGTATCCTTAGTAATCTTTTCTAAAGGCTGCCCAGTCCTCTCGCTTAGTATCTTATTCAGCTTTTCTCTTGTGCGGATGATCCACTCGGCATGGATTCTTATATCCTCCGCTTGACCCTGGGTTCCGCCTAAAGGCTGGTGTATCATTATTTCAGCATTGGGAAGAGCAAATCTCTTTCCCTTTGCTCCAGATGCTAGTAGGAAGGCACCCATGCTAGCTGCCATACCTATACAAATTGTAGATACATCTGGTTTTATATATTGCATAGTATCATATATTGCAAATCCTGCACTTACTGAACCTCCAGGACTATTTATATAAAGCTGTATATCCTTATCTGGATCTTCGGCTTCTAAAAATAATAGCTGAGCTACTATCAAATCAGCTGTAGCGTTGTTTATTTCTCCTCCAAGGAATATTATTCGTTCCTTTAAGAGTCTGGAATATATATCATAGGATCTTTCGCCTCTATTGGTTTGTTCAACGACTATGGGAACCAATGGCATATATACCCCTCCTAATTTAAATTATTTTAGCACTACTAACTAACAATTCAATAGTCTTATCCCTCATTATACCCGACTTCAGAAACTCTAAATCCCCTTTTTTCATATTTTCCTTGAATTTCTCAGCATCTTCTTGCTTATATTCCTTTGCCATTCTTTCCAATTCTTCATCAATATCCTCTTCTGTAACCTCTATATTCTCCTCTTTAGCAATTGCTTCCAGAACTAATTCCGTCTTAACCCTTCTTTTCGCTACTGGGGTCATTTCTTCCTTGAAGGCATCCATGTCTGTATTAGTTAATTCTAAGTATCGATCTATATTCAGACCTTGCAGCCTTAATCTATAGTCAAACTCATTTATTTCCCTTTCTATTTGATGCTCTATCATAACCTCTGGAATATCTATTTCAGCTGACTCTACAACTTTTTCAATTATCCTTTCTTCTAATTCAACCTTCTCTTTTTCCTTTGCTTCCTTTTCAAGCCTTTCTCTAATACTATTCTTATACTCTTCTAATGTTTCGTATTCACTTACATCTTTTGCAAATTCATCGTCTAATTCTGGTAATTCCTTTTCCTTTATTTCATGAATTACCACTTTGAATAAAGCCTCTTTGCCTCTTAAGCTTTCTTCAAAATAGTCTTCGGGGAAGGTTACATTAACTTCTACCTCTTCACCTTTTTTCTTACCTATAAGCTGTTCTTCAAAACCTGGTATAAATCTATTGGAGCCGATTTCTACCACTTGATTTTGGGCTGTGCCTCCTTCAAATTGTTCTCCATCTATATAGCCTTCAAAATCAATGGTAAGTATGTCTCCTTCTTTAGATTCCCTATCTCCAGCATCTATAATTCTTCCATTCATTTCTTGAACTGTTTTTAATTCCCTATCTATATCTTCATCTGTAACATTATACTCTACTTTTTCAACTTCTATACTCTTATAATTTCCCAGCTTTACTTCTGGCTTAACGGTTACTTCTACCTTTAATATTACAGGTTTGCCCTTCTCTAATTGTTCAATATCTACTTCTGGTGTGTCCACTGGTTCTAATCCTAAATTTTCTATGGCTTCATCATATGCTTCTGGTAAGATTATGTTTAAAGCTTCCTCATAAAATATACCTTCGCCATAATTCAGTTCGATTATCTTTCTTGGAGCTTTTCCTCTACGGAATCCAGGTATATTAAATCTATTTCTGTTTTTCAGATATGCTTTTTGAATGGCCTTTTCAAATTCCTTTTCTTCGATTTCAATATTAAAAAAAGCCTTATTATTTTCCTTTTTTTCTAAAACAGAATTCATTACATTGTCCTCCCTAAACTTTATATTTATTACAATTAAAGCTAATCTATTATACCATAAAATTACACCAATTAAAATATTATTCTCCAATTCATATGTATTATATCATAATTCGATATAATATTAAAAAAACCAATGGCATGACCACTGGTTATGTCTGGTGCGGGAGAGAGGACTTGAACCCCCACGTCATAAGACACTAGATCCTAAGTCTAGCGCGTCTGCCAGTTCCGCCACTCCCGCTTATG
>ERZ773359.4376-NODE-4376-length-14871-cov-192.399231_pt1 | contig 14871 bp, 13 predicted proteins | sample MGYA00374955_ERZ773359 | MGnify/ENA primary metagenome ERZ773359 (study PRJEB29098, sample SAMN04486028) | biogas fermenter metagenome | study: EMG produced TPA metagenomics assembly of the Biogas fermentation microbial communities from Germany - Plant 4 DNA1... | reverse complement strand
AAATTTCTTTAATTTCAATGCCTTTCGGCATTACTTGCCGAATCCAAGTTTAAAGTAAAAAAATATAAAAAAGAGGCATTAAATATGGAACTTTCAATTATAGTGGTAAATTATAATAATTATAATTTAACTGAGAATTGCGTAAAATCTGTTTTAAGAACGGTTAAAGATATTAAATTTGAAATAATTGTAATTGATAATAATTCTCCTAATAATAGTTTTCATATTCTTAGTGAAAAATTTCGAAATTGTAATAATGTTAGAATTATTAAGAATTCTAATAATGAGGGGTTTGGATTAGCTAATAACAAAGCTGTTGAAGCTTCAAAAGCAAATGTTTTGTTGTTCTTAAATCCAGATATAGAAGTTTTGGAAGGCGCAATAAGCAATTTATATAAAAGACTTTTAAGCGATGAAAAAATAGGTATAATAGGTGCAAAACTATTAAATAAGGATTTAACTTTACAATATTCATGTCGCAAAGTATTAAAATTAGGTGAATTTTTAATAGCTAGAACACCACTTAAAAAGATTGTTAGCAAGGCTTATGTTAATAAGCTAGAAGATAGATACTTATTAAAGTATTTGAATCATGATGAAGAGATTGAAGCAGACTGGATTATGGGATCATGTATGATGATTAATAAAAATGTATTTCTTAGTGTTGGGGGATTTAGTAAAGATTATTTTATGTATTTTGAAGATGTAGATCTCTGCTATAAAGTACGTAAGCTAGGTAAAATTATTTTGTATTATCCTGAAGCTAAAATGATACATTTACATAATCAAGAGTCTGTCAAGAAAATTAATAAATTAACACTTATTCATCTGAAGAGTATGTTTACTTTTTATCGTAAATTAAAAGCTAATAGATTTTAACTTGTTAAAAAAGTGAGTAATAAAGCTAGTTACAATTAGGTAAAAATATATAAAATATATAAAATATATAAAATATAGATACCTTTAAGGATTTTAATTTATTCTAATAAAACTATGTTAAATTATAATAAGTATTATTACAATTAATATTTTAGAAGAGGTAAAGATATGAATATTGGTATTGATTTATTATGGGTTAAACACAAACAAGTTGGTGGTATAGAATCATATATAAGAAATTTATTAAAAGGCTTTCTACTTTATGCACCAAATGATGTTAAGTTTGTTTTATTTTGTGCTGTAGATAATCATCATACTTTTGATGAATTTTTAGTTAATGGAAAAATGAAAAAAGTAATATGTAATATTCAAAGCACAAAAGTAGCTAAGAGAATAATTTGGGAAAATGTAAATCTAAATAAATTTGCATTAAGAAATAATATAGATTTGATGTTTATACCGGTATATAGTAAACCATTAATTAGAAATAGAGGAATAAAATACGTTATCACTATCCATGATTTGCAGGCTTTGCACTATCCTGAATACTTTTCAAAGATTAAAAATATGTGGCTGAAATTTTCGTGGAAGCAATGCGCAAGAACAGCTGATAAAATAATTGCAATCTCTAATTTTGTAAAAAAGGATATCGAGGAGCAATTAGGTATTAAATCAAGCAAAATTTCAGTGATATATAATCCAATTGTTAAGTCACAATCTACAGTGAATTTCGATTATCTTGCTAATAAATATGGTATTGAAAGCAAAAAGTATTTTTACACTGTTTCATCGTTGTTACCACATAAAAATTTACCTGTTTTATTACAGATGATAAGCAATATAAAGAAGAAAAATTTAGATATTCCTTCAAGGTTAGTTATATCTGGTGTAGGCGGCAAAAGTGAAGATGAAATAAAAAGATTAATTAAAGACTTGGATATATCAGATAATATTATTTTAACGGGCTTTGTTTCTGATGAAGAACGGGATGAATTATATAAAAACTCTAAAGTATTCCTTTTTCCGAGTATTTTTGAAGGCTTTGGAATGCCCCCCATCGAAGCACTTATGTTGGGTGTTCCTGTAGTTACAACTAAAGAAACAAGTATACCAGAAGTAACACAAAATAAGGCTATTTATGTTAATGATCCATTTAGTGTTGATGAATGGATTAGTAAGGTGTCAAAGGCTACTACTGTAGAAGCTAAACCAATAATGTTTGATTGTTATACATTGGAGAAAGTTACAGAAGCATATATTGATAAGTTTATTGAAGTGCTTAATGCGAAAAGGTGGTAAAATGAGATTTTATATAATTTTTATGTATATTTTATCTTTTCTATATTATAAATTTGGTAATGATTCTATACTAATTATGTTGATATTATACATTTTTTCAGTGATGCCTTTTATTATTAATAGAGTTAAAAATGATATTTTTGATATTGGATTGATTTTCGTAGTATTGTATTCACTATATATAACTAGTATTCCTATTGGTATGATTACGGGAAATATGATTGAATTAGAAGTATTCACGCTTCGATATGATATAAATTTAGCTTATAAGGTTTTATATATCAGTGGAATATGTCCTATATTGACATTTATATTATTCTATTACAAAAAAGATGTTGGTTATAATAGGTCATTAGATGAGAGTAATAAAGATATAAGTATTATGGAATTACATAGAAGTAAAATATTTAGCTATTTATTAATTTTATCTGGGATACTATTGTACTTTTTAGGCATGAAAAAATTAGGAGGGTTAAACTTCTTAAAAAGTAGTTATATATGGAATACTACTCAAAAAACAGAAAAGGGATTATTAAATGGAGGATTTCAGCTATTTTCTGTTGGTACAATCATTAGTTTTTATATACATTTGAAAATGCTGAAATCATCAAATTTAAAATTAAATATATTTAAATGGAAGCCTATATATATAATATTACCAATTGTAATATTGAATTTTTTTCAAGGTTCACGAATGCCAATGTTAATGTTTTTTTTTGGAATAACGATTATATATAATAATGTTTATAAAAAGATTTCAAGACGTAATGTTATAAAAATTGCTATTGCTACAATTTTATTTGTAGGATTTTGGGGGTATTTTAGAAGTGCTAAAACCTTAAGTATAACAGAAAATGCAAAAAAATTAATATTTGGTGGTTCAATGAATTATGAGCTTCAATATAATTCATATACAGCAATGGCTGTGTCAAAAATAATAGATACATATGATGATGTTGAGTATTTAAAAGGACTCTCTATATTAGATGGTATTACATATTTATTACCGAGAGTTATTTTTGAAAATAAAAACAGTTATTTGTTTACTTCTAGATGGACTAATTATTACAATAGTATAACATTAATTTCACCTTTAGGAGGATTAAATTTAGCCGCCCAGAATTTAATGAATGGAGGGCTAATATTTTCATTAATATTTATGTTCTTATTTAGCCTTTTATTACGAAAGATATATTCATATTCTCTTAAAATGAAAGATACTAACTTACTTTATGCTTTGTTTATTAGTCAACTTATGATTTCTCTTGTTAGAGATCCGATGTTTATGGCTATAAAATATTTAATTCAATTTTGTATCATTCCATATGTAATTTATAGACTATTAACTAGAAAAATTGAGAACTAGAAATTATATTAGCAGATGTTATTGTATAGTATCAAGGAGGAAAAAGTAATGAAAAAAATTATTGCGATAATCCCAGCAAGATACAGTTCGTCAAGATTTCCAGGTAAGCCATTGGCTTTAATACTTGGTAAGCCAATGATTCAATGGGTATATGAAAGAGTAAATCAAGTTGAAGAAATACAAGGGGTATATGTAGCCACTGATGATCAACGTATTTATGATGAAGTTATAAAGTTTGGTGGTAAAGCCATTATGACAGGTAATCATAATTGTGGAGGAAATAGGTTAGCCGAAGCAGCTAGTAAAATTCAAGAAGAATTTGATATTGTTCTTAATATTCAGGGTGATGAACCTATGATCAAAACTGAAATGATTAAGGACTTAATTAGTGCTTTTGATGATCAAGAAGTTTACATGGCTACCTTAAAGAAAAGAATATATTCTGATGAAGAGATTAATAACCCTAATATCGCTAAGCTAATAACTGACAAGAACGGCTATGCTATATATTTTTCAAGAAGTACCATACCCTTTAATAGAGATGGAATTAAGGATATAAAATATTATAAGCACATTGGCGTATATGGATATACCAAAGAATTTCTTCAAGTATTTGCTTCGATTCCTCAATCTTCATTGGAAGTTAGTGAGCAGCTAGAGCAATTAAGAGCCTTGGAAAACGGCTATAAAATAAAAGTAATAGAGACAATGCATCAAAGTATTGGGGTAGACTTGCCAGAACACATTCAATTAGTTGAGCAAGAATTAAAGAAGGAAGGGATCTAATTTTGAAATCAAAAATAGTCAATGTAAAAGATGTTAAAATAGGTGGAGGTAACAGATTTGCATTAATTGCTGGACCTTGTGCTATAGAGTCAGAAGCACTTGTTATGAATACTGCAACAAAGCTTAAAGAAATCACAAACAGGTTGCAAATACCTTTCATATTTAAATCTTCTTTTGATAAAGCAAATAGAACGTCAATATCATCATATCGAGGAATCGGAATGGAAGAAGGATTAAAGGTATTAGATAAAGTAAGACGTGAATTAGATATTCCTGTAGTTACTGATATCCATCTTCCTGATCAGGCAAGAGTGACAGCAGAAGTTGTTGATTTACTTCAAATTCCCGCATTCTTATGTAGACAAACTGACCTAATAGTTGCTGCAGCAGAAACCAAAAAGCCTGTAAATATTAAAAAGGCACAATTTCTAGCACCTTGGGATATGAAAAATGTAATTGATAAGATGAAGGAATGTGGAAATGAAAATGTGTTACTTTGTGAAAGGGGTACATCCTTCGGATATAATAATCTAGTAGTTGATATGACAGGTATTGTAGAAATGAAAAAATTTCAACAGCCTGTTGTTTTTGACGGTACTCATAGTGTTCAAAAACCTGGTGGTAGAGGAACAAGTACTGGCGGAAATAGAGAATATGTAGAATATTTGTCTAGATGCGCAGTATCTATTGGCATAGACGCATTGTTTTTAGAGACTCATCCTAATCCTGATAATGCTTTGTCAGATGGACCTAATATGGTTAAGCTAGATGATTTAGATGAAATATTAAAAAGATTACTTGAAATAGATAATATAGTAAAAGCATTTTAGAATATATGGGGTGATACATTTGAATTTAATTGATGAGGGGAAAAAAGTATTTGATATTGAGATTGAAACTTTAAATCAAATAAAAAATAACATTGATGATAAATTTGTAACCTTAATCACAATGATTATGGAATGTACTGGAAGAGTTATTATAACCGGTATGGGGAAATCTGGGCATATTGGCAGAAAAATTGCGGCTACAATGTGCAGTTTAGGAACACCTACATATTTTTTACATCCTGCTGAAGGATTACATGGGGATTTAGGTCGGGTTACTAAAGATGATATAATAATAGCAATGAGCAATAGTGGAGAAACAGATGAGATATTAGGTTTGATACCTTCTATAAAAGAGATAGGTGCAAAAATTGTCAGCTTGACAGGGAAAGAAGGCTCTACCCTAGAGCAAAATGCTGATTTATCAATTGTATTACCAATTATTAAGGAGGCTAGCGCATATAACTTGGCACCAACAACAAGCACAACAGCGATGCTTGTTTATGGTGATGCGATAGCGGTTGTACTTTCAAAATTAAAGGATTTTAGACCAGAAAATTTTGCTCTTTTTCATCCTAATGGAGCCTTGGGAAAAAGGCTCCTATTGAAGGTTAAAAACATAATGCATTCAGGCGATGATAATCCAGTGGTGCAAACAAGCTGTAACTTAAATCAAGCAATATATGTAATGAGCTCCAAAGGCTTAGGAGCCGTTAGTGTAGTAGATGAGGAAAATAATTTGGTTGGCATAATTACTGATGGTGACTTAAGAAGATATATTGAAAAAAATATGAATAATAGCGGATTTTTATCTGTATGTGTTTCGGAAATTATGACTTTAAATCCAATTTATATCGAAGAGAACCAGTTAGCAGTTCAAGCTCTCGACTTAATGGAAAACAGAGAAAGACAATTAATGGTATTGCCTGTAGTTAATTGTGATAAGAAGGTTGTTGGAATGGTTAGAATTCATGATATTATAAAAGCTGGAGTGGTAATTTAATGGATTTTAAAAAGTTAAGTAAAGTAAAAATGCTTATTATGGATGTAGATGGTACTTTAACAGATGGAAAGATATATATAAGTGATAATGGTGAGATCTTCAAGGCTTTTAATGTAAAAGATGGATATGGAATAAAATTATTAAAGGAATATGGTATAATACCGGCAATCATAACTGGTAGAAGCTCTGAAATTGTATCATTCAGAGCTAAAGAACTTGATATAGAAGATGTATATCAAGGGGTAGAAAGTAAAATAGAAAAATATAATGAACTAAAATTAAAGTATGATTTATCAGATGACGAAGTTGCCTATATAGGTGACGATTTGAATGATTTGGAAGTACTAAAAGTAGTAGGAGTTAAATTCGCAGTTAATAACTGTGTTGATTATATAAAAAGCTATGTTGATTATGTAACTAAATTGCCTGGTGGTGACGGTGCTGTTAGAGAAGTAATAGATATTTTAATAAGCAGTAGAAGTGTAGGTGATTAATTTGAACATTTTATTTTTACAAGGACATGAAGCAGATAAATTAAATTTATTTGCTGGGATTGCTAATAACTTAAATAATGATAATATTACTATGTTGGCATTCTCCAGTTATGAAAAAAGCTTTTATAAAAAATACACTAAGCATAAAATTGATTTTATACCTCGATTATTAAGTAAAATTTCAAAGGATAATCTGAACGAATATAAAAAGTACACAGAAGATGAACTTTTTGATATGTCCTTGTTTTCAAATAAATTTAATGAATTAAATAATTGGAAAGTTAATGCTGACTATATAAATAATTTAGTTGTAATTTTTTTAGAATATTTACATGAGAAAAACAAGCAGTCTAAGATTGATACAATTGTAATGTGGAATAATACTATGCTATTTGATAGAATAGCATGGCATTTTTGTATGAAAAATAACATTAATTATGTTATGTTTGAACAGGGTTACTTTAGACCTTTTACTCTTACAATTGATAATAAAGGCGTAAACTATGAAAACTCACTTCCTCGTGATAGGAAATTTTATGAAGATATTGTTGTTGATTATGATAGGTTACATCAATATCTTTCTAAAAGTGAATATCTTTCTAAGGATGATTTAATAAATATTAATAGAGATAGTAAATTTAAAAAATTGCTTTTCATAATAATGGATAAATTAAAAGCGAAATTTTCAAGTGATTTTATCGATTGCACTTATAATAATGAAAGTATAAATGAGAAAATTGTAAGAATAGTTAAGAAAAAGAATAATATTAATACTCATCAGGAAGAGTTACCAGAGAGCTATATTTTTGTACCTTTCCAAGTTCATGATGATTCACAAATTATTTTAAATTCTCCTAACATAAGGACAATGGAGGAATTAGTAGAAGTTGTTGATAAAGCAAGTAAAGAACTATATGAATTAGGTAGGAGAGACATCTATTTTGTATTTAAAGAGCATCCCGTTGACTTAAATAGGATAGACTATTCAGGTTTAAAAGAAAAGTATAAAAATAACAAACAACTTGTTTTTCTTAGCAGTGGTAATACTAATGAATTAATCAATAATAGTATGGCAGTTATAACTGTGAATTCTACTGTTGGTATAGAGGCATTAATGAAGAGTAAGAAGGTTATAACCTTAGGTAATGCTTTTTACAATATTGAAGGAATAGTTGAACACTGTGATGAATTAGAGAATTTATCTAAGTCTATAATTAAAACATTAGACAATGATTTTAATCAGGAACTAGTTGATAAGTTTTTATATTATTTAAGATTTGATTATCAGCTTGAAATGAACTGGAGAAATCCAAGAAATGAAGATATTAAAAAAATTGTAGCTTTTATTAAAAATAGCAAGGAAGATTAATATGTCAAATAAAGAAAAACAGTTGGCGAAAAATACAATCGTTTATTTCATAGGTAATTTTGGTAGTAAGTTCTTGACCTTCGTTTTGTTACCAGTATATACCCACTATTTGTCTAAAGCAGAGTACGGTAATTATGATATGATCAATACTACTGTAATGTTACTTGAGCCTCTTATAACTTTGAAATTGGTAGATGGTATATATAGGTGGCTGCTTGATGCAAAAACGGATAAAGAAAAATCGGATATTATATATAATGGTTGCTCAGTATCCATTAGAAATATAGCTATTACAAATATAATTTTATTATTTATTGGCCTATACTTGAATTTTAATTATCTAATATTAACAATAATTTATCTTGATGCTAGGATAATAAATTCGTATTTAGGTCAAATTGCTAGGGGCCTAAAAAAGAGTACTGTTTTTGCAGTGTCTGGAATCATATATACAATCAGTATGTTAATACTTAATATATTTTTTATTGCGGTATTAAGAATGAATGTTGATGGTTTATTACTATCTGGTATAATCGCAAATACTATTTCTAATATATATCTCATCATATTTAGTAATATAAAAAAATTTTCACATGATATGGAATTTAATAAGAAATTAAGAAAAGATATATTGCGATATTCTATACCGTTAATTCCAAGTGCGATAAATTGGTGGATAATGAGAGCCTCAGATAGGTATATTTTGAATTATTTCTTAGGGGTTGAAGCCAATGGTGTATATGCTATAGCCAATCAATTTCCTTCTGCCATAACAATGATTAATAATATATTTTACTTAGCATGGCAAGAAAGTTCTATAATCGAATATAATTCTGACACTAGAGATAAATTTTACTCTAATATGTTTAATATATATTTCAAGTTTCAGTTCACCGTTGTAATAGGTATGATAGCTTTTACTATACCAATGATGACGTTATTAATTGATGATAATTTCTTTGAAGCATGGAAATATACTCAATTCCTTTATGTAGGAGCTATGTTTAATAGCTTTGCATCTTTTTATGCTACAGGATATTTAAGTGTAAAAAATACTAAAGGGGCCTTTAATACATCTATCGCTGGAGCAATCGCCAATATAATAGTTCATGCTGGTACTATTCATTGGATTGGTATACAAGCAGCCTCCTTATCTACTATGATAGGCTTCATGTTAATGTGGTTATTAAGAGTGTATGAAACAAGGAAATATTTCAAAATAAAGATTAATGCTAAAGAGTTTTCTATATTAAGTATTATTACAACTATTTATATTATTACTAGCTTCTACTACAATATTTACGTGATATTAATTCAAATTGTTGTAGCTATAATTATATTCTTCTATTATAATCGGGAGCTCATAAAAAGTGCTGTATCTTTAGTGTCAAAGAAGCTTAATTCTAGGAGGATTTAGTAATGAGTCATGATAAAGATAATAGCAATGTAATGGGTTCAACACTAGCTTACAATTATTGTATAGGTTGTGGTGTTTGTAGCAGTGTTTGCCCTACGAATGCTATATCAATGAATTATACAGAGAAAAAAGAATACAATCCTGTTGTAGATAACAGTCTATGTATAAGCTGTAAGGAATGTGTTAAATATTGTCCCCATACAATTAACAAGGTTAATTCGGAGGCTAAAAAAATTTGTGGTTCTAAAGATCCCAATAGCTATGGAATTGAAAATAGTCAGTTACTGTTAGGTTACGATTCTAATGAAGGTGATAGAAAAAAAAGTGCGTCTGGTGGTATAACATCAAAGCTAGCTATTCATATGCTTAATAATGGTATTGTTGATGCTGTCATACATGCTGAAATGATTGAGGGAAAGATAGGTGAACCACATTATAAAGCTTCTATAAGTTTTTCAGAAAAGGAAGTTAATGATAAAAGAAGTTCCTATTACGGACCAATAACCTTTGATGAAGTTTTATCGGAATTTAAAGGTAAACATAATTCTATTCTTTTAATAGGGGTTCCCTGTGTCATAAGAGCTTTTACAGGATTATTTAAAAATAATCCTAAATACAATAAAAATAAGATTTATACTATAGCCTTGTCTTGTAGTCACAATGTAAGTGGAATGTTTGTTGATTATTTAGCTGAATCCTTAAAAATTAATAAAGAACAAAAGTTTAAAGTGAATCTACGAAATAAAGATAATATTAAGGATGCAAATAATTACAATAATCATTTTTTTGATAAGAGTCAAGATTTGAGTAAGATTAATAGATATCAATCTATATTCACTGAAACATGGAGAAGCTATTTTTTTGCTATTAATGTGTGTAATTATTGTTCTGATTTCTGGGGATATACAGCAGATATTTCTGTAAAGGATGCTTGGGGAGAAAAGTGGGCCCAAGATCCGCTTGGTAAGAGTATTTTAGTAGTTAGAAGCAAAGAGATAGTTCAGATGTTAGATGATATCAAATCATTAGTATTGGAGAAACTAGATTTTGATAAAATAAAAAATTGTCAGAAGGATACTACTAAGTATAAGCAAGTAGAAACTATTAACAAAATAAACAAGAGTAAAGTAACTTTTAGAAACATTAGAAATGGTTTATTTGCTAAGAATTTAATCTTGAATAAGTCTAAGATATTATACATGAAATATGGCTACGAGAAGTCCTATAAAAAAATGAAAAAGTATATTGTCATCAGTAAATTTTTAGGTAAGTATTCAAGATTACATGATAAGTTGTTCAATTTTAAATAATTATTGTTGCAAAGGATGCTTATTAGGGAGTTAAGGGGAGATGATTTATACTATGGGCATAGAAAATAAGCTAAAAAGGGCAAAAAAGATTTTATTATTAGGAGGGTATGGATATGGTAATGTAGGAGATGAAGCTCAATTAAGTGCTACTATCGACATTATAAAAGAGGAGTACCCTAATAGCATAGTAAAAGTATTAACACCAAACCTAAGTTATACTGCTAGAGAACATAATTGCTCTGTTGGGCTAGCACCTAGAGTAGCATTTTATGATCAAGGCACCTCTAAAATATATAGTATTAATAATAAAAATAAGAAATCTCCAATACATTATTTAGGTAATGAGTTTTTCAAGTTATTGTTTCTTTTAAGGTCATTTTGGATAATGTTTAATGCTGTACTTATAAAATTACATTTACCTTCATTTTTATTGGGAGCAAAGAGAGTAGCTCTATTAGAGGAAATAAGAACTTCAGATTTAGTTTACTTTGTAGGTGGGGGATATCTTACAGGTAAAACTTTAAGTAGATTGTGGGATGGGATGTTTTTTATTAGAATAGCAAACATCTTTAAAGTTCCGGTTGTAGCGTCTGGACAAACAATTGGAGTTTGGAATAGTAGATTTAATAAAGTACTGGCAAAATGGGGGCTAAAAAAAGTAAGAGCAATTACATTAAGGGATCCTGAAGATTCACTAGCAGCATTAAAGGAAATCGGTTTAGAGGGAGAAAATATATTTGTGACCTGTGATGACGCATTATTTTGTCGAAAAGAAGAAAGTCAAAAAGAAGTAGAAAAATTCTTAATTGATTCTGGTATGGATGCAATTAAAATTAAAGAAGGGTTCGTTACTTTAAATATTCATTATTGGGGATTGAATACTCAGGCTGAGAAAAATGATTTGTTAGTTAAAATAAAAAGTATAGTAGATGTTACGAAGGAAAAAGGATTTAATAATATTTTATTTATTCCGATGACACCAAGTGATGAGCAAACAATAGATGATTATTTATCTAGCTATAAAGAAGAAGGACTTTATAAGTTTAAATATGAATATGATTTTAGAATTATTAGAGCTGTTATTGCTCAATCAAAACTTTGCATAACTATGAAGCATCATCCTATAATTTTTGCTGTTGGTGAAAAGAAACCAGTAATTAGTCTTGCTCTTGGAGACTACTACGAGCATAAGAATAAAGGAGCTTTAAAACTAGTTGGACTTGATAAATATAATGTATCATTAGATGATAAAGATTATTTGTTATATTATAATGATAGAATAGATAGCATTATTAATAACGAGGAGAATATAAAAAGCATAATTGAAGAGAACTTTAAACACATAAAAGAAAGAAAGAAAAAGTTTATTAGTATAGTGAAAGAACAGATTAATTAAAAGCAAAACACAATCTAAAAAACACCTACATGGATTGCAAATCCATGTAGGTGTTTTTTTTAATAAATTTCAATATAGTCAATGAACTGGGTTAAAGCTGTAGCATTAGCATTTTTACTACCTGTAATCTCGATTTTAACAGTATGAATACCGTAGGCTAAGTCATCCTTAGAATAAACGAGTTTTTTATAAACTTGAGAACTACTATAGTTGTCAATGGTATAAGAAGTATCATCAATAGTAATTTTAGCGAAACCTCTATTAGAGTTAACAGGAGCATACCAGTTGAATCCAGTACCAACGAAGGTGAAAGTAAAGTAATCGCCTACAGTATTAGAATATTTAGCAGTAGTTTCACTGTTAGATTCATGGGAGTTAACTTTCCAATTGCCAACATATTTGATACCAGGATGACTGTCTTCATATTTACCTTCTGTCAATGTAACTATTTTATCTCCTATAGTAAGACTCTTCACCCCAGCCGTATACTCAATCTTCTGATTAACAATCTGACTATTACTTAACTTAATCCTTACATTATTTCCATTAACACTTAATGGATCGTTATTGCTTATAGTTTTAAATGTTTGGGTTCCTTCCTTTAAAGCCTTAGCTTTTATTACGAATAAGGTTCCTGACTTATTTAGTCCAGATCTTGCTCCCCCTAAAGCGGTGTAGTTGCTGAAGTAGCCTGTACTAATTTCGTCCTCTAAAATGCCGTAGAATTGGGCCTCGCCGTTCCATGCGCTTCCTGGTAAGATTTCTTCTATGCTAAAAAGAGTTGGGTCAAATTTAAAATCTATGGAAGCACCATAAAGGTCTTCTACATTTGATATATTAACGTTAATATCAAATGTATCTCCTGGAGCTATATTTTCCTTGCTAAAGGAATATGTTATTGTAGCAGTGCTAGCTGCTTTTACTTTAATGCCAGTGGGTATTGCTATACTTAAAAGTAAAAACAGCATAGTGAATAAAGAAGTAAACCTAAAACAAACTTTTTTCTTCACAAAAAGTCCCCCTCTATTTTTTAAAATTGATACAAGGTTTAAATAGATAAACAACTTAGCTGTGGTATTTAAGCTATGAGCTAAAGTTGAATAGCTACCTAAATTAATGCTTGTACAAAAAATGCTTTTAATATGATTATATAAAAAAATATCGATTTGTGAATGGACAAATAACAAAAATTTCAAAAATGTAACAAGAATATTTAATTTTTAACATAAAACATCAAATATGTTAATTAAATAATTTTTATACAAGGAAAAGCTTCAGCAAATTTTTCTACTAAATAAAGTTTAGTGGATTTATTGTAAAATCTTTGGTAGAATATTATGAGTATTATTTAAAAGCAGAATTGTAAAAAAGGGAGGATACTTAGATGTTATGTGCTTTAATAATGGCTGGAGGAAAAGGTGAGCGTTTTTGGCCCTTGTCTACAGATACGAGACCTAAGCAGTTTTTAAATCTCTTAGGAGATAAAACCATGATACAAATGACTGTGGAAAGATTAACTAGGTTAATGCCTTTGGATAGAATATTTATAGTAACAGGAGAAATTTATAAGGATATTGTTAAGGAGCAGCTTCCCAATCTGCCAGAGAGGAATATCATATTAGAGCCGGTTGGAAGAAATACAGCTCCTTGTATAGCCCTTTCAGCTCAGTATATAAAACAGTTTTATAAGGATGCAGTTATAGCAGTGCTACCATCAGATCATTTAATCGGCGATGATGAAAAGTTCTTGGAAATATTACTAGCAGGTGGTAATTTCGTCCAGGAAAATAAAGAAGCTATAGTTACAATAGGTATTACACCAGATAGGCCAGAGAGTGGTTATGGCTATATTAAATTTAAGGAAAGAATTTCTGAGCAAACTAATCAGAGCGATGTAGCTATGGATATGGATAGTATAAACATACTTTCTGTGGAAGCTTTTGTGGAGAAACCATCTAAGGAAGTAGCAAAGCAGTACTTAAAGGAAGGCAACTATTTATGGAATGCTGGCATGTTTATATGGCATGTAGATAATATTATAGAGCTTACAAGGAGATTTATACCTAATACATACAAGATAATTAGCTCCATTGATATGACTAACAGAGAAGCTTTTATTGAGCAATGCAGAAGTAGATATCCAGAGGTAGATAATATATCAGTGGACTATGCTATTATGGAAAAGGCAGAGCATATTCATGTTATACCAGGGGATTTTGGCTGGGATGATATTGGTAGCTGGTTTGCTGTAGAAAGATATAGCGATAAGGACGAATTTAACAATGTTTGTAAGGGGCAGGTAAGGAGTATAGATTCTAATAGTAATCTTGTTATTTCTTCTGGAAAGCCTATAGTTGCTGTAGGAGTAGAAAACTTATTAGTGGTAGAAAGCGATGAGGTTATCTTTGTTTGTGCAAAGGAGCATTTAGAAAAGCTAAAGGAAATTAAGAAAAAGGTTACTGAATAAGCTAATAAAAATTTGACTAAACCGGTTAAGAAGGGACTGTTGTGTAAAAACTGATTCAATTTATCAGTTTTGCAGCAGTCCTTTTGTCTATCCATCTTTTAATGTCTTGATTTTGCAAGAAAACACCCTACATTACATATTATTATGGAATAAAATGTGACATAGTGTAAATACGTGTAATTTTAATACGATTACAAATATTTTAAGGTACTGTAAAAAGTTTATGAAAAACTAGCTTCAAAACTACCAACAAACTGA
>ERZ773359.4374-NODE-4374-length-14878-cov-11.856304_pt1 | contig 14878 bp, 15 predicted proteins | sample MGYA00374955_ERZ773359 | MGnify/ENA primary metagenome ERZ773359 (study PRJEB29098, sample SAMN04486028) | biogas fermenter metagenome | study: EMG produced TPA metagenomics assembly of the Biogas fermentation microbial communities from Germany - Plant 4 DNA1... | reverse complement strand
GCAATGTTTCTGGAGAAAGAGGCTATTTACCGGGCAATGGAGATTTTACGCCCGGAAGATTTTTATAAAGATGCCCACCGCTTGATCTACCAGACGGTACTCGACCTGACTAACCGGGGTGAACCGGTGGATCTGGTGACGGTGACGGAGGATTTGCGCCAGAAAGACTTGATGGAAAAGATCGGGGGAGTTACTTACCTGACCGAACTGGCCGGTTCGGTGCCGACCGCCGCCCACGTCGAGTTTTACGCCCGGATTGTGGAAGAAAAATCGCTGCTTCGCCAGTTAATTCACGCGGCGACGGAGATCGTGTCTTTAGGGTACGATGCCCAGGATGAAGTGGGTAACATCCTTGACCGGGCTGAGCATCTCATCTTTTCCATTGCCAACCGGCGGACCGGCCGGAATATGGTTAATCTGAAAAACATTTTGATCGAAACCTTTGAGCAGATTGAAAAGCTTTACGAATCGCGAGGGGCGGTGACCGGTGTCCCGACCGGGTTTGGCGATCTGGACCGCTTGACCGCGGGCTTCCAACCTTCCGACCTAATCATCCTGGCGGCCCGCCCCAGTATGGGAAAGACGACTTTTGCTTTGAATATCGCCGAACATGTGGCGGTTAATCTGAAGATTCCCGTGGTCGTCTTCAGCTTGGAGATGTCCAAGGAACAGCTGGCGATGAAACTACTCTGTTCCGAAGCAGGCGTTGATAACCAGCGGATCCGGACGGGAAACCTCCAGGAAGAAGACTGGCCCCGTCTCTCCCATGCCCTTGGCCGTTTGAGTGAATCGACCATGTTTATTGATGATTCCCCCGGTCTTTCGGTGTTGGATGTGCGGGCCAAAGCCCGTCGGATCAAATCCGAGTATGGATTGGGCTTGATCGTCATTGACTATCTCCAACTGATGCAAGGACCCAAGCGGATCGAGAATCGGCAACAGGAAGTATCGGAGATTTCACGGGGCTTGAAGGCGTTGGCGCGGGAGCTTTCCGTGCCCGTGATTGCCCTTTCACAGCTTTCGCGGGCGGTCGAGCAAAGACAGAACAAACGCCCAGCTTTGTCCGATCTGCGCGAATCCGGTTCGTTGGAACAGGACGCCGATCTGGTCTGTTTCCTTTACCGGGAGGATTATTACGAACCGGAGACCGAGAAGAAAAATATCACCGAGTTTATTGTGGCTAAACACCGGAACGGGCCTTTGGGGACGGTTGAATTCCTCTTCCAGAAAGAGTATAGTAAATTTATGAGCCTGGAGAGATTCCGCAAACCTGAGAACTAAAGGAGGCTCCCGGATTGACGCCGCTTAAAATCATCATTATCGCCGACGGGGAAGACAAGGCCTGTTGTACCCAAGCCCCCGATTTAAGAACACAGATCCGTTATCTGGCGCAGGGATTGGTTTTGGCCTACGGTGAACAGCTGAAGGTGGAATTCCTTGATCTAAACCGGAATCAGGATCATCCTCTAGTCCGGCAAGCGCAGGCCGCCGGGCGAAAGTTTCCGCTCCTCCTGTATAACGGGGAGGTTAAGTTTGAAGGGGGGATCCCCTTGTTGGCGTTGAAGACCCTTTTTGACCGGGCGGGTCTGGTTCCCCTGACGGCGGCGGGCGATGAAGATAAAAAGTGACCTTGGGGTAGAATAATAAGCAGAAGGATATGAAGGACACGTTCAGCGCGGCAAGCGCCGCCTGAAGATTTGCGCGTTAGTTTACACCGCGAGGCGGGCTTTTAATATTTGGTTAGGTTATATTCATGCTTTCTGCTAAGATTTCCTAGAGAGATAAGGAAAAGAGAGTTTTAACTGAGTTAAAAGCTTAATGTAAAGTTAAAAAGACGGAGGGGATTGCTGATGCGAAAAACCAGCTCCTTGATCTGGATCCTCCTTGTGTTGGCCCTATTATTTGTGCTTTTTATTTCCCCCGGTTATCTGCGGCGCGAGGCGAATCCACCGGAAACCCCACAGTCACCGGAAGTCCCCGGCGCGACCGAGCGTGAACAGGACGTAACCTTGTTCTTCCCCAACCAGGAGTATATTCAGACCGGCCGGGCCGATCTGCCGATGCTGAAGACAGTGACGCGGCGAATAAAGGCCACCGACGAAACCCTGGTCGAAAAGGTCCTGGCCGAACTCCGGAAGCCGCCGACGGACGAAGGAATGTCCACGGCGCTCCATGATCAACTGAAAATCCTCTCCGCATGGCAGGAAGGGCGTCGGGCCTATGTCGATTTCTCCAGTGATAACCTATACGGGGGTTCGCTCCAGGAAACGCTTCTGGTGCACCAGATTGTGAAAACCTTGACTACACTACCGGGAATCGAAGCGGTCCAATTTCTAGTTGAAGGAGAAAAACGGGAAAGCTTGATGGGGCATATTTCCACCGACGAACCACTGGGTGCCGATGAATTATAATAGTAAATAAGCGAAGGAAAGCCTCTCCCAACAGGAAGAGGCTTTTTGATTGGTAGAAAAGAAAGACTGTTCAAAGGGGAAATTTTCCGCTATAATCATAAGTAGATCTTAAGACTTAGTGATAAAGGAATGAGAAGATGACGGGAAAACGCCTGACAAAAGAGGCGCGCCACCGCACTCTGCTGAGCAAAATAGAAGCCAATCCGCTCCTCACCGATGAGCAGTTGGCCAAGGAATTGGGCGTTAGCATTCAAACAATCCGCCTCGACCGCTTGGCTTTAGGTTTACCCGAAATGAAAGAGCGGGCGAAAAACCTTGCTTCACGGGCGCTGGGCGGCGAGCACCATCCGGCTTCTTTGGAAGTCGTGGGTGAGCTGCTTTACTGTGAACCGGGGGTTGGCGGCTTGTCCCGGATGGTGGCGGAACCGGGGATGAGTTTAACTCGATATAACGTAATCCGCGGGCATTACCTGTTTGCGCAAGCCAACTCTTTAGCGGTGGCCGTGGCCGATGCGCCCCACGCCTTAACCGGGTCGGCGCGGGTGGAGTTTCCCCATCCCGCCCAAGTCGGTGAGGTCCTCATGGCCCGGGCGCGGGTCATGGAAAAACGGGGACGCCGCTTTGTGGTGGAAGTGGTCACCAGAGTGGAAAATAAAGAAGTTTTTCAGGGTAAGTTTTTGATTTTGGCCTTGGATGAGAAAACGCTGGCCGAAGGGAAGTATGGTGTAGAAGGAAAAGCGACCGGTAACGGGAGGGAAAAGGATGAATAAATCACGAATCACTACGTTATTAGGGATTAAATACCCGGTTCTTCAAGGTGGGATGGCGTGGCTCGCCACGGCCGAACTGGCGGCTGCGGTGTCCAACGCTGGCGGGTTGGGGCTGATTGCGGCGGGGAGTGCGCCTGGCACTTGGGTTCGGGAACAGATCCAGAAGGCGCGCACGCTAACCACGAAGCCTTTTGGGGTAAATGTGATGCTCCTCTCCCCTTACGTTGATGAAGTTATCCAGATCATCATTGAGGAAAAAATACCGGTGATTACGACCGGGGCCGGGAACCCCGGTAAATATATGCCAGCCCTGAAAGAGGCCGGGGTGAAAGTGATTCCGGTAGTAAACTCGGTAACCTTGGCGAAAAGGCTGGAGAAATCGGGGGTCGACGCGGTGATCGGGGAAGGGATGGAAGCGGGGGGACATATCGGGACGGAAACAACGATGGTCCTCATCCCCCAACTGGCCGATGCCCTTCAAGTGCCGGTGATCGCCGCCGGGGGGATTGCCGATGGCCGCGGCATGGCCGCCGCTTTCCTTCTGGGTGCCGATGGCGTCCAGATTGGAACCAGATTTATCTGCGCGGAAGAATGTATTGTCCATGAAGACTATAAAAAGATGGTGCTCAAAGCGGCGGATCGTTCCACGGTCATTACGGGGCAGAGCACTGGGCACCCGGTGCGGGTCCTAAAAAACAAGTTAGCCCGGAAATTCCTGGCTGCCGAGGCAGAAGGGGCTTCCCCCGCTGAACTGGAAGCAATGGGCGCGGGCGGTTTAGCTGCGGCTTTCCGTGGAGAGGTGGAGGAAGGATCGGTGATGGCGGGACAAGCAGCGGCTTTGGTCAACCGGATCGAACCGGCGGCCGTGATCATCGAAGAGTTGGTCAGCAAATGCCGGGAATTGCTCGGGGACTGCTGACTTGTAACGCAAAGGAGACGGTTGAATTTGAAGCCAAAGGACGTCATCGTTTATAATTTAGAGCAAGCGTTAGAAGCTGGTGGGTGTCCACTCTGCCGCTGTCTGGCCGAGGCGACAAAACGTTATCTGACCAATCTGCTTTATGAGTTTGTCAACGACCCACGGACCCGGGATCAGCTGCGGGCGGCGGGCGGTTTCTGCCGTGAACACTCTTGGGTTTTACAACGGATGGGAGATCCTTTGGCCCATTCTATTATCTACGCGGACTTGATTGATGCTTTCTGTACTGAACTGGACCAGACATCAGGGGTCTTGCGCGGAGGCCCTTCCCTATTAGGGACGGAGAAAGATCGGATTTGTGCCGTTTGCCGGGAAGAAGCAGCTATGGAAGACCGCTATGTGGATGGGCTTCTTGGTGCGCTCCGCAATGGGGCCTTCCGCGATAAATACCGGCAGGCGGGTTATTTATGCCTTCCCCATTTCCGGAAGGCTTATGGTCGGAACCGTAATAAGGAAGAACGGGCTTTCCTGGCAGAAGTACAAAGCGCTTACTTATCCGGTTTAAGCAGCGAGCTGAAAGAGTTTATTCGGAAGTCCGATTACCGGTATGCCCATGAACTGCCCGGAACGGAACGGGATGCCTGGATTCGTGCGGTCCGCTTTTGGGTTGGCCCGCAGGATCTGGAGGCATAAATGGCGTTCTAACCCGATAACAAAAAGGCGGAAAAGGATTAAACGGCCCGGAAGCGCAAGGGGCCGTTTTTCTATGCGCGAGATGAAAACGGTCTTTCGCCAACCGTATTTGTTTTTTGTTGTTGATTATTATCGATTACTCGCTTATAATAGTACATGTTAATATATGTCTTATATGTCTTATATGTCTTAAAAATAGCGTCTATAATGCAAGTTTGCATTATAGATGTAAGGCTAAAGCAAGAGTTAAAAACAGATGGGGAGAGTCGGGGCGATGCGTAAAAAAATGTTTCCGGAAGAAAGGCTGAAGGTGATCTTTAACCTCCTGAAAGAAAGAAAAAAAATTTACGTGAATGAACTTGCCAAAGAACTTGCGATGAGTAAGTCAACGATCCGGATGGATCTGGCCGAACTAGAATCCCGTGGGTTAATCAATCGCACCCATGGGGGAGCAGTGTTAAAAGAGGAATTGTTGTTTGATACGCTTAACCAAACGGACAAAATAAACCTGGAAATAAACCTCAGAATTCATAAGAATCAAGCGGAGAAAGATGCGATCGGTAAATTAGCGGCTTCATTGGTCAACGATGGGGATACGATTATGATTGACGGCGGAAGTACCACACAATATGTGGCAAAGTATCTTGCCGCGAAAAAGGGACTGACCATCATCACAAATTCCTTTTATATGATGCCCGAACTGATGAATATTGATGACGCTGCCGTTTATCTAGCTGGCGGATTGGCCTATAAACAAAATGGGATCTTAATGGGCGATTTAACCAATGAATTTGTCAGTCATTTTAAACCCCAGAAGTTAATTCTGGGGATTGATGGTATCTCGCTGAACCAGGGTCTGACCGTGGCTGATTCCTTATATCCCTCGGTGGCCTCCATCAAGCGGAAGATGATTGAGGCTTGTTCGCAAATAATCGTGGTGGCCGATCACACGAAACTCGGCAAGGTGTGCGTAATGCCGATCGCCCCATTGAAGCAGGTTAATTACTTGGTAACCGATGCGCATGAGAAATCGCAAGAAATTGTGGAAAAGATCAAAATGCTTGGACCGGAGGTCTTGCTTGCCAGCGTATAAAAGCGGATTTCTTTTGGGAACAATATACAAATGAGAACAACTACCAATGAACGGTAGTTGTTTTTTTATTATTTGTGATTAATCGTTGACACCAAACATTAACCAATATATAATAATGGCACAGAGCAACAAGAAACAACAACAAACAACAATTTCAACCATTAATCTGTCCCGAAATTAATCGGGTAACTTAAGGACGGTGAAGATAAAGCGATGGACATTTTAATTTCCGATGTGATCCTCCCCGCGACAGTCGACTTGGATTACGGCAGTTTCAAGGACAAGGATGAATTATTCCGCCATATGGTATCGCTTTTATATAAAGCAGGCAAAATAGACTCGGAGGCCAAATTTTTAGAGGCCCTTTATGAACGGGAAGCACTTGGTTCGACTTATATGGGTAACGGAATTGCGATCCCCCATGGAAAAAGCGATGCGGTAATCAGTTCGGGAATAGCTTTCTGTCGGTGTACTGAAGGTGGTTTATATGAATCCGCTAACGAGTCCGGGATCGTCAAATTAGTCTTTATGTTTGCTGTACCCGCGGAAACCGGTGACGGAAGCTACCTTAAACTTTTATCAACTTTGGCCCGTTTGTTGATGCATGAAAGTTTTATTGAAAGCTTATACGAAGCCAAGGATTATACAGATGTAGTGGAGGCCATCAAGGCCGCAGAAGCAGAGTTAGGAAAGTAAGAAAAAGGAGGTGAGCGGATGAAAATCGTAGCGATAACTTCATGTGCCACTGGGATCGCCCATTCTTACATGGCGGCGGAGGCGATCACCAAAACCGCAAAAAAGAAGGGACATCAAGTGAAAGTAGAAATCCAAGGGGCTTTGGGGATCGAAAATCAATTGTCGAAGGCAGATATTGAAAATGCCAACGTAATTATTTTTGCCAACGACGTGGGCATCACAAAGCTGGAAAGATTTGCCGATCATAAAGCTAAAATCATTCAAACAAGCCCCCATGAAGTTATCAAAGATCCAGAATCTGTTTTGGCGAAAGCCGAAAATTTAGTGGAAGGGCAGTAATACATCTATTCCGTCGTCGCCCCGCTGGCTACTGCCCCGCACAACGAAGTGCTAAAAAGAAAGCCACGAGAGCGACCAACCTCGGCAGTGCTGTATTTGGTTGTTCATGCCGGCTACAACCAGTATCGACAATTTTATTAATCCATGTCGGGTGAACAACTAAAGCCATCATCTAAGTAGTACTAAACAAAAGGCCTGAAAGCAGTAAAATAAAAAGGAGTGCGAATGATGAGTAATAAGTTTTCTGAGGTAGGCAATCAGCTTAAAAAAGCATTACTGACTGGCGTATCGTACATGATTCCTTTCGTTATTCCTGGTGGAATACTGATTGCGCTGGGTTTCGCGTTAGGTGGTATTTATGTCTATGAAACACCAGGGTTTGCTGCCGATATGTTCAGCTGGGGTAAAATTGCCTTTGGTTTAATGGTCCCGGCTCTAGGCGGTTATATTGCCTATTCGCTGGCGGACCGTCCTGGTCTGGCTCCTGGGTTTATCGCGGGGATGATCGCGGAGACACAGGGCTCGGGCTTTATCGGGGCGATCATCGGTGGTATCCTTGCCGGTTATATTGTTTTGGCGATTAGAAAAATACCTTTACCGGCAGCCCTTCGTTCTTTGATGCCCACCTTGATTATTCCGTTATTCGGTACCTTCTTTGTGGGCGTGACCATGACTTATATTATTGGCGTTCCGGTTACTTGGCTTAACACCGCGATGACGCAGGTCTTGGCGAATATGGATGGGGGAAGCTTGGTCATTCTTGGTCTTGTACAAGGTGCTATGTTGGCGGTGGATATGGGTGGTCCCATTAACAAAGCAGCGTACGCCTTTGCTCTCGCAGCGGCCTCCGTGAATAACTGGGGTCCAATGGCGGCTAACTTTATCGCTTCGATGAGCCCGCCAATGGGTCTTGCCATCGCAATGTTGCTGGCAAAAAGAAAGTTTACCGATGTGGAGAGAAAAGGAATTGGTGGCTGTTTCATTGGTGGCTGTGTAATGATTACGGAGTTCGCGATTCCCTATGCGGCCGCTGATCCGCTGCGCGTTATCCCCTCTTTGATGGTTGGTAGTGCTTTTGGCGCGGCGCTCTCGTATGTTTTTGGACTAACATTACAGGCACCCCACGGTGGAATGCTCGTAATGTTCTTAGTGAACAAACCACTTGCATGGCTGTTTGTGCTGGCTTTAGCAAGCTTAGTGACGGCTTTAATGCTCATCCTGCTTAAACCGAATGTAGACGAACAGAGTGAAGTGGAAGTGGCATAATTAATCATAAGTAAAAGCTAAGGGATAAATTGATATTTATCCCTTAGCTGTCCTTTATCCTAGCGCAAGAAGGCCCTTTTGTTCCCCAATAATCTTTAAAAGGAGAAGACAGATGGTTTCGATGACAGTTACCCTCAACAATAAGTCGGGTCTGCATGCAAGACCAGCCAGCTTATTCACCAAGGAAGCGGCAAAATACCAAGCAGCGGTTAAAGTGATCAAAGACGGGCAAGAATATAATGCGAAAAGTATACTATCGGTCCTTAGTATGGGTGCGGCTCAAGGGACAGAACTAACGATTACGGCCGAAGGTGAAGATGAAGAACAGGCCCTCAAAGCGTTAAAAGAACTATTTGATCAAAATTTTGGAGAATAACGAAGATGAAGGGTATTGGAGTATCGTCCGGAATTGCCATTGGTTATGTCTTAAAAAAGGAAGAAACAGTCCAAAAGATTGAGCGTAAAACAATTGAGGATTCCGGAGCAGAGATGAAGCGGTTAAACGAGGCTCGTCAAACAAGTATCGCGCAGCTCGACCAGATAATCCAGAAGATGCAGCAAGAGAACCGTGACGAGGAAGCGCAAATTTTTGAAGCACATAAGATGTTAGTTGGTGATGATATCTTCTTTGGTGAAGTAGAACAGATGATCTTGAAGGAAAAAGTTAACGCCGAATGGGCATTACAGGTCATCACCGACGCTTACATAAAACAATTCGCCAGTTTTGAGGATGAATATCTTCGTGAAAGACAAGCTGATCTTGTTGACATCAGAAACCGCATCACCAAAATACTACTGGGAATCGAAGAAAAAGAGCCGGATGCCGTTTCCGATGAGATGGTCATAGTCGCTAAAGACTTAGCTCCTTCCGATTTTGCCAAAATGGACCTGTCCAAAATAATTGGCTTTGTCACTGAGAAAGGGAGTAAAACTTCCCATGTCTCGATCATGGCAAGATCCTACGGCGTACCCGCTGTCGTTGGTGTGGAAGCGATCTTTACCAAGGTCAAAAATGGTGACGCCATTATCATTGATGGCGAAGCAGGGACTGTTCTCTTAAATCCGACCGCAGCTGAACTTGATACATATCAAAGAAAGCAGCAAAAGCTACAGGAGTTCAACACCCGACTGCAGGCTTTAAAAGACCGTGAAACCTGTTCGCTGGATGGTAAGAAATTTACGATTGCTGCGAACATCAGTGGGCCACAAGATGTTGATGCTGTTTTAGCAAACGGTGGCGAAGGCATCGGTCTATACCGGACAGAGTTTCTCTTCTTAGATCGGGATTCGTTTCCTTCTGAGGAAGAACAGTTTACCGTTTATAAATCAGTTGTTGAGAAAATGAAAGGGAAACCGGTTGTCTTTAGAACGCTTGATGTTGGCGGCGACAAAGAACTTCCCTATTTAGATATTCCCCCGGAGGATAACCCGTTTCTGGGCTTTCGGGCGATCCGGATTTGTTTGGCGAACCAAGAATTGTTTCGTACCCAATTGAGGGCGCTCCTGCGCGCTAGTGAATACGGGAATTTAAAGATCATGTTTCCGATGATCTCCAGCCTTGAAGAGTTAAGGGCGGCCAAAGCGCAATTGAAGGCAGTAAGTGCCGAACTGGAAAAAGAAAATATTGACTTTGCGGAAGATATTGAAGTAGGAATGATGGTAGAAGTACCAGCGGCCGCAATGATCGCAGAGATCTTCGCCAAGGAAGTGGACTTTTTTAGCATCGGGACCAATGATTTAATTCAATATACGACCGCGGTTGACCGGGGTAACCAAAGAATAGCCCATCTCTACACCGAGTACCACCCAGCGCTCTTTCGTCTGATTCAACGGATTGTGGACGCTGCGCATCAGGAAGACATCTGGGTTGGGATCTGTGGTGAAGCGGCGGCCAACCCAAGACTGGCCCCCATCTATGCGGCAATGGGCGTCGATGAATTGAGTGTTGATTCCAAATCCATCTTGAAGATCCGGTGGATGTTGAATAATAGCTCCTGCCTTGAAATGGAAAAGGTTATTGCCCAAATAATGGAGATGCCGACGGCGGAAGAGATTGAGGCTTATCTCCATAAGCTAAACGAGCGTATCGAGCTGGGGTGAGCATCACCTTTAGGAGGAACTTTAGCCAAACGGTTTGGCGGAAAAGGCTGATCGGGGAGGTGGTGCCTTTCGGGAGGGACAGTGGCGAGCGAATTTTTGCAAAGGTTTTTGCGAGTCTGTGAACTTATGATTGGTCGTTAGTGCAAAGATAGATTAAAAGAAGTGGGGGAATTAAAATGCTGGTTAATATGAGAGAAATTTTAGCAGTAGCGGAACAAGAAAAGTATGCGATCCCATGCATCAACACACCGAATGTGGAGACCATCCGTGCGGTAATCAACGCGGCAGAAGAGCTGAATACCCCGGTCATCATCGACCATGCCGAAGTGCATGATAAACTCATTCCGCTTGAGCGCATTGGCCCCGAAATGATTAAATATGCCGAGAAAGCCAAGGTCCCGGTATGCGTACATTTAGATCATGCCACCAATTTAAGTTTTGCCCTGCGGGCGATTCGGGTTGGTTTCCCGTCAATCATGTACGATTGCAGCGCTCTGCCTTTTGAGGAGAACGTCAAAAGGGTCAAAGAATTTGTTGAGATCGCGCACGCGTTGGATATCACCGTTGAGGCCGAAATCGGGATTATGGTTTCTGCGCTTGAAGACACTCATGAAGATGAAGATGCGGAAAGCCGAGTCCTCACCAACGAGGAAATCAGAGAATTTTTTACGGATCCAGAAGAAGCACGCGTCTTTGCGGAAAAAACCGGCTGTGATGCGCTGGCCGTATGTTTTGGAACGATGCATGGGATCTACGCGGAACCGCCTGTTCTTGACATTGAAAGGGTTACAGCGATCCGCGCGGCCTTACCCGCGAATTGTCGTGTCGTGATGCACGGCGCATCGGGGGTCGATTTTGCCCAGGTGCAAAAGGCAATCGATGCCGGATGCTCCAAAATTAACTACTATTCTTATATGGCCAAAGCAGCCACCAAATTTGTTGGCGATCGCATCCGCGAGACGGAGGAAAAGATTGCTTACCATGAACTTCAGGAAGAAGCCTATGGGTTTATGAAGGAATACGCCAAAAAAGTGCTTAAGGCTTTCCGGAACGGTAAATAAAAACATAAGGAGGAGTTATTGATGGCAAGGCTGAAGGATATCTTGGAAAACTTCCCGTTTAAAAAAGATGAGAAAAGACCGATGTTAATCCGCAAACATGACTACTCCACTGCTTTATATCCGCCAGACAACGCCTTTACTTCCGATAATACCTTTACCATTATCTCCACGGACACCTTTATGCTTGGCATCTATGAATTAGGGCCGGGCGGAAAGTTTGCCCCCCTCGATGTGCATCCGGGAGACGAGACCTATTATATTCTAAACGGGCCGGTGGTGCAGAGAAGCGGAAACGGTCAGTTTGCCTATTTGGAGACGGGAGAAGGGCTTTTCATGCCGGAGGGGGCTTGGCATTGTTGCCATAATTTTTCTGCGGAGAAGGCGCGTGTCCTGTATTTTATTACGCCGAAGGCTTGGAGTGAAGAGATTCCGCCTGCGGTGATCCCGACCGATGAGGAGACGAAATTCTACAAAGGGCCGAACAATGACCAGTTGCCGAATATGAAGGACAAAATCAAGGATATTTCCCGGCAGGGCTGTACCGATGATATTGGCGCCTGGCCGGTTGATCCGGAAGAAGCCAGAAAAACCGGAGCGGTATATGCCGTACGGGAATTCGAAAAACTCAATAATATTCATGGGACCGAGCATCCGATGTTGTTGCGTTTCATTACCAGCAATGACTACGGACACATGGGCGAGATGATTCTGCCGGCGGGCGGCTACGGGCCACGCTGTTCCGATCCGGATGTGCACGCGGGCGATGGAGCGTTATATTGTGTCGAGGGGCCGGTCACGGTTAATCTGGTTGATCAGCAAGAAAGCTTTGTGTTGGAACCGGAAGATAGCTTCTTCCTCCCGGCTGGGACCAAATATCAGTTGGTCAACTTTGAGAGCAAGCCAATTAAGGTGATTTTTGCCATTACCAAACTCTAGGATTGGCTTTCCTTGTGGTCTTTGGCATGCATACGAGAAAGGAAAAATGCCGATGTTTAAAGGAGTAATCTTTGACCTGGACGGTACACTGCTGGACACCATTGCCGACATGTCCAGCAGTGTTAATCAGGTCCTGGCGGCTTTAGGCTACCCCCAGTTTTCATGTGCCGAGTATAAACAGAAAATTGGCCGTGGGTTTCGTAACCTTTTGGAACGCAGTTTACCGGAGGAACACCGTACCGACGAGGAGATTTCAGCTGCGCTCAAAAGGTTTTTGGAGATTTATGATCAAAACTACATGAACGAAACGGTGCCGTATGAAGGAATTCCGGAAGTCCTTAACCATCTTGTGGAAAAAGGGGTTAAAATGGGGGTTAACTCCAATAAACGAACAGATTATACGAATAATCTGATCCGGAAGTTCTTCCCGGATATTGAGTTTGTGGGCGTCTTTGGCGAACGGGCCGGGGTCCCCAAAAAACCCCATCCCCAGTCGGCGCTGGAGATCCTCGAGCGGATGGAGTTAGCTGCAAACGAGGTCATCTACATTGGCGATTCGGGGACAGATATTCAAACGGGGAAAAATGCGGGAATGGCCACCGCGGGTGTTCTGTGGGGATTTCGGACTTCAGCGGAACTAGAGGAAAACGGGGCTGATTATATTCTCCGGACGCCCCAAGAAATTATTACGTTATTCTGAGGGATAATACCCCTTACTAAACCAAAAGAACACGGCCTCTGCTTTGGCAGGGGCCGTGTTCTGTGTCTCTTCAGGATTAATAGTTTTCGACGGCCGCCTTTTCGATCTTTAGACCATCCTTATAGCGCTGGAGAAACCGGTTGAAGCCTTCAATATCTTCTGCTTTAGGCTCAATAGAACTCAAGGTCTCTTCGGCGAATACTTTTTGGTCAAGATAGGCCTCCAGGGTTTCAGCGTTCGCTTTATTTTCCATATAGGCTGCGAGCAAGGCAATACCCCAGGCGCCGCCTTCGCCCGCGGAAGCCATAACCGCGACCGGGACGTTGAGGGCTCCCGCCATTAACTGTTGGGCAACACCTTTGGTTTTGAAGATACCGCCATGCGCCAAAAGCTTATCAATACGTACTTCCTCTTCGGCTAGGATATCCATCCCTATTCTTAAAGTGCCCATTGCCGAGAAGAGAAGGGTGCGCATGAAGTTACCGAGGGTAAAATTGCTGTTTTGCTTACGGACAAATAACGGGCGTCCCTCTTCGAAGCCGGTTATATGCTCGCCGGATAAATAGTTGTAGGCCAGAAGGTTGCCGCCATCTGGGTCCGCCGCTAGCGCCTTATTATACAATACAGAATAAAGTTCATCTTTACACGGTTTATGCCCCATATTTTCCAAAAGCTCTGTAAAGAGCTTTACCCACCCGTCTATTTCCGAGGAACAGTTGTTGCAGTGTACCATGGCAACAGGTTTACCGCTCGGAGTATTGACGACGTCAAGTTCGGGATGGATCTTCGCTAATTCTTTTTCCAATACGACCATGGCAAAGATGGAGGTCCCGGCTGAAACATTGCCGGTGCGTGGTGCTACGCTATTGGTGGCAACCATACCGGTACCGGCGTCACCCTCGGGCGGGCACATGGGTATGCCCGGTTGCAAAGTGCCTGTGGGGTCAAGCAGTTTCGCGCCCTTTGCCCTTAAGTAACCGGCATTATCGCCTGCCGTTAGCACTTTGGGCATAATCTCTTCCAGCTTCCAGTTGAAACCTTTATCGGCAATAAGCTGTTGGAATTGGCGTAACATTCGCGGATTATAAGTATTTGAATTACTATCGACCGGAAACATGCCGGAAGCGTCGCCAACACCCAGAACTTTCTCCCCGGTTAGTTGCCAGTGGACATAACCGGCCAATGTTGTCATAAAGGCAATGTCTTTAACGTGCTCCTCACCGGAGAGAATTGCCTGATACAAATGGGCAACACTCCAGCGCTGGGGAATGTTGAAGTTGAATTCTTTACTCAGGATTTCCGCAGCTTCGCCGGTTATGGTGTTACGCCAAGTGCGAAAAGGAACGAGTTGTTTTTCGTATTTATCAAAAACAAGATAGCCGTGCATCATGCCGGAAATTCCGATCGCGCCCACACTTGTGAGCTTGACCTGGAAGTGCTGCATGACATTTTCCGCCAGATCGCGGTAGCAGTTTTGAAGCCCTGCCCACACATCATCAAGGCTGTATGTCCAGATGCCTTTCTCGAGTTTGTTTTCCCAAGTGTGCCCCCCCGTGGCGAGAGGAGCATGGTCCTCCCCTATTAACACCGCCTTTATTCGGGTGGAACCGAACTCAATCCCTAGGGTCGTACGATTGTTCATGATCATTTGTTGTACTTTTTCCACCGAACTATCCCCCAAATTATTGATTTTTTTCTACGAAAAATCCTACACTGAAGCAATGAACTCATCTATATAGCTTAAGGCGGCACCGGCGGCAATTGCCTGTTTTTTGTATTTACAGGCTTGCAGATACGCGGAGCCCTTGTCAAAAGGATGTAGTTTTGCGGCCCTGCTCTTTAGATCATCGAGATATTCTTCAATATATTCGCCCACATAGCCACCGAGGATGAC
>ERZ773359.4371-NODE-4371-length-14884-cov-7.329287_pt1 | contig 14884 bp, 13 predicted proteins | sample MGYA00374955_ERZ773359 | MGnify/ENA primary metagenome ERZ773359 (study PRJEB29098, sample SAMN04486028) | biogas fermenter metagenome | study: EMG produced TPA metagenomics assembly of the Biogas fermentation microbial communities from Germany - Plant 4 DNA1... | reverse complement strand
GGAAGAAAATATAGCCTGCAGAAGATCAATCACCAAATATTTCGGGATGTGGCCGGTTTAATGAATAACATCACGCTGGTCACCGAACATCTGCGAAAAAAGACCACTGACCCTCGCAGCGTCCTGACGCTGGTGAGAACGCAGGACGGCGCAAATTATCTGCATACCGTTAACGGTTATTGGCGAATGTACGATTATGTCGCTGACTCCATATGTATTCAACTGCCTGAAACAGACGAGGACTTTGCCCAGTGTGCAGTCGGATTTGGAAGATTTCAACAGATGCTCTCGGATTTTCCGGCGGAAAAGCTATATGAGACCATTCCAAATTTCCACAATACTCCTGATCGTTACCGTGCGTTTCTTGAGGCATTGAAACAAGATCCCATGCATCGTGCAGCGAAGATTCAGCCTGAAATTGAATTTGCGCTTGCCCGGCAGACAGAAATGGCAACCATTCATAATGCACTTACATCCGGCGAACTGCCGCTGCGGGTAACACATAACGACACCAAGCTTAATAATATCCTTCTCGATGCGAAAACGCGTAAGGCGCTGTGCGTGATCGACCTGGACACCGTCATGCCCGGCTCGAGCATTTATGATTTCGGCGATTCCATTCGTTTCGGTGCAGCTACCGCCATGGAAGACGAGCGTGACCTTTCAAAAATGGAGATTAACCTTGATCGCTACCGTGTCTTTACGCGCAGTTATGTGCGCGAATGTCCCGGCCTGACAGAAAGAGAGCTGGAACTGCTTCCAATGGGAGCGAAAACCATGACCATGGAGTGCGGAGTGCGCTTTCTGACAGACTATCTCAACGGAGACCACTACTTTTCGGTCCATCGTGAGGGGCATAACCTCGACCGCTGCCGTACTCAGTTCAAACTGGTGGCCGACATGGAAAGAAAGTGGTCTGAGATGCAGAGAATAGTGAAGGAGGAAACTGTATGAACATTTTGGTAACCGGTGGCGCGGGCTATATCGGCAGCCACACCTGCGTGGAACTGATCAAGGCAGGTTATACTCCTATTGTGATCGACAATCTTAGCAATTCCAACCCCGAGAGCCTGCATAGGGTCACAGAGATAACCGGCAGCGATATCATCTTCATTGAGGGCGATGTCCGTAACGAAGCATTGTTGGAGGATATATTCCGCAAACATGAAATCACCTGTGTGATTCACTTTGCGGGATTGAAAGCTGTCAGTGAATCGGTGGAAAAGCCGCTTGATTACTATCAGAATAACCTGGGCGCGACCATGGTAATCTGCAGGGTGATGATGAAGTACAATGTCAAAAGATTCATTTTCTCGTCCTCGGCCACTGTCTATTCCCAAGGTAACGAAATGCCTCTGAGGGAGACGTCGAAAACCGGAGACTGCACCAATCCGTACGGCTGGACGAAATATATGTGCGAACAAATTCTGCGCGATATAGTAAAGGCAGACCCGGAGTGGTCGGTAATAAACCTGCGCTATTTTAACCCTGTCGGCGCGCATCCAAGCGGAAAAATCGGCGAGCATCCGAATGGTATCCCCAATAACCTGATGCCATATATCACACAGACCGCTATTGGCAAACGCGACCATCTAAACGTGTTCGGCAACGATTATCCCACGCACGACGGTACAGGTGTGCGGGACTACATTCACGTTGTAGATCTTGCAAAGGGTCACGTCGCGGCAATAAAATATCTGCTTTCTCATACCGGCGAGACTGTTTTCAATCTTGGTACAGGGCACGGCTACAGCGTGCTGGATATGGTGAGCGCGTTTGAAAAAGCCAACGGTGTAAAGGTGTCCTACCGGTTCACCTCACGCCGGCCGGGTGACCTCCCCATCTGTTACGCAGACCCGTCAAAGAGCCTGGAGATGTTAGGCTGGAAGGCGGAGCGAAGCCTGATGGACATGTGCCGTGACAGTTGGAACTGGCAGAAACAAAATCCGGAGGGATATGAAAAGTAAGGAATTTATAACCATGATGCATCTGGATTTTCTCAAAAACCGCGGGAAAACGGGTAAGGCAGCGGCTAACGAGTTCGAAGCTGTGATCCGCACTAAATATGCGCTCGTGATAGGCCTTGCTGCCGGTACGATACTGCTTATGCTGCGAGGAGGGAATATGAACTATCTTGGTATCGAATATAATATAAAAAATATGCCCGTGCTTGACCCAAATTTCATTCCGTTCGGAGTGTGGGCAAATGCGTATCTCGAAGGCGCAGAAAAGCCGTTTAAAATTGCTGTCGAGCGCGAAAACAGCTATATTTCCGTCTTTGAAACCAAGCTGCGCGGCGTTGAATTCGCCGAAGCAAATTACCGCTATGCTGAGCGGTTAGTGAAGATGCTGTTATGGACGGTGGGCGGATTCCGCGTGTATCTCTGCGGTGACGATGAAATAGCTTCACGGATACAAGCGGATTATACAGAAACGGGCAACCGTTCGTTCGATGTTGGTTTTATGCAGAACGTGTACGAGCGCCCGTTTGAAATCGTGATCACCAACGAGGCGCAATTCCCGCAGGCGCGCGAGCAGACGAGGAAGATAGGCGGCCATATGAACGGCTGCCGCATTGGCTTCGATGCGGGTGGTTCTGACCGAAAGGTCTCTGCGGTCGTAGACGGAAAGACTGTCTATTCCGAAGAAGTGGTCTGGCACCCTAAGACAAGCGATGACCCGCAGTACCAGTATGATGGTATCGTTGCAGCATTCAAGACAGCAGCATCAAAAATGCCGCGGGTAGACGGCATAGGCGTTTCATCAGCAGGCGTGTTCATAGGTAACGCTCCGATGGTTTCTTCGATTTTCATCAAAGTCCCGCGCTCGCGTTGGGATGAAGTCAAGACCATATATGACCGTGCAGCGCAGGAAATAGGCAACGTGCCGATAGTAGTTGCCAACGACGGTGATGTGTCCGCTCTGGCGGGGTCCATGAGCCTCGGCGGGGGTTGTGTGATGGGTCTTGCAATGGGCACATCTGAGGCTGTCGGCTATGTGAATGCGGACTGCAACATTCTTGGCTGGTTCAACGAACTGGCATTTGCACCGGTAGATCTGTTTGAAGATGCTATGCAGGATGAATGGTCGGGAGACATTGGTGTTGGCTGCAAGTATTTCTCACAGGATGCAGTGGCAAAACTGGCACCTGTTGCGGGTATCGTACTCCCTGAGAATCTGACGCTTGCCGAGAAGCTCAAAGAGGTTCAAAAGCATGCGGAGCAGGGCTATGTAGGTGCGTCTGACATTTTCAAGTCCATCGGTGTGTATCTTGCCCATACACTTTGCCTGTACGAACGCTTTTACGACATCCGAAACCTTATTGTACTGGGGCGCGTGGCCTCAGGTGTGGGCGGAGAATTGATCGTCTCCGAATGTCGGCGCGTTTTAAACGAAGAATATCCCGATATTTCAACAAAACTGAACGTTATGCTGCCGGATGACAATTTCCGCCGGGTCGGCCAGTCAATGGCAGCGGCAAGCCTGCCGGAGGTGTGAGATGCTATACAAAAATGCTAATATTTTCGTAAACAGCTGTTTTCAAAACGGCGCGTTCCGCGTGGAAAACGGGAGATTTACACAAATTCTCGATGGAACGCCCGAAAACGAGGATGGAATAGATCTGGAAAACCGGTTTGTCATTCCCGGCCTTGTGGACGTCCACAACCACGGCAATTCAGGTGAGGATTTCTCCGATGGTGATTACAATGGTCTTGTAAAGATGGCGCAGTATCTGGCGCAGAAGGGCGTGACGAGCTTTGCCCCTGCATCGATGACACTGCCGTACGATGTATTGGAGAAAGCATTCAGAACTGCGGCGAGATTCTATCGCGAGCAGCCGGAGGGTTGTGCGCGACTTATGGGCATCCAGATGGAAGGACCGTTTTTTTCTGAGAAAAAAAAGGGAGCGCAGAACGGAGCGTTTATACGCCTGCCGGATTTTGAGGCGTTCCTGCGCCTCTACAAAGCTTCCGATGGCCTCATCCGCATCGTGGACGTAGCAGCGGAGCTGCCGGGTGCAGTCGAGTTTACGGAAAAAGCCTCAAAGCTCTGCACAGTCTCGATTGCGCATACTGACTGCACCTATGAGGAAGCGGCAGCCGTCTTTGAGGCTGGCGCACGGCACCTGACGCACCTGTATAATGCGATGCCCGGCATCCACCACCGCAAGCCCGGTCCCATCGGAGCAGGCAGTGAGCGGGAGGATGTGGTGGCAGAGCTCATCTGCGACGGGCTGCACGTTCATGCAAGCGCGGTACGTATAGCGTTTAAGCTCTTTCCGGGACGAATCTGCCTCATCTCCGATGCACTGCGTTGCTGTGGAATGCCGGACGGGAAATATACGCTGGGGGGACAGGACGTGTTCCTCTCCGGCGGTGTTGCCAGACTGGCTGACGGCACACTGGCCGGTTCGGCTACGAATCTGTACGACTGCATGAGAAAAGCAGTGGAGTTTGGTATCCCGAAGGAACGGGCCATTCTTGCCGCAACCATCATTCCCGCGAGGGAGATTGGCGAGGATGCGGAGATTGGCTCCATTGAGGAGGGAAAGCTTGCAGACTTTGTGGTCTGTGACGAAGATTTGCAGTGCAGGGCTGTCTACATAGGCGGTGTAAAGATATAAAAGCTTTTATACAATTAAAATTAAAGAGTCAATGGCTGATTGATCTTACCCAAAATGTCAGACAAAATGAATATGACAAACTAAGTATACAAAAGGTCCGGAACCCGGTATTGAACCGGCCCGGACCTTTAAGTTTATCTTTGAATCATTTATTTACGGTTTTTGCTTGCGATAGTCTCTTGGAGAAATTCCATAATACTTCTTGAAAATTCGGGAAAAATAATTATAATCATTGAATCCAACTGCTTCAGCAATTTCAGAAATGGCTTTTTCCGAATTTTTCAAAAGAATTTTCGCCTGCTGCAACCGCTTTTGTGTAATCAGATGATTGATGGTTTCTCCCGGGCCAATACTGGATGCGAGCTTACATAGTTTAGTCTTGCATATTCCTAATTCCCTGGACATTGTGTCCAAAGTGATATTTCTCATATAATTTGTGTTTATGTATAAGTCTATCTTTTGCACTTCAGAAAAAGAAACAGTTTTGATCATTTGCTGTAAAAGAATGTAAGAAGTGCATGCTTCCACAAGTTTGTTAAGGGAATTGATATCGTCCATTGAAAATCTTTTTAACCGGAAAAATGCATTAAGCTCATCGATTTTTGGAAAATCTTGCACAGCCTTTTGTGTAATTTCCCATTGATCGGATATAGAGGAGTCGTCAAGCAATTGTCCAAAGAAAACATGTGCGACAATATCCCCGTTCTCAATAATCGGCACGATCGTTTCATAGATGCCTGCATAGCAACGGTATGTATACGAACCCTTGCTTTCCTTCACGACGGATACGGCTGAAGCGTCGCATTTTGAACATTTCTCATGCCATTCGGGATAGGAGTTTATCAATTCACAGAAATCACTTCTCGGACCTGAAAAGAAAGTAGGGTTTCCTTCCGTATCAACAATGTTGCACCACACCCCGGTGAATCTGTAGAGAATTCCCAATAAATTAGCTAATTGCTTATAATCATATGTGTCTCAGGGCAAAGGAGTCTTCTGCCGACTCAACTTTCAAGAAGATATAGTATCATAAGAGACTGTAAAAATCTGTGTAAAGTAATTAAAGGAATACTCTTTTCTGGCAGTAATCAGCAATAAAAACCCAGAAGAGAGTATTTTTTTATGGGAGCATTCACTCTACTTCCAGATATCTTTGCCTTAAACGAGAAAAGACGGATGAAAATCCGTCTTTTTCGTAATAAAGGAGGAATCTATATAAATTTAAAAAATGTACCGCTCCAAAAGGAGCGTAAAAAAGGGGATAATAAAGGGGTATATCTAACTACGTTAATTGCTGCGTTTCATTTTTCGTTATTGTCTTCTTTATTTGCTATGGGTTTTTCTCATCTTCTGCTCTTCACGTGTAAATTATAAACAATTCAAATACTTTATATAAGCGTAAAAACAACAAAAAATTCATAAATTATCTTTTCCCGTTTAGTGCAACATGTCAGGGTCAAATTGCAATAAAAACGGCTATAAATCAATGAATTTTTTGTAATCCAGATTATTTTTTTCACAGTAATTCATCAGACTGAAAATTATTTTCTTCCCGCCGCCTATGCCTGTATTTAAGAACCTGTAAAGATGCGCGGGATCCACTCCCAGTTCCCTGCTGAATCTGTTATAGTTGCCCATATAACGGCTATTCATGAGTTCTCTGATTTTCTCCCTGTTTAACCTGTTCTTCATGGTAATTGCTCCGTTTCTTAAATGGTTGAAAAAGATGTAATATGCTAAATTATGTATAATATTAAATCAACAGCTTTGATTTGTAAAGTATAACGTAAGAAAACAATAATGGAAGATTAAGAGAATAAAAGGGTATTTCTGTTCATAAACATAAAAATGGATTCAGACATGAGGTGTGCGTTATGAAAAAATTCAGAATTATAGCTGTTATAATGATTTTTGCACTTATGATGTGTTCCTGTGGCTCGACAGAAACCAGCAAAGATAATATTGACGAGGACCTGACCCCTGCCAGCAGCATTTCTATTGATGAAGAAGAAGCGGCCGTACTAAACGAAAAGGTGCCGGTGGTCCTATACTTTGGTGATGAGCAGCAAACCAAACTCATAAAGGAGATACGTTATGTTGACATCAAGGAAGCGAAAAAAGGCGCCGAAACGCTTGCTTCAGTTTTGGTCAAAGAGCTGATAAAAGGCCCGAAAGCAGAAGGCCTCACTCCTCTTATTCCTGAAGGTACTTCTTTACGAAGCCCGGTTACAATCGCTGATAGGGTTGCCACTGTTGATTTTACAAAAGAATTTATAGATAACCATCCGGGTGGGAAAACTCTTGCCGAACTCACAATTTATTCGATCGTCAATACCCTTACTGAAATGAAAGAAATTGAAAGGGTCAAAATCACGATAAACGGTAAGACAACAAAGAATTTTAAAGACAATGTAACATTAAGCAGCGACTTTCCGAGAAACGATGCTGTTGTAAATAAAGAGGTAGGTCTGGTGCTGCCTGAGGACAGCGGCCTTACACCGACAGGGAACATTGATGAAGATGTAATTATTGAAAATCCTGATGAAGAAGAACCGCTTGAATAATACAAGCGGGTAAAGTATAATTTATTGGAAGAAGTAAGTTGTTAATCAGAACCATATTTAGGGGAGCATTGATGCTCCCCTTGTAATCATTAGCGGAGGTCGTAAGGTGAGTAAAATAAGAGTAACCGTTCTGTTTGGAGGTCAGTCCTCGGAACATGAAGTTTCAAGGATATCTGCCCAATGCGTACTTGAGAATATTGACAGAAGCCGGTTTGACATCCAGACGATTGGAATAACAAAAAAAGGCGAATGGCTTAAGTATGAAGGGGATATCAGCTTAATAGGATCCGGGCAGTGGGAGGAAACAGCCCGAAGACAGCTGCGGGAAAGAAAAGACGTTGGTTTATTAAGCTGTTATAAAGAGAACATTCCGACTTTAAGGACACTGATCAACTCTGATGAAGAGAATAACGCCGATGAAATCGTTGATGTTGTGTTTCCCGTTCTCCACGGTCCAAACGGAGAGGACGGTTCAGTGCAGGGGCTGCTTCAGCTTGCTGATGTTCCGTATGTAGGATGCAATATATTAGCGTCTGCCGCCGGGATGGATAAAGCTTTTTCCAAATTGGTTTTCGCCAATGCGGGTATTCCCCAGGCTGAGTATATGGTAGTGATGAGATCCGAGATAGATGAAAAAATTGATGATATAATGAGGAAAGTTACAGAAAAATTTGGTTGGCCGTGTTTTGTAAAGCCTGCCAATGCCGGTTCATCCGTAGGTGTTAGCAAGGTAAAAAAGCCTGAGGACCTTATGTCAGCCCTTCAATACGCGGCCAAATATGACGCCAAGATCCTGATTGAAGAATATATTAAGGGCAGAGAAGTGGAATGCGCAGTTTTAGGAAATGATGACCCTGTCGCGTCAACGGTTGGAGAAATCCTTCCCTGCAATGAGTTTTATGACTATAATGCAAAATATATTGACGGTAAATCAGCCACAATAATTCCTGCCGATATTGACCCGGATATAATGGAACAGGTAAGAGAATATGCTGTAAGAGCCTTTAAGGCATTAGGCTGCTCAGGACTTTCACGGGTGGACTTTTTTGTGGAAGGATCGGGCAGAGTGGTATTAAATGAAATCAATACCATGCCTGGCTTTACTGATATCAGCATGTATTCAAAGCTGTGGGAGGCCAGCGGCATCCCTTATACAGAGCTGATTACGAAACTCATTGAATTGGCACTCGAAAGCTATCGGCAAAGAACTCGCTCATTTGAAAGGAAGTAAACGTGGAAAAACAAGTATTAATTACAGTTAACAGCGTTATGGATGATTCCTCCGGAGAATCCGACAAAATGAGTTTTGTCACCGAAGGGATTCTCTATAAGGAAAACGATGATTATGTTATAAGTTACAAAGAAAGTGAAATTACCGGTCTTGACGGTACCACCACGACTCTGAGAGTCAGCAGGAACTCGGTGACACTTACAAGACACGGGAATGTTGATACTACGATGTTTTTTGAAAAAGGGAAAACGCATCTTTCAGATTATAATACCAAATATGGAAGTGTCATGCTGGGTATCACGGCAAAAAATGTGGATGTCAACCTAAGCGAATCCGGCGGTGACATCAAAGTTGATTATATACTGGAATATAATCGTTCATATGGCGGAAGAAACAGGCTTTATGTAAGCGTCAGTGAACGGAAAAATTAATTACTCAGGAAAACGGAATGGGGTTTAAGATAATGAACAATATCTTTGACAAAATACGAGAGCAGCTTTTTAAAGTTGTGAAAGAGGCCTTCGCTGCGTGCGAAAAGAAAGAAAAGCTACCCAAAATACAAATTGAGGATATATTCGTGGAAGTGCCGCGTGAACGGGGCTTCGGGGACTTCTCCACGAATATTGCAATGCAGGTATCCAAACAGGCCAAGATGCCTCCAAGAAAGATAGCAGAGCTCTTAGCCTCTGAGTTTGATTTTTCCGGAACATATATTGAAAGAACAGAAGTCGCAGGGCCGGGATTCTTGAATTTTTATTTGAAAAAGGACTGGCTCTACGACTCATTGCATATTATCCAGGAAAAAAAGGATAAGTACGGAGAGGTGGATTTAGGAAAGGGAATCAAGGTAAACGTGGAATATGTAAGCGCCAATCCCACCGGACCTCTTCATATGGGCAATGCCAGGGGCGGCGCCCTGGGAGATTGCCTGGCCAGCGTGCTGAAAAAAGCAGGTTATGATGTTACGAAGGAGTTCTATATAAATGATGCCGGCAACCAGATCGAAAAATTCGGCATATCGCTGGAGGCCCGTTATCTTCAAATAGTGCTGGGGGAAGATAAGGTAGAGTTTCCTGAAGACGGGTATCACGGCGAAGATATAATAGGCCATGCCAGGTCCTATTATGAAGAAAACGGGGATGCCCTTCTGAATAAATCACCGGAGGAGAGACGAAAAACTCTGGTGGAATATGCCCTTCCCAAGAACATCAAAAAAATACGCGAAACCCTGGAAGCCTACGGAATTACCTATGATGTCTGGTTTTCGGAAAAGTCATTGCATGAAAGCGGCGCAGTTAAGAAAACCATTGATTTTCTGACCGAGAAAGGCTATACATTGGAAAAAGACGGGGCAATCTGGTTAAACGGAGAAAAGCTCGGACTGGAAAAAGATGAAGTTCTGGTAAGGAACAATGGTGTTGCCACATATATGGCAGCCGATATAGCTTATCATTACAATAAATTTATTACCCGCGGCTTTGACTGGGCCATAGATTTATGGGGCGCAGACCATCATGGGCATGTTGCCAGAATGAAGGCGGCAATGGAGCCTTTCGGCGTCAGCAGGGACAGGCTGGAAGTTGTCCTGTTCCAGTTGGTAAGACTATACCGTAACGGTGAGTTGGCACGTATGTCAAAAAGAACCGGGAAAGCCATCTCACTGGAAGATCTGCTTGAAGAAGTCGGCAGGGACGCCGCCCGTTTCTTCTTTAATCTAAAAACTGCCGGGAGCCATTTGGATTTTGATTTGGATCTGGCTGTCAAACAGTCAAATGATAACCCTGTGTTCTATGTACAGTATGCCCATGCCCGTATTTGCAGCCTTCTCAGAAAACTTAAGGAAGAAGGGATAGAACCGAAGCCTGTTGAATCTGTAGATCTCACATTATTGAAAGAAAACGAAGAAATCGAGCTCATACGGAAGCTCTCGGAATATCCCGAAGAGATAGTTCTTTCGGCCAAGAGCCTGGAGCCGAGCCGTTTAACGCGTTATGTTATGGATGTTGCGGCGCATTTCCACAGTTTTTATAATGCCTGCCGGGTCAGGGGCGAGGACGAAGATTTGATGAACGCCAGGATCATTCTTGTGGATTGTACCAGGATCGTGATAAAAAACATACTTGAACTGATAAAAATAGATGCGCCGGAAAAAATGTAATCGACATTTAAAGGGGCAAAAGTGTACTATTGGAGGTAAGCACCATGAGTTTATTCAAAGCTTGGCAAGAGAAGCTGGAAAACCAGTATGAGAACCAGAAGTTTTTTGAAAACTATTTGGAAAAAGAAAAACAAGCCTATAAAAAAATCCTCTCATCAGGAACTGCCAGCCTGACAGGAAGGATAGACGAACTGGCAAAAGAATATGATATGGACACTGTTACCTTTATGGGGTTCCTGGATGGCATCAATACAAGTCTTGACAGTAAGCTGGACCTGGATACCCTCACAGAAGAAAGCGAAATAGACAAAGTAATAATCCTCTATAAGCTCTACTATAACATGCTTGCTGCAAAGGCTCACTGGCTGTATGAACTTAAGGAATGGGACGATCTGTTGTCAGCCGAGGAACGCGCATCTATAAGAAAAAAGTATAACGAGGATCATCGTGCAGTCAGTACAAAGGTAGGAAGGAATGACCCTTGCCCCTGCGGGAGCGGGAAAAAGTATAAAAAGTGCTGTGGTGCCTGAAAGTGATTGCTGAAAATGTATAGACACCGGCAACCATGTTGGGAGGTTAGTATGCTAAAAGTTAAAAATTTAACAAAAAGATACGATAAGATTTTGGCAGTTAATAAAGTCTCATTTGAAATTAACAGCGGAGAGATTGGCGTATTAATTGGTCCCAACGGTGCGGGCAAAAGCACGACCATTAAGTCGATAGCGGGTCTTTTACGGTTTGACGGCGAAATCACGATAGACGGCAAGCCTAACAAAAGTATTGAAGCGAAGAGAGTATTCGGATATGTGCCTGAGACGCCGGCGCTGTACGAATCTCTGAGCGTTTGGGATCATTTGGAATTTATAGCGAGAGCTTATGGATTACAGGACTGGACCGGTACAGCTGAGACGCTCTTAGCACGATTCGACATGGATGATAAGAAGAACAAGGTTGGTAAAGACCTCTCAAAAGGCATGCAGCAGAAGGTAAGCATATGTTGTGCCCTTTTGATAAAACCACGTATGGTAATGTTTGACGAGCCAATGATCGGTCTTGATCCCAAAGCCATAAAAGAACTCAAAGAAATGTTTTTTGAACTTAAAAACTCCGGATGCGCTGTATTGATAAGCACTCACATCCTTGATTCCATTGCCGATGTATGGGACAAGGCTCTCATAATGAATAAAGGAGAAATAGTATTTAACAGTACGAGGGATGAAATGGCTTCAAAAGGCGAATCCCTGGAACATGTCTTTTTCTCCAAAACCGAAGGGGAGGAAGAGGCCCAATGAGTTCCATGTTATTTATTATGAGGAAAACTCTTAAAAATCACATAAAAGAAGTTTTTAAGAAACCTGTTCTGCTTATTGGCTATCTTTTTATCGTCCTTTTTGTTATAACCATGTTTATCGCTTCCTTTGCCATGCCTTCAGGCTTGGTAAGGCATGGCTCAAATGTTTTATATACCGGAATAATAACAATTGTTTTTATATTTATGTACTATACGACATTGAAATTAGGCATTGAAAAAGGCAGTACCTATTTTAGGATGGCAGATGTCAACCTGACCTTTACTGCTCCGATAAAGCCAAACAATATTTTGCTTTATGGCTTTATCAAACAGCTGGGTGGTACTCTTATTTTTCTTTTTGTTGCTCTGTGCCAGATCCCGAACCTTAAGAACAACTTCGATATGAAGCCTTACGGCACATGGATGATATTGCTTGCAACTGTTTTTTATGCTCTTTCATATCCGCTGATCAGCATGATCATGTACTCATGGGTGGCAAAAAAATCAGGAAGAAAGAAAATCCTGAAAAGGGCTCTTGATACCCTGGCGTTGCTGACAGCCGGTTTAGTCCTTTTAAGCCTTTTCCGTACACGCAATGTTGTGGGTACCATAGACAATGTATTTAATAATCCAATAGCCAGGTATTTTCCTGTTATAGGTTGGACAAGCTCGATTGCCAATGCTTCCGTTAAAGGCTTTACCACTGAGTTTTGGGTAGGAATATTCGGAATGATGTTCCTTATCCTGGCAACCGTAATCGGACTATACCGTGCCAATCTTGATTATTATGAGGATGTTCTGGAAGGTACTGAGTTTTTTGAAGCGGCCAGGAAAGCAAAACGTGAAGGTAAGAATTTGACATTCGGGCTTAAGGTCAGGGACAGTGTGAAACAAAAACTGTCCGGTACCGGAGCCAGCGCACTGTTCTTCAAACATTTGCTGGAACTCAGGAAAACTTCCTATGTGCTTTTTTTTGACAGATCATCAGTATCTGTTATTATAGCCGCAATCATGTTCAGGCTGGCTATGCCCAAGGGAGTCCAGGAAATTTCATTATCAATGGTTCTCTTCTTTGCGCTTTATATGTTGCTGCTTCTGCAAATGCAGGGAAGACTGGGTACAGAGCTGGAAAAACACTACGTCTTCCTGATCCCAGCCTCACCATATCAGAAGCTCTTTTTTGCGACACTTGCCGAGCATATCAAGAATCTCTTTGACGGCATATTTCTGTTCATGATGTCGGGGATACTCTTTAAAGCGCAGTTAATCAATGTTTTAGGCTGTATAATAGCATATACTTTGTCCGGGGCTGTTTATACTTACAGTGATATTTTGACCCGCAGACTGTTTGGAAGGATCCATAGCAAAGGATTATTACTATTTGTCAAAGTATTAGTAAATATATTAATAATTATTCCAGGCGGTGTAGCAGCCGTGATAGTGATGATGATTACTGAAAACGAATTATTTATGATATGCGCTTTAGCCGGCTGGAGCTTTGTTTTGGCAGTAACGCTCTTTATGTTTTCAGCGGGTATTTTAAATAATCTGGAAACAGCAAGTTAAAGAAAGCTTGAAGCCGGGTTATAGTAAAAGCGCCTTGCAGGCAGGAAAACAGCCGGTTTAAACCGGCTGTCGCTATTTGTCCTGTAAATATATCGGAATATCGGAAAACATAAATTCTCCAATGCTTAAATTTCATGCCTGGTTTAAAAGTCAGGATCAATAGTGCTTCATGTCAGGTCAATCAGGTACTTCAATGCCTTGTGTTCCCTAAGGGCGGCGTAGGCTTCCGCAATATTGTCCAGAGGAACAGGATTATCAATATCGTACCATAACGAAGCATCCAAAAAACCTTCGCGTATACGCTTTATAATTTCATCATGTGTTTCAGGCTCGTCATATCCGTCGCAATATACACTAAACGAATGATTTGCTTTAAACGGGTTAATACCGTAATCCGCCCTGGAGTGCCAGCCGTAAACTCCTATGCATCCTTTTTCTTTTAGAAGCGGCAGAGCAATATTTGTATTCCGGGAATATCCGACAGCATCGATAATATAATCTATTCCGTCGGGGAATAAAGCCTCAAGCTGTTCATAGATTTCATCCGATTTATAATCTATATTTGTAACAGCACCGGCTTTTATAAGGAGGTTACTACGCTTAATACTTCCAATTGTAACTACCTTAGCCTTTACATAAACACAGTGCCTTACAAAGGCGAGGGCATTGGCGCCGGATCCCAATATTAATACGTTATCGCCTTCTTTTACACCAAGACGTGTGGCATAGCTGAGGGTCTCACGCCAGGTTATCATCATGGGCGCAACTTTCTCGCCTATATCGGCGGGTATCAGTTTTTGTACTCTTGCTTTTTCCCATTCGGAACGAGGTATCCCATCCCTCTCCATTGCGACATAGTCAGTGGCAACCCCGTATTGTGCAAATCCTCCAAAGCAAATATCAAGACCAAGCTCCGGCATTGCGGGCGCACCCACTCGGGATATCAAATCTCCGATTTTGAATGAAGTTACTTTATCACCGATTTTAACAGCCCGTCCAACACTTTCGTGGCCAAGTATGGATGGATAAGAAACAGGTTCAGGATGCCCTTTCTCCATGATCCGCAAATCTGTTCCTGCACATGTTGAACCATAGGTCATTTTTACAAGAACCTGGTAAGGATTAATTTCAGGAACAGGTACAGTACGAATGGTTAAAGAGCCATCCACCTCAACAACAGCAGCTTTCATTGAACTTTTCATATTCAATCTCCTCTCGGTCATTATCTGATGGAAAAAATCAGGGACTAAATATAATCTGTGGTTTTCTATTACATTTTATAGGACAACTTTATATATTTCAATTTGTTATTTAAGCGCTTTATCATTCGTCCGCCGCGAAACTTGAAGCGCAACATGGACATAAAAAAAAGGGCTTCAAAAATCTTTGAAACCCTTGGTACGCCCGACACGATTCGAACGTGCGACACCAAGTTTAGGAAACTTGTGCT
>ERZ773359.4370-NODE-4370-length-14885-cov-14.710924_pt1 | contig 14885 bp, 14 predicted proteins | sample MGYA00374955_ERZ773359 | MGnify/ENA primary metagenome ERZ773359 (study PRJEB29098, sample SAMN04486028) | biogas fermenter metagenome | study: EMG produced TPA metagenomics assembly of the Biogas fermentation microbial communities from Germany - Plant 4 DNA1... | reverse complement strand
GAGTTGTACAAAAAATCCGGCCGGCTTACGAATTATCAGGGAAACGGAACCACATATACCTTCGACGATATTATAGGTCAAAGTCCGGTGATGAGGGACCTGAAGGCCAGGGCACAAAAGGTGGCCCAAAGCAAGTCACCGGTACTGGTTTACGGCGAAACCGGTACCGGCAAGGAATTGGTGGTGCAGGCCATTCACAATGCAAACCCCGCGAGGAAGAAAATGCCCTTTATTGCTCAAAACTGTGCGGCGATACCGCATACACTGCTGGAGGGGATTCTTTTCGGTACCTCGGCGGGCAGTTTTACCGGGGCCAAGGATAAGCCGGGCCTTTTTGAGCTGGCGGACGGCGGCACGCTGTTCCTTGACGAAATTGACTCCATGGACCTGGAACTGCAGGCAAAACTGCTGCGGGTGCTGCAGGACGGCATGATAAGAAGGCTGGGCGGTTCAAAAACGTTAAGGGTGAATGTCAGGGTTATGGCGTCCTGCGGAAGGGACCCCCTGGAAGCGGTACGGGAAAACGCCCTAAGAAAGGACCTGTACTACAGGCTTAACGTAATAAGCCTTTATGTACCCCCATTAAGGGAAAGAAAAGAAGATATCCCGCTGCTTACCGATCATTTTATCCGGGCTTATAACAGGGAACTGGGCAAAAGCGTAACCGGCGTGTCCCCCGGGGCGGCCAAGCTGCTTAAGCAGTATGACTGGCCGGGCAATGTCAGGGAGCTCAAATATACCATAGAAGGCATTATGAATTTTATTGAGGGGGATACAATAGACGCCGCGGAGCTGCCGCCGCATATTTCCCATGCCAAGGCAGCGCTGCAAGAAAAGCCGGACCAGGATATTCCGCCGCTGCAAAGGGCCGTTGACAGTTATGAGAAGGAATTAATAAAAAGGGCGGTGGTCAAGGCCAACGGCAATTATGCAAAGGCCGCTCGGCTGCTGCAGGTTCCCCGCCAAACGCTGCACAATAAAATAAAAAAACACGGAATATCATGGAAGGCATTTATAGAATAGCAGCCCATAGGAATTGTAACCTGCATCAAAAGACGATGGTATCGAAATATGTAATAAGAGACATATCTATTTATATACAATCTCACTTCATGTATTTTATTATTGTCGATATAACCCCTTCTATCTTCTCCCTTGCCTTGTCATCCTTTATTTCCCGGAACAGGCAGTCCACCGAGTGCTCTTCAAGTATCAACAATCCTGTCTTTTCGATGGATGATTTAACCGCCGCAATCTGGAGCAGAACCTCTTCGCAGGTCTTTCCTTCCTCTATCATCCTTTCGATACCGGTAATGTGCCCTTTAATGGTCTTTAACCGGTTAAGCACCTCATCACGAACCAGACTCTTCTCCATTATTTCCGCCCCCGGTACTATTATACCGCCGGCCTGCCTCCTTTACTGTTTTTTCGGTGCTGTACCACCCGTCAAGCAAAAAAACAAAAGCCCAGGTCAAAAACCCGCAGCTCCGTGTTTTAAAAATCTATCAGTCCGAAACTTATTTTTATGGCCTCGTTTACCTTCTCCATCATATCGTCGTCAAAGTGTCCAATTTTTTCCCTTAAACGTTTCTTGTCTATGGTCCTCACCTGCTCCAGCAGCACCACCGAGTCCTTGTTAAGGCCGTAATCGGCAGCGTTTATCTCCACGTGGGTAGGGAGCTTTGCCTTGTTTATCTGGGATGTAATGGCAGATACTATAGTGGTGGGGCTGTACTTGTTACCGACATCGTTCTGTATCACCAACACCGGTCGAATACCGCCCTGTTCGGAACCGACTACGGGGCTGAGGTCAGCATAATAAATATCTCCCCTCTTTATCTGCACATTATTCACCCTCCGCATGCCTGCTTTCAAAGCTGCCAAAGGAAATGCCGTCTTCCATTAAATTCTGTTCGGCCAGTGCAAGGTTAAGAGCCGCCATCTCCATATAGCCTTTTTTCAACTGCTCCCTGATCTCCATTTTTTGTCTTTCCCTGATGTACAGTTTCATTGCTTCCCTGATGAACTCGCTCCTGTTTTTCTTCTCTAGGCTTACTATGGAATCCACCTCTTTCAAAAGGCTGTCGGGAAGGCTGACAATTATCCTCTTCGATTCCGACACACTAGCACCTCCTAGAATATCGGCGTCCGCAGGCCGTCACGATGGCCCGAGGGCCGTGCAGGTCAGTAATATAAGCAAAATATATACACCATTATATACTATTCAATATAAGTGTGTCAATATAACCACTTTTTTATGCATTTACCTGCCTACGCCAACTTTTATTTTTTGTACCTTTCCGTCTTTTATATACACCCTGGGCACCCGTTTGCCAATCATGCAAACTATTTCATAGTTGATGGTTCCAAGGAGGCTCGCCAATTCTTCCGCCGTGATTGTTTCCTCTCCCTGACTACCCATCAGCACCACCTCATCCCCTACCTTCACGCCATCAATACCGGTCACATCTATCATGCACTGGTCCATGCATATATTCCCCGCCAGCGGCGCCCTGGTCCCGTGCACCAATACGCTTGCCTTGCCGCTCAAAAGGCGGGTATACCCGTCGGCATATCCAATGGGAAGGGTGGCTATAACCCTTTCCCCGGCGGAAATGTATTTCCTTCCATATCCCACACTGGTACCGGATGGAACCGTTTTTACATGGGATATGACCGTTTTGAGGGATGCCAGCGGTTTAAGCGAAAGCTTCCCTTTTTCCACTTCGTCGGACGGGTATAGGCCATACAGGATGACCCCCGGCCTCACCATGTCCAAGTGCGTTTCGGGCAGGTCAATGCTGGCGGCGCTGTTGCCCGCATGGCGAAGCGGAATGTCAATGCCCCTCTCCTTAAGGGCGTTGACAAACCCGGTAAACTTTTTAAACTGTTCCCTTGTATAGGTTTTGTCCTTTTCATCCGCAACCGAAAAATGGGTAAATATCCCTTCAATTTTTATCCCCGGCAGTGCATATATATTCGATACCATATCCAGCGAATCCTGCCCGGGAATCATGCCAATTCGTCCCATACCGGTATCCAATTTAAGGTGCACCTTAACGCTGGACCCATTTTTGGAGGCCAGTTCCGAAAGCCTTAACGCATCCTGGTAATTATACAGGGTTGGAGTTATCCGGTGCTCCAGCACCTTGTCAAACAACTGGGGCGGAGTGTATCCCAATACCAGTATGGGTACGTCAATACCCTCCTGTCTAAGGGCTATCCCTTCATCCAGCACTGCAACCCCCAGCCGCTGCACCCCTTCCTCCAAAAGAACCCGGGATATTTCCACGGCTCCGTGTCCATACCCGTCCGCCTTCACAATACCCATTATAGACGCTGGGGCTTTAATATTATTCTTTATTTGTCTTATGTTATATGCAAGGTTGTCAAGGTTTACTTCCATCCAAACAGGCCTTATCCCGTTTATCATTTTACTTTCCTCCTTGACTATTTAATATTCCTTGCTATATCGGCAAGGGTCCTCCTGGTTAGATTGCCCACAAGCTGAACCCTTATATTGCCCTCGGTCCACGAAATCTTCCTTACATCCTGCCTCTCGGAATAGAATGCCGGTTTATCGTCCAGGTATATTAATTCACCGCTTTGAAATAAATCTCCTTCCCCTCTGCCCATCATTTTTTGTAAAAGGACGAGGTTTTTATCGTCGCTGCTGTATGCAGCAATCAAAGCCTTTTTGCCGCCGTTTTCCACCACCTGTATAACTTCGTTGGTAAACCCCTCAGGCAAGTAATACATCCACAGCGGCGAGAAGTCAAGGTACTCCCCGGCCTCCTCAATGGAGCCGAAAAACATGCCGGAAGGGTCCCAGTCTTCGTAAAACATGCTGATGCCTATCTTATCCTTGTCAAAAAAATCATCGTCCAGCTTTGGGTTGAACTGGAAGTCGGAAAAGTCCACCCTGGCGGTGACTTCTCCCTTTATATCGTACATTTCCAGCCTTAGGGGACGGAGGTCCTTCCTGTTTACAAACAGCCTTTGCACCGACCGGTACTTGCTGCTTCCCGGGACCGGCAGTTCAATCACCAGCACCTCCGCTTTATCCAGCTGTCCGAAGCTGCATCTAATATCTTCGGTCTCCAGCATGTCCCTTAGAAAGAACCCCAAGAACAGGTTTTCGTCCGTCTCGGAAGCCGCGTTTTCCAGCAGCACTACCTGGTCTATGTATGGGTAGTAAACCCAAATCCTGCTGCCGTCAAATACCGTGGTTTTGCCCTGCATTACCGCGGGCTCCAGCACCTCCAGCCGATACATACCGGGTACGCGGAACCACTGTTTGATTTTGAATTGCCCCGGCTGCTTGTTGCCCTTTACGTATATGTCCGCCGTACAGCTGTAGGACTCAAGCCCCACCAACTTCTCATGGACGGCTTTGTACACCCTTTCCTCGGAGTAACGGCTGCAGCCCTGGCCAAGCAGCACCAGCATCAATAATACTGCCCCCACCCTCCAATTCATAAAACAACCTACCTCCAAAGGTTTAACCCCTTAAGCTTCCGGGAAACGCCTCTTCGGACGACGCTATTTCTCGGTGGTCAGTTTAATGGCCGGCGGTATGCGCTCCGCCAGTTCCGAGGCGGTCAGCCCGTACATGCCCCTTTCCCCGGCCAGCAGGTCCGCAGCCCTGCCGTGGATGTACACCGCGACGCAGGCAGCCTTCGCCGGCTCAAAACCCTGGGCTATGAAGGACGCAGTCATTCCCGCCAGTACATCCCCCATTCCCCCCGAGGCCATCCCGGGATTCCCGGTTGTGTTTATATATATATTCCCGTTGGCTTCAGCTATTACACTGTTTGCGCCTTTTAAGACGGTTATGGTGCCCCATTCCTTTGAAAAGGCGGCAGCAGCTTTAATCCTGTCGGCCTGAATTTCATCGATACTTTGACCGGCCAGCCTTGCCATCTCGCCGGGGTGGGGAGTCACCACCACCGGAACCGACGCCTTTTTGAGCAGTTCCCTTTGGCCGGTGAGGCAGTTCAGTGCATCGGCGTCCAGTACCAGCGGACATCGTGCATTGGAGAGCACAAACTCAAGAAAGTCCACCCTGCCGTCGTCAACACCCATACCCGGTCCCAGGACCACCGCGGACGCCCAGTCAAGGAGCGACGCAAGTCTTTCCCTGGTATTATCATCAAGCCGCAGTACTGTCCCTTCGCCCAGCGGCACCGACATGGCCTCGGTCACATTGTTTTCTATTACATAGTTCAACGCCCCCGGCAGTGCCGCCTTTACAAGACCGGCTCCCGATTTGAGGCAGCCGAGCAGTGCCAGCACAACAGCGCCGGTCATGCCCTCGCTTCCGCCTATCACCGCCGCCCGCCCGCAGCTGCCCTTGTGGGCGTCCGGCTTTCTTCCCGGAAACAGTCCGGCTATGTATTCCCCGGTCAGCATAACCATTTCCGGGCCCATTCCCGCGGTTATGGCACCGGGTATTGAAATATCGGCTACAACAAGCCGCCCTACGTATTCCGCCCCCGGGTACTGCAGCAGCCCCGCCTTGGGATACCCGAAGGTGACGGTAACAGAGGCGTGCACGCATTCACCGCAAATACGGCCGGTTTCCCCGTCAATCCCGGAGGGTATATCCGCCGATACAACGGTACACCCGCTGCCATTAACCGCCCTTATTAATTCCAGCGGTACACCCCTTAGCTCCCCCTTAAGCCCGGTACCAAATATGCCGTCCACCACCACATGGCCCCAGCCAAGGGCTTCCTTTACTGCTTCCAGTCCGGCAACCCCGGATACCTCAACCACCGGTATGCCCATTCTATCCAGGATGCCGGCGTTTACCCCGGCATCGCCCGCCATCCCGCTTGACGCCCCCACCAGGAACACCCGAATGGGTACGCCTTTGTTGAACAGGTGCCGAGCCGCCACCAATACGTCACCGCCATTATTTCCCTTGCCGGCGATCAGCACCACGCGGTTTTTCCCGTCCCCCGGCAGCTTCAAAACTTCATCGGCAAGCCTTATTCCCGCGTTCTCCATAAGCACAATTCCCGGTATGCCGTACTCCTCCATCGCCTTCCTGTCAATTTCCCTCATTTGCTTGGGGGTTACGACTCTCATGCCTTTCACCTCCTATTGCTATCGCCTGGGCAACGGCGTAGTCCCTGCCGTGGGATATCGAAACAAGTATTCTTTCTATGCCCTTATCCTCGCACAGGCGCCTTGCGCCGCCCCGCAGCTCAACTTCCGGTTTTCCCAGGGAGTCCCTTAGAATGATTACATCCTTCCATCCAAAGGCTGTAAACCCGCTGCCCATCGCCTTAACCACCGCCTCCTTTGCGGCAAAGCTCCCTGCAATGGAGGAGACGGCCATGCCCTTCCGGGTAAAATAATCCGTCTCCTCCCGGCTAAACAGCCGGTCCACAAAGCCCCTGTGCCTTTCCACAGCCCTTTTAACCCTATCCATTTCAATAATGTCTATGCCAATACCTATTATCATTCCCTCACCCCGTTTCCTATGCCTTGGTATATTATTTTCTATGGCAAACATATAATTCCTGTAACCGGAGCCTTAAAAAGCTGTGGCACATCCGGAAACCTCCCTCCACCGCCCAAGGCATACCGTTCCAGGTATGAACATATAAATACTTATCGGGGTTATTCAATGTCTTGAGGTGATTCTTGTGAACGCTGAACAGGCGGTACAAAGTTTGATGGAACAAATAAAACAGCGGGCGGAATCCGCCAACCTGTCAAAGGTAACAGAAGTCCGTCTAAGGCTGGGATGCTGGGAAAATATGAACGAAAAAGACTTGACCGCCGCCTTTGACCGGCTCAAAGGTGACGGCCTTCTTGGCGACGCCCGACTGCTGGTGGACAGGAAAAAACCGCTGGCAAGGTGCAGGTACTGCGACAGCCTTTTTGAAGTGGTTTATTTTAAAAGCCGCTGCAAGCACTGCGGCAGTAATTACATGGAATTCATCGGCGAGCGCGGCATTGTCCTGGAAGGAATTGATGGTATTGAATAATTACCAATTTAACGAGAAAAAATAATATCGGCGTTTACAACAACAGACGAAAGGGGAGTAGTTATGGCTAAGCTTAACGAGCTGGAACTTCAAAACTTAAGGGAACTGATTTCTGCGCACCAGACCGAAAGTGCCAAGCTTAGAACCTACGCGCAGCAGTGCAACGACCCACAGATTAAGCAAATGTTCGAACAGGGAGCCAATTCCGCCGACAGCACCACCCAAAAATTAATTTCATTCTTAAGATAAGGAGGCACGGATATGCAGGAAAAAGACATGGTAAGCGACGTTCTTAGTTCGCTCAAATCAAGCCTTACCAATTACGGCAGGGTTATCGGTGAATGCGAAGACCAGGAACTGAGACAGACAATCCAGCAGATAAGAAACCAGTGCGAGCATTATCACTACCAGATGTTTAAGGTCGCGGAGCAAAAGAACTATTACAAGCCGGCGCAGAAGGCAAGCGACCACCAGATCCAACAGCTTAGGTCGGAGCTAACCCAGGGCAATACAGGAAACATGGGCGGCACCGGCGGAATCTTCAGGAACATGTAGGCATGCCAAGGCCCGCTTATCCAGCGGGCCTTTTAATTACGAAGGGGCATTTTGTTCCTTTCGCTGCCGGGACGCCTGGGAAACCTGCACCATTAATACTCCCCCCAGTATAACCACCATTGAAATTATCGTATGGTATGTGATGGGCTCGCCCAGTACCAGGAACCCAAGGGTAACCGCCACCAGCGGATTGATGTAGGCATAAGTCCCCGCCCTTGACGACGGCCATTTCCCAAGCACGTATATATAGCAGCTGTAAGCCAGTATTGAGCCGAATATTATCAAATAGGCCATTGCCGCCATGCTTTTTACCGTAAACCTTACCCTGGACGCCTCGCCCAACAGCAGCCCTGCGGTGGTCAATCCTACGCCTCCGGCCAGCATTTGTATGCCTATATGGGTTACTACCGACCCCGCCGCCTTAAACCTTTTTGAATACACCGACCCGGATGACCAGAAAAAGGCTGCCAAGATGACCAGGATACTACCGAATATGTCTATTGAACCGGTACCCGAGGCGGACATGACCAGGAAGCCAACCCCGCCGAACCCAATCAACAGGCCCGCCCAGCCCTTTATACCGAGAGTGTTTTCCTTAAACACAATGGTTTCAATAAGTGCCATCATGAGGGGGCTGGAAGCCACCATCAGCGAGACAACTCCCGAGTGTACCCACTGCTCGGCCCAGCTTATCAGTCCCATGCTCCCGCATAATAGCATAAAACCTACCGTTGCCAGCCTTCTTATATCGGTTCTGCTTTTGGGAAACTCAAGTCCCTTCACCCGCGCATACATAAGTATTATTGAACCCGCCACAAGGTTTCGGATGCCGGAGAACAGCTCCGGTGGGAAATCGCTGACCCCTATCCGTATACCGAGATAGGTTGACCCCCAGACTATGCACACCACGATGTAGGCCGCAACCACCTTAATTTCTTCCCTATCCGACAAAAAACGCATCCCCCCTGCACTCCCTTTCGCTTATACTCTGCTCCTTTTATCAAACATGTCGGTTAGGAACGATACTATTGCAAGGGCTATAGCCAGATAGAGCCATTTGTCGTAGCTCTGTACCGGGCAGGCGTTGGCAGGCAGGGTTCTTTTTATGATATATACGTTTGCCAGCACGTATGACCCCACCACGGCCGCCGCCGCAAGGCTTAAATCGCTCAGGTTCAGGTACTTCCTTAATCTCATTATTATCCTCCTCTTCCTTCCGAGCATGCTACATAATATTCATTATTATTTAATACTGTGTCGAGAACATATAATCAGATTATACACCAAACCGCAGCGACAATACAATATGAATCGTCCCCGCACGGCAATGTCCGGCTATCGCACCATTTGAACAGGGCCGGTAGTATTAATGACACTCTCACGCCCTTTCCATGAACACCCTGCTGCCCCTTCCGTCCACCGACGGGGGTTCCACAATAAGCCGGCGTGCTATGCGGTTTTTGAGTTCCGGCACATGGCTTATCACACCAATAATGCGTTCCTTGCAGCTGAGCCTTTCAAGGGCATCCACAACTATGTCCAGCAGGCCGCTGTCCAGCGTACCAAAGCCCTCGTCAAGGAAAAAGAACTCCAGCGGGCTCTGCCCTTTGAGCTGTATCTGCTTGGACAGCGCAAGGGCCAGCGAAAGGGAAGTAAGGAATGTCTCTCCCCCCGACAGCGTGGACACCGCCCTGCATACTCCCCCGTTGGCATTGTCCCTGACCACGAAACCTTGGCCGGTATCCAGTTCCAGTGAATACCTGTACCTTGTAAGCATAGCCAGGGTCTGGGAGGCCTCCCGGGCAATATACCTTAGCCTTTCCTCCGAAATATATTCCACAAAGCTGTTGCCCCTTAGAAGCCTTTGAATCTGTGTCAGCATGTCCCGCTTCCTTTCCAGTTCCCGGTACTTGTTGGAAAGGTCCTTCCACCTGGCATGGTTATCCTTCATCCGGCTGAAATTCACCCTTGCCTCCTGGTACAGTGAAATACCCTCTTCCTTCTGATGTTTCCTTGTACTGTACTCTTCATTAATCCTGCTCCAGTCCTCCTCCGAAAGGGACCGCCCCTTGAGCTTTCTTTGGCACACCTTTTTCTGGGCCTTTACCTCTTTAAGCTGTTCATCATACCCCTGTATCTCGTCGGCCAGGGCTTGAAGGTCCTCCGCTGGAAGAAGGAAACCCACGGCCTGTTCTATGCTTTCAAAGCCCCTTTCCCTAAGGCTTTGCCCGAGCCGCTGCTCTTCGGCATCCAGGCTTTGCTTGTATATGCGCTGCTGGTTTTCAAGGGAGCTTTTGTGCTGACAAGCCTCGTTGTGTTTTTTGTCCAATGCCTTGACGCTGTCCTGAAGGTCCTTTTCCTGCCGCTCCAATTCCTTAAGCCGATGGTCCACCGCTTGCAGGGCGGTTTTTACATCCCTGCCCCCGGTAAGAACGGCCAACCGGCTGCTCTCCTTGTCCCTGCGTTCCTTAAGACCCCTGCCCTCGGCTTCAATAACCGACAGCCGGCTATTGACGCTGTGTCTCTCCGCTGTAAGCTTTTCAAGGATATCCCTCAGTTCCTCGGCCTTATGCTGCAGCTTTTCCTGTTCCTGCTGCAGGCCTTGGGCGCGCCGGTCCTTGTCCTCGATGGCCTCCATTTCGCTGCGGGCGCTTTGTATTCCAAACCGCCGCAGGAACGCTGCGTGTTCTTTTCTTTTTTCCTCCAGCGCTGTAGAAAGCTTATGAAGCGCCTGGGTCATACCTTCCAAGCCCTGCCTGTTTACCTCCAGTTCCGCCTTTTTGCTGTTATGCTTTACCGTAACATCCGAATAGTCCTGCGACAGGGCCAGCACGCTGTCCCTGGCCTTTGCACAGGCATTTTCCCATTCTTCAATGGCTTTCAGCCTGCTGTCGTTTTGTGCGGCCAGAACGGTCAGCTGCTGCTCAAGGCCTTTTATATCAAGGGACTGCATGGCCGCCGGCAGCCCGGCAATAAGAGCCCGATGCTTTTCCCTGGCCGCGTCCAGTTCTTCCGAAACCTGCCCCCGCTGGGCAAGGATACCCTTAAGCTGTTCCTCCAGCACCAGGCAGACGCCTTCGGCGTCCCGATACCGCTGTTGGGCGGCTTCAAGCCTTTCCTGGCATTCTTCAAGCCAGCGCTCTATGTCCCGCACCTCTTCCCCCTCCGGCTGCAGTGCCGGTGCCGGATGATGGGTTGAACCGCAAACGGGACAGGCTTCATTTTCCTTCAGGCCCTTTGCAAGGATAAAAGCTGCTCTCCTTTCATACATAAGCCTTAGGGATTCCAGTTCCCGCCTTTTTGTATCAACGTCCCGCCGCAGGGCCTCGCTCTGCGCTCTTGCCTCTGCCAGTTCCTCCTGCTTTTCTTCTGCCCTAAGGTCCAGGCCGCCGAGTTTTTGTTCAAGGGTACCGACCTCCTCCACCGCTGCCTCCAGGGCTTGGAATCCAAGCTGCAGCCTGTGGAGCTCGTCAATATCCTTCTTAAGGTCCTCCCTCCGGTAAGGCCGGCTGCCTTCCAATTCCTCCAGGCGGGCCTTTTCGGTCTCCAGCCTTTCTTTGGCTTGCTGCCTTGACTCGGCTGTTTTCTCCAGTTCCCTCTCCAGGTCGGCAATGTCCGCCTTGGCCTTTTCGTGTTTTTCTGCCTGCCGGCGCAGTTCCTCCTCCAGCCTTCCCAGTTCCTCTTCCAGCCGCACCCCCATACCCATTTCCCTTCTGTATTCCGGCGCCACCATCAGGGCCTCGCTTTGGGACTTTATTTCAAGAAGGGTTTCTTCCGTTCGGGCAAGCTGTTCTTTTGCGGTATTTATCTGCCGCTCCTTCTCCTTTGACAGCCTTTCCAGTTCACCGTACTTCCTTCGAAGTTCTTTCAGCCGCTTGTCAATATCGCCAATTTCATTCTCCAAGGCCAGGGCGTCCTTTAACCTGGACTTTTGCTCGTAAAGAACCGGTATCTCCTTTTCCGCCTCCTGTTTCTTCAACGTGTACAGCTCGGTTACTCTGCGCCGGTCCTCTTCCAACAGCAGCAGCTTATTGTTTATATCCTCCAGTTGGACAATAGTATCGGTAAGGCTGCCCTTAAGTTCATTATACTTTCCTATTGCCCCTTCCAGTTCCCCGGCCTTTACCGCCATCCGGTGCAGCCTGCGTTTTTCTTCCATCTCCGGCCCCCGGGACAATAGGGTCTTCTCTTCCCGTGCTATAGCCTGCAGCTCAGCCTGCAGTTCCCATACTTCCCTGGCAGCACCCAGTTCCTTTTCGATAAGCTGCAATTCCCTATCCGCTTTATCCTTAAATGTCGCTGCCTCTTTAAGGCGCCTCTCGGCGGCTTGGAGGGCCTCCGCTGAAGCATCCCCGAGGGAGGAAATGGCCCCTTCAACGTTTTTCAGTTGTTTTTCAACACAGTTAAGTCGCGTTGACAGCTTTTCAGTAAGCCGCTGCCCGTATTCTTCCAGGTAAAAAATCCTCTCCAGCATTTTCCTTCTATCCGCCCCATCCAGCATCAGGAACTCCTGGAACTTATTCTGGGGAAGCACCACCGACCGGGTAAAGTCTTCCGAGTTAAGCCCTATCAGGTCCTGGACCTTGCTGTTGACATCCCCCAGCTTGTCGGCAATGACTATATCCCCTTCCTTGGCCATCTCGTAAAGCCTTGACAGCCTGTTCTCCACCGATACGTCCGAGCCCTTTCTTCGCCTGTAGACCCGGTCAACCCTGTAGGTCTTCCTGGCCCCCTCCTTAAACAGGTCAAAGGTAAAGGACACCTTTACCTCGTCCATATCGGTATTTATTATGCCCTGGGTTCCCCTGCTGCCCTTGCCCGCCCTCTGCACACTACCGTACAATGCCAGCGTAATTGCGTCCAGCACCGTGGACTTACCGCTGCCGGTAGGGCCAAATATGCCGAACAGGCCGGTTTCTCCCAGGGCGTCAAAGTCTATCCTCTGGACCTCCTTAAAGCTTTGGAGCCCCTTTACCTCAAGGTACCTGGGCCTCATACCCGTCACCTCCGGCGCTTTCGTCCTCCAAACCGTCGCTGTCGTTAAGAATATCCAAAAAAGTACTCATTAGCTCCTCGGATATTTCGGTTTTGGTCTTGTAAAGGTAATACTCCCGGAAAAGCTGGTCCGCGCTTTTGGTCTCCCGGCTTTCCCAGGCAGGAAGCGGGCAGTCCTGCTGCCTTATAACCGGCCTTATGTTTAGAACCCCCGGATTCAGCTCCCTTAGGTTTTTTTGCTGTTCTATGGTTATAACGCTGTCGGTATGGACCTCCAGGTCAATCCATGCGTTTTTGTCCCTTCCCTCGGCGGCCCACCTTAGGGCCTCTTCGATACCGTTCACCGCGACCCACCTTTTGAGCGGCCTGCCGCAGCTTAAGTACAGCTCCCGGATGTCCGCCGGCTTACCCGGCACTGCATCTACTATGTAAAGGGCCTTTGCATAGTCGGATTCCGAAAAGCTGTAGGCAAGGGGGGAACCGGAATAATAGGCGGGACAGGGTGCGGACTTGACCTGCTGAGGTCGATGCAGGTGTCCCAGGGCCGTGAAATGGGCCCGGGCGGGAAGGACCTCCGGCTCCACCGTCAGTGCACCGCCCACCTGCAGTACCCTCTCGGATTCCGACTGTTTGCCGCCGCTCATAAATAAATGGCTTAGGGCAAGGTTCACCGTGTTGGCCCTATATTTGCTGCTCAGGGCTGAAATTATACTGCCCACCCTGTCCGAATACGCCCTCTGGAGCCTTTTTTCATCGGTTTCCCTTGTTAATAGCTGCTCAAGCCTTGCCTCGGAGGGATAGGGAAGGGCAATAATTACCGCCGTATGGTCGCACCGGGAAACCCCCACTTCCAGCCAGCCGGCACCGGAGTCCACAACCCCGGTCTTGGCACTGCCGTATTTATTAACGCCGGCCCGGCTGCCGGGGTAGCCCAGCAGTATAATGCCGTTTTTTGACGCCAGCGGATTTGAAGCGCACAACCTTTCAGGATTGTCATGGTTTCCGGCTATTACCACCACCGCCCTGCCGCCGCCGTCGTTCAGCCTGTCCAGGGCATAGTAAAACAGTTCCTCCGCCGCCGCAGAGGGGTTATAGCTGTCGTAAACATCCCCCGCCACCAGCACCAGGTCTATCCTTTCCTCGTCGGCTATATCGCAGAGTTGGTCGATAAACTCCCGCTGCTCCTCTATACGGCTTATATTCTCCAGCGACCGCCCGAGATGCCAGTCGGATGTATGCAGTATACGCATTCATCCACCCCCTTTGTTATTTATGGCTGCTAGTTAATACTCTACCACCTGGCCCGTGTCAAAAAGGTACAGGTACTTCTCCGTCACCGGTTTGCCGGTGATGCGCTCAAGGGCCAATGAATAATACTCTATCTGTGACCTGTACTTTTCTTTTATCCTGTCGACATCTTCGCCGGACCGGGCGGAAGGTCCGTCTACCTGTTCCGAAGCAAAGGAATCGTCCCCTTGCCTCACCCGGTCGGTCTTGTAGTCCACCAGTATCATTTTTCCATCCTCTTCAAAGCAGCAGTCAATGACCCCCTGCAGCAGGATGGTTTCTTCCCCGTACACTTCTCCGTCCAGTTCCCGGTACACATCGGCGGCCCTTATGTCAAGGTTGAAGGGCACCTCCCGAAAAATTCGGTCCGCCTTGAGAAGTCTTTGCCCCAACTTTGAGCGGAAAAACTCTTCCAGCTTGGCGGTGTCCACCACTTGTGCCTCCTGCGGCGTAAGCAGTTCCCGGGACACCATACCTGCCACTTGCTCTTTTATCCCCTCCCGGTCAAGGGGTCCTGCAAGGTCCAGGTGCTGCATCACGAAATGCAGTATACTGCCCTTTTCGGCGGCGCTGAACCCCCTGCTTTGGTCAAGGAAGGAGGGCTTTTCCGTCGGCTTGGGGCCAAATGTTTGCATGGGAAGGTATTCCTCGGCAAACTCGGCACCAACACGCCTTTTAAGCTCTGTTACCGACAGTTTCACCGGCAGCCGGGCGGCCTCCCTGTAACGGTACTCCCATTCAAGCCTTTTTATTATTTCATCGCCGTACCGCCCGGCACTTTGCTCTCCGCCGGTGCCGACAGCCTCCGTGGCTTCGCCGGCTTGGGCAGTACCAGTGGCCCTAAGGGTTTCATCCCCTTTGACCCCGGCAGCCTCATTCCCCTTAGACCCGGCGGTATCCCTGGAAAGTTCATTCTTGTTCCATATCTTGATATCCCAGCAGCCCTGCTGATGCAGGCCTTGTTCCTGCCCTGGTCCCGGGTTCATTTCACTGCACCCGCTTGCAACGGCGGATACCGGCCGGCACCCCGATGAGCTGCAAGGGCCG
>ERZ773359.4368-NODE-4368-length-14894-cov-4.449289_pt1 | contig 14894 bp, 13 predicted proteins | sample MGYA00374955_ERZ773359 | MGnify/ENA primary metagenome ERZ773359 (study PRJEB29098, sample SAMN04486028) | biogas fermenter metagenome | study: EMG produced TPA metagenomics assembly of the Biogas fermentation microbial communities from Germany - Plant 4 DNA1... | reverse complement strand
CGAATTCTTCCAGGCGGGAAACGCTGGTTCTTAAGGTTCGGCCGAACAAGGCCGCCGCCGCAGCCGGGGAGAGAGGCTGCACCGCATTCCGCCAGGTCAGGGCCGGCCAGAGTTTTGCCATCAGAGTTGCCGTTTCCTCGTGCCTGCGTGCTTCCTCATATACTGCCGCCCAGAAAGGCGGCAGCTTGCCGCCGCGGACAGCCTGGCCCGCGGCCAGCAAAAGTCCCCCGGCAGCCTGCTGCGGCCTGGCAAGGGCAAGGGAGGTGTCGTCTGTATTGTTGCCGACAAAAAGCACCCGGTTCCGGGGAAACATCTCCCGCACGTGCCTGAAAACCGGCGAGGGCCGCTTTGCCTTCCCTTCTTCATCGGCCAGCGGGCAGCTGAGCCACAGGTACTGTGAGCTGCGGGTCAGGGCAATATAGGCCAGGTATTGCTCCTGGTACTGGCGCTGCTTTCTGCCCAGAGCCAGTTCCACGCCAATGTCTCCCAGCAGTTCACGCTCATGATCGGCAAAAAGGCCTTCTTCCTGCTGGCGGGCGGGAAATTCGCCTTCATTTAAGCCAAGCACATACGCCGCCCGCAGCCGCGGCTGCCGTGAACGTTCCACGCTGCCGATCATAACCCTGTCGGTGGTGGCAGGCAACAGACCGGGCTTTAGATTTTCCAACCCGGCAAGCACGACCTGGACAAAATCGGCAAAGGTCATTGCCTGGTCTCCCAGAATGGTATAGGCCTGTTCCAGCAAGTCGACCACACCGTTATAGATCTGCCTGTGCTCCAGCGCCTGCTGGTGGAAACCGGCCGCTTCCGCCTCCCGGACCCAGCGCTGCAGGCTCCCGCCGATATCAACCCGCTCCATTAACTGCCAGAGGGCAAGGCAGTAAGCGGCTGCAGGCTGCTTCCCCCCTCCGGTGCAGGCGGCGGCAAAAGGTGCGAGCGTGTCACGCAGGATGCGCATGCTTTCCCCGATTTTTTCCGCCGCTTTTGCCGTATCATCCTTTGCTTCCGCTCCTTCTTCCCACGTCAGGTATTTGTCCAAGTTCCACGCCTGTTCGTCAAACCAGTATTTGCCCCTGATCCCGTGCGCCCTGGCGTAGTTTTCCACACTGTCGGCCGCTTCCCGCGAGAGCGGCAAAAAATCTGTTTTCAGCAGTCTGAAGACTGCAGCTGGCGGGAAATTGCCGGACACGGCCTCCAGTGCGGAACGCAAAAATTCAATAAGCGGATGGTGCACCGCCGGCCGCCTTTCATCCACATAAAAGGGTATGTCAAAATCGGTAAAGACGGCGGCCACTAGGTCATGGTAGCTGTCAAAATTCCGCAGAATGACGGCCATATCACGGTAGCGCCACCCTTTTTCACGCGTCAGCCTGACAATATCGCAGGCCACGGCTTCCACTTCAGCCCGGGGGTTTGTCGTAGTTACCAGCCTTATTTCTTCCGCTGCGCCCGTCCAGACAACGGGCGGCAGCGCGGCAAAATGCTTTTCCAAGTGTGCCAGCGGCCGTGAGTCGGCAAAACGCGTGTGTGCACCCGCCACAGGCAGCTTTTGCGGCGACAGGACGGCGACATCAAGTTTTGCCGCCAGCCGCAGCAGGCGGTGATATGTATCCATGGTGGGCTGGAACAAATCATCTTCACGTGGAGGTCTCAGCTGTGCCGGATCCAGGCAAAGGGCGATATTGACCTCTGCCGCTGCCGAAAGCATCGCACCCAGCACAGCATATTCCTGCGGCGTAAAGCCGGCAAACCCGTCAACCCAGACGCGTGTACCAAAAGGCAAGGCGCCGCCGGATATGGCTTCGGCCAGTTCATCCAGCGCATCTTCCGGGTCGCTGAATTTTCCGGCAATAAATTCCTTGTAGGCAGAAAAAACTGCTGCCAGATCTGCCAGCTTGCCCTGCAGCTGCGGCGGGCATGCGGGCGCCGCCGCAAGCCGTTGCAGGGTTTCCGGCTCTACTTTGTAATATTTAAATTCCCTAAGCTGCTTTGCCAGTTGCTCGCAAAAGCGCGGCTGCCTGGCAACCCTGCCAAAGACGGTAAAGTCACCATGCTTTTCCTGCAGCAGGCGCCGCAGAACCAGGTGCCTGCCAGTTTCGCTGATGTGCGGCAGGTCCCTCCCCATCGCCCGCAGGCGCCAGGCCATGCGGCGAAAAGACAGGATTTCCGCCCGGAAGGTCCCGCCGCCGCAGAGTAGGGCCAGTTCTTTCTCCGTTTCAAAAGTGGCCTGTTCCGGTACCAGAAAAATAAGCGGTGCCCCCAGCGGCTCCTCCCGGCAGAGCCGGGCGATTTCCGCCAGGCAAAGGGCAGTTTTGCCGCTGCCCGCCCGGCCCAGGATAAAGCGAAGCGCCATTAGCCTTCCTCCCTCTTCAGCAAGAAAGATTTCGCGTCACGAAGTCTCAAATCCTTTCCCGGGTCCTTCCCTTTTCCGGAAGGATAATGTAAAATAATTAACATACTTTCCAGCACAGTTACAAGGAGGTTCAGCATGTATAACATTGCCGTTATCCCTGGCGACGGGACAGGCCCGGAAGTTATCCGGGAGGGACTTAAGGTTCTTGATGCTGTCAGCGCTGCTGAAGGATTTAAAATTGACTATACCCACTATGATCTGGGCGGGGAGCGCTACCTGCGGACAGGCGAAGTGCTTCCGGACAGCGTATTGGCGGAACTGCGCCAGTTTGACGCCATATACCTGGGGGCCATTGGCCACCCCGATGTAAAACCCGGCATTTTGGAAAAAGGGCTGCTGTTGCGCCTGCGTTTTGAACTGGATTTATACATCAACCTGCGGCCCGTCAAGCTCTATCCGGGCGTGGAAACGCCGCTGAAAGACAAAGGGCCCGAAGATATTGACTTCGTGGTCGTAAGGGAAAATACAGAAGGACAGTACGCCGGGGCCGGCGGCATCCTGCGTAAAGGGACGCCCCATGAAATAGCCGTGCAGGAATCCATCTGCACCCGCATGGGCGTTGAGCGCTGCCTGCGCTATGCTTTTGAGTATGCCAGGGCGCGCAATAAAAAGAAAAAAGTTACTCTCTGCGGCAAAACCAATGTTCTTACATATGTCTTCGATTTATGGGAGCGTGTTTTTCATGAACTGGGCGCCGCCGAATATCCTGATATTACCCGTGACTATGCCCATGTTGACGCCACCGTCATGTGGATGGTGAAAAACCCGGAATGGTTTGATGTGATTGTGACGGAAAACATGTTCGGCGACATCATTACCGATCTGGGCGCCATCATTCAGGGCGGCATGGGTATTGCGGCCGGCGGCAATATCAACCCTGACGGGGTTTCCATGTTTGAACCCATCGGCGGCTCCGCACCGAAATATACCGGACAAAATGCAGTCAACCCCATGGCAGCTATCGGTGCCGCCGCCATGATGCTTGATATACTGGGCGAGAAAAAAGCCGCCGCGCGGATAGAAAAAGCCGTCATGCAGATTTGCACACGCTTAAAAAGCATGGCGGCGGGTCAGATGGGCTACACCACTTCCCAGGTCGGCGACATGGTGGCGGAATCCATCTAAAAATACTAAAAACGGCAGGATTGCCTGCCGTTTTTTTCCGGAGTGTTCCCGCTTGTTTTTCCGGTGTGCAGAAAGCGGGAGCTGTTTTCCGCTTTGCAAAGAAGAAACGGACGCGACGCAGCGCGGGCGGCTGCTTTATTGACAGCCGGCAAAATACTGCGCTATGATTGGTAAGTGAGGTGAAACAAGCCCATGAAAATCGGTATTATTGGCCCGGCCATGTCCGGCAAGTCCACTTTGTTCCGGCTGCTCACAGGTGCAACCGCCGCCACCGGCAAAGGCGGCATCCCGCAGGGAGCGGCAAAAATACCCGATAAACGCCTGGAAACCCTGTCGGCAGTTTTTCGTCCCCAAAAGACTACTTTTGCCACCGTGGAATTTGCCGATTTCCCCGCTCTCGGAGCAGGCGGCGAAATGAGCGGCGAACTGATAAGCCGCCTGAAAACGCTGGATGCACTGGCTGTAGTCGTCCGCGCACACCAGGATCCCTCCGTTCCCTGGCCGGCAGAACCAGCTACGCCGGCCGCCGCTTTTTCCGCTTTTCTTGAAGAGATGATTCTGACCGACCTTGTGCAGTTGGAGAAGCATTTAAGCCGCAACAAGGATAAAAAGCGCACGCCGGAAGAAACGCGCCTCCTGGAGAAGTGCCGCGAACTGCTGGAAGCCATGAAGCCGCTGGCCGGCGAAAGCTGGCAGGAGGATGAACTGCCGGTCCTGCGGAATTACGCTTTTCTCTCCCTGCGCCCTGTCCTGGTGGCCGTCAACGTGGACGAAGCGCAGCTTCAGGAAGGAAGCTATCCCGGGCGGGAAGAAATAACAAAACTTTGCCGGGAAGCCGGCTATCCCCTGCTCACCTTCTGCGGCACCCTGGAACAGGAAATCAGCCGGATGGCACCGGAAGAACAACAGGAATTCATGGCCGCCTACGGCCTGAAAGAGTCCGGCATCGCCCGCCTGGCCGCCGCCGCCTACAGGCTCCTTGACCTGATTTCCTTTTTCACCGTTGGCAAAGATGAGGTGCGGGCGTGGACAATCAAAAATAATACACCTGCCAAAAAAGCGGCAGGGAAAATTCACTCGGACATGGAACGCGGTTTTATCCGGGCGGAAGTAATAAACTTCTCGGAATTTGTGGAGCTTGGGAGCTCCCTGAAAGCTGCCCGCGAGCAAGGCAAGCTCCGCCTGGAGGGCAAAGACTATCCCGTCCAGGACGGGGACATTATTACTTTCCGCTTTAACGTCTGATTAATTCCAGCAACAAATAAAACGACCTGACCACCGGGTGCAGGCCGTTTTTTTTTTACGGCAGAGCGGAAAAACCGGGAAAAGTATAATTGAAAGAATTTAAAAGATAGATTATAACCACCCCGATTGCCAGGACAACACCGTAAGGCAGCGTCTTTCCGGGCCGCTTCTTTTGCTCCAGCCCTTCCAGATGCTCCTTTCTGCGCGTAAAAAAGAAACAGTACAGGGATAAAAACAGATTTTTCAGCCGCCTGCCGCATTCCCCTTCTTTCAGCATGGTTGCCAGCGCGATGACACCTCCAGCCAGGGCGGCCGCCAGCATAACCTGCACCACCTGTTCGCTGCCGACAAAAGCGCCGATCACCCCCAGCATTTTTACGTCGCCGGCTCCCATCCCGCCCAAAAGATACGGCACAAAAAGCAGTGCCGCACCGGTAAGAAAACCGGAAAAAGCAAATTTAGTGCCCGCCAAGACCCCCTGCGTGGCAAGGTGAAACAGCCAGGCCGCCAGAAAGCCGGCCAGGACAGCTTTATTGTAAATCTTCCTGGTCTTCAGGTCCGTATACAGGCAAACAAGGACAAAAGCAAAAAGCAGGACGTTCAGCATTTCTTTCCTCCTTCCTCCTCTTCTGCCTGCCACTGCAGCAAATCACCGCAGGCAAGGCGGTAATTGGCGATTGTGCCGTCCGCAAATTCCAGGGCCGTTTCCGCCTCCCGGCACAGGGGGGTCACGCGCCATGGCGCAAGGGACGGATAAAGCGCAACAATTTCCTTGTTCTTGTTCAGGAAAACCACGTCAATGGTAAAACGCATAAAAAATGTATGTATTGCCTTGCACGGCGCCAGGGCAAGGACGTCATAATCTTCCGGAAAAGTTTTTTTCAACATCAGGCCTTTGAACCGCTGCCAGAAAGTAAATGCCGCCTTGGCCCTGCCGGTAAAAACAACCTCTTTTCCACTTCTAGCAAACATTCTTCAAATCCCCACAAAATTTTCTAAAATCTGGATCAGGGCGGGCCCCAGGAGAACGATAAAAATGGTGGGAAAAATAAAGATTACCAGGGGGATTAACATTTTTACCGGTACTTTCATTGCCTTTTCCTCCACCCGCTGCCTGCGCCGGCGGCGCATTTGCTCCGCCTGGTTTTTCAAAGCATTGCCGATATTGAGACCCAGCTGTTCGGCCTGAATAATGGTGGAGGCAAAAACTTTGACATCGTCCACGCTGCAGCGTTCACCCAAGTCCCTGAGTGCTTCCCGCCGCGATTTGCCCATTTTTATTTCATGCAGGACACGGCGGAATTCCAAAGCTACGGGACCCTTTGCCTTTTCTACCACTTTGGCCATGGCACCGTCAAAGCCGAGGCCCGCTTCCACGCTGACGGAAAGCAAATCCATGATATCCGGAAAAGTTTTCTCAATTTCTTCACAGCGCTGACGGATCTTGCTGTCAAGATGCACATTCGGCAGCAGCCAGCCAATGGCTGCTCCGGCTGCCGCGAGCATAATCTTTTTGGTGTCCCACGGCCCGGAGGAGAGAAGATGCAGCAAAAACGGCACGGCTGCCGCCAGTATTATTTTCAGCCCCAAATAATCGACCGCCCGCAGACCTTGTGTTTCGCCGGCCTGTTTGACCTTCTGCTCCAGCTTCTGCAGTATTTCAGCCGGCAGCAGGCGGACCGCTAGGCTGGAAACAAAACCCAATAACGGCCGCAGAAGGCGCTCGGACAATGGCCTGCTTAATTCTGCCTGGCGGGTATCTACAGGTTCATCATAGTCAAGAATGTTTTTCAGCCTGCCCTGCAGGTCGACCTTGGCAGGTGTGCGCCGGGCACGTACAGCCGCTCCCAGGGTGTACACGGTGAGAAAAACAAGGCTGCAAACGGCAATTTGCATCTTTCCGCCTCCTACATTTCAACATTGATGATTTTGCGTATGGCCATGATGCCGATCAGTTCGGAAAGGACAGCCCCGCCGACAAGAAGCAGCCCCAGCGGGTGCCTAAACAGGACGGAAAGGTAAGCGGGATTGAGTACTGACAGTACCGCCGCCAGAAAAACAGGCAGCAGGGCAATAATGGTACCCGATATTCTTCCCTGGGCGGTAAGTGTCTTGATTTCTCCCTTGATTCTGACACGTTCGCCAATGGTGTAAGCTATATTGTCCAAAACCTCCGCCAGGTTTCCTCCCACTTGGCGCTGGATGATCACGGCTGTGACAATCAGGTCCAAATCATCGCTTTTGACCCGCTCCGCCATATTGCGCAATGCTTCCTCCGTGGGGCATCCCAGGCGCATTTCCCGCAGCGCCCGGCTGAATTCACGGGAAATGGGCGGTGTCATTTCACGGCTCAAGGTATCCAGTGCCTGCAGAAAAGAAAAGCCGGCCCGCAGCGAATTGGCCATAATCATAAGAGCGTCGCCCAGTTGGTTGTTAAATTGCTGCAGGCGGCGCGCTTTTGCTCTTTTCAGATAGAGGAGAGGGAGAATTGCCCCACCGGCGGCCAGCACCACGGCAAGGGGCAGGTTTTGCAGCAGCGCGACTGCCAACAGTGCCGGCCCCAAAGACAAAACCAAAGTCAGTCCTATCATTTCTTCGGCTTTGAGCGGCAGGTCCGCCTGTACCAGTTCCGCTTCCACGCCGGCCAGGAGCTTTTTGGGGACAAAAAGCCCGCAAACGGCTGCCAGGACAGCCAAAAGCGTTCTTTTCCTTTTGCTATCCGGCCTTTCTTCCCGGCTTTCGTAAGTGGCGGTGTATTTGCGGATGCGGGCCGCAATTTCATTTTTTTCTGCCGCCGCCCGCCGGGTAAAAGAAATCCCCGCCAGGAAAACGGCAAGAAAGACCAGAAAAGCAATCTGCAGCTGCGGCATGCTTTCCCCTCCCGTCAGAAGTGTGTGGAAGTAAACATAACTGCAGGCAGGTTGATGCCGGCAGCTTCAAGTTTATGCACAAACTTGGGGCGAATGCCGGTAGAACGGAAAAAGCCCTTGCACCTGCCATCCTCGCTGATTCCTGTCTGTTCGAACACAAAAAGGTCCTGCAGAACGATTACGTCTCCTTCCATCCCCTGTACTTCAGTTATATGGGTAATTTTGCGGCTGCCGTCGCGCAGGCGGCTCTGGTGAATAATCAAATCAACGGCGGAAGCAATCTGCTCACGGATGGCGCGGACAGGCAGATCCATTCCGGCCATCAGCACCATGGTTTCCAGGCGAGAAAGCATATCCCGCGGAGAATTGGCGTGCCCGGTGGTCAGTGAGCCGTCATGGCCCGTGTTCATGGCCTGCAGCATATCGAGGGCTTCGCCGCTGCGCACCTCGCCCACCACAATCCTGTCCGGGCGCATCCGCAAGGCATTGCGCACCAGGTCGCGGATTGTTACCGCGCCTTTTCCTTCCGTATTGCTGGGCCTTGTCTCCAGCGACACGACATGCTCCTGGCACAGCTGTAGCTCGGCTGCATCTTCAATGGTGACAATGCGCTCGTGGTGTGGGATAAAGGATGACAGGACATTCAGAGTGGTTGTTTTACCGGAACCGGTGCCTCCGGAAACTACAATGTTAAGCCGCGCCTTGACTGCAGCCTCTAGGAAGGCGGCCATCTCCAGGTTCAAGGTTTCAAAATTAAGCAGGTCGTCGATGGTATATGGCTCCCTGGAAAACTTGCGGATAGTAATGGCGGGCCCCACCAGCGAAATGGGAGGGATCACCGCATTAACCCGGGAACCGTCCGGCAGCCTTGCATCAACCATGGGCGAGCTTTCGTCAATGCGGCGTCCAATGGGTGCTACAATTTTTTCAATAATGTGCATCACATGTTCGTCATCGCGGAATGTGACATCCGTTAGCTCCAGTTTCCCATTGCGCTCAATATAGACTTGACGCGGCCCGTTTACCATTATTTCCGTGACAGTATCATCTTTCAGCAGGGGGTGTATGGGGCCGAAACCGACGGCTTCGTCGACAATCTCTGCGATAATGTGTTGCTTTTCCCCTTTGGGAATAAAGCTAACCTCGCGGTCAATAGCCTCTGCCACCATTTTTTCCAGGCGGACCTGCAGCGGTTCTTCCGACTCCCCCTCCGTCTGGGAGCCGAGTTTTTCAATCATTTGCTGGTGTATTTTTATTTTCAGCTTGGAATATGGGTCATTTTTTGCCGCCGGTTCAGGCTTTTTTTCCACGGCGGCCAGAACGGGTTTACTTCCCGGGTTTTCCTGTCGTTTGACGCGCTCCAAACGTTCCAGCAGGGACATTGCCTGTGACGGCCTCCTTTATAAGCTGAAAATCCTTGTAATCAGGCTTTTCCCCTGTTTGTCGGCCAGGGTGAGCCGCCGGCCGTTGACCGTCCGCTCCCCCAGACGGCGAAACGACCTGGCAATTTCTGCGGAAGCCTGGCTGATGACAACAGGGATTCCTTTATTAATGGCAGAGATTACCGCCTTTTCATCACTGACAATCTGGTGTGCCACGGTAATCTCCAGCCCTTTTTCCAGGTCGGGAATATCCACTCCCAGATCCTGATCGCTGCGGTTAAGGACGATCCGGACTTTTTCCCGCAGATCAAGGCTTTCCAGGATATTGAGGGTGGTTTTGGCATTTTTAATGGCGGCAATATCCCGTGTTACCAAAAGCAGGATCTGGTCTGCAGCTTCCAGTGCCTGCAAGGTGATATCATTAAATACTGACGGTGTATCCACCACAAGGTAGTCGTAGGACTGCCGCAAAAGCGAAAGGATTATCTCCGTGTGCGCCGGAGAAACATATTCGGCGTCCTGGGGAAAGAGCGGCGCCGGCAAAATGTCAATGCCCGTGATGTGGCGGATCAGATAACCGTCAAGCGCCTCCGGCGTGATAGGATCCGCCTGCCGCACAAGTTCACTGATATTGCCGCCGTCGTTTAGATTCAGCAGGACGGAAATATCGCCAAATTGCAGGTCGAAATCAAGCAGGGCCACTTTTTTCTTTTCCTGCTGGGCCAGTACTACAGCCAGGTTGGTGGCCACAGTAGTTTTGCCCACGCCGCCTTTGCCGGAGAAAATCACCAGGATTTGTCCCGGTTGCTTTGCTTCCTGCACTTTGGTGCCGCCGTCTCCCGGAGCCTGACCGCCGTTTTTTACGCCGGCAAAAGACAGGTCTTCCGTAAAAAGGTCCTGCTTTTCCCTGCTGTTCTGCAGCATTTTCTGCCGGTGGACAGACCGGATGGTTATCGCCATTTCCTCACTGGAGAGGGGCTTGACCAGGTAATCGCGCGCCCCCGCCACCATGGCTTTTTTCAGGTATTCCGTCTCCCCTTGGATGGAAACAATAATTACCGCGGTGCGGGGATAAAGCAGGGAAACTTTTTCCGCAGCGGTAATGCCGTCCATCACCGGCATATTGATATCCATCAGGACAACATCGGGTGCCAGTTCCGCAATCTTCTGCAATGCTTCCTTCCCGTCGCCTGCTTCCCCCACAACCTGCATGTCTTCCTCGAAGTATAACAGGCGGATAATGTCTTTTCTTGTCTGCGGCACGTCATCGACGACAAGGACTTTAATTTTCTCCACGCGCTTCCCCCCTGTTATAACATCACTTCCGGGCTAAAACTGGCTGAGACGGAATGGCTGCACCGGCCGTGCCGCTGTGTCTGTTGCCGGCCGCAGCACCAGCCGCAGGCTGCCCCTCTCCAAAGCCAATATAATGGCGGAAACACTTTCCGCTGGGGCATCAAGCGTGATTGTTTCCACGGTCAGCTGCTGCTTGTCATCCTGAGATACATGCTGTCCTGCCGCAAGTACGCGAATATTTTCCGCCACAACGCGTGTAATTGTCTCCACAGTCACACCTTCCGCCGTCTCCGGCGGATCAATAGTCACGATGCAGTCCACATAATCGCCCGGCAAAATAAAGCCGGCCACGCCGGAAACACTGTTAACCGGGACAGTCAGTGCCCTGTGTCCCGGACTGACCCTGTATGCCAGGCTGCCCGTATTTTGTGTATAAACAAGACGTGACGCCAGGATCTGTTCGCCGGGCAGCAGGCGCTCCCTTGCATAGGCTCCCTGCAGCTCTTCTTCCGTGGTTACAGCGTCGCTGTGCAGAGCCGCCTCCGGTATTTCCACTTTTTCCAAAAGAGACAGGTTCAGCTTGGTGCGGGCAGGTATCTCCACTGCAGGCACATACACGGATACCAGCCTGACCGCCGCCTTGCTCTGCGCTTCCAGCTCATTAAGATAGACATAGGCTGCGCCGGCGGCGGCAAAGGCCAAAAGCAGTGCCAAAAAAAATAGTTTGTTCCCTTTCATACCCAATCCCCTTCACTGCATCTGCTTGGGAAAAACAAAGCCTGGTCAGGGATGAAAAAACCCCGCCCTTGCGGGCAGGGCCGACCCTGGGGGATGTTTATCCGTTTTTAACTTCCTTCGCCTACTTCTCCCATTTTATCGGTGATGCCTTTAAATACATCCTTCACTTTTCCTCCCAGCCCGATCAGGGCACCGATAGCAACAATAGAAACAAGGGCAAGAATCAGTGCGTATTCAGTCATGCCCTGGCCGGACTCTTCCGTCAAAAACCTGGCAAGCATATTTTTCATAAACAATAGCCTCCTCTTTTCTTTCTCCCGAATGATTACGCTTTCAGTTTAGCACCCTGCCATGGCAGGGACAACAAACCAGCGTCTCAATTCCTGCAGGACCATAGTCCCATTTTTAAGTGCGTCTTACATGCCGCCGCTGAAGGCTGCCGGTATTTTTTGTAAAAGATCCGACACCGCCGTTCCCAGGTACCGCATGACAAGGATTACGGCCATGACCACAAAGGCCAATAGAAAGCTGTATTCAGTGAGGGCCTGCCCCGCTTCGGAAAGAAAGAACGCCGCCTCTTTTTTCATTGGTGACACACCTCCGCAGCTTAACTGTAGCAAAAATAAGCCGGAGGCGCATCCGGTCCTGGTCACAAAAAAAACGGGGCTTTGGTCCCGTTTACAGTTTTACCATTCTGTTTTTCACAGCGTAGAGGGCGGCCTGCGTCCTGTCATGCACATTCAGCTTGCGGAAGATATTCGTAATATGATTTTTCACTGTCTTCTCGCTGATAAACAGTTCTGCCCCGATCTCCTTGTTGCTTTTGCCCCTGGCGATCAGGATTAAAACCTCAATCTCCCGGCGTGTCAGCGGCTCTTCCGGCATACTGTGCCTGGCGGCAAGGCGGCGGAATTCCCCAAGCATTTTGGCTGTAATGGCAGGGGTAAAAACACTTTCTCCCCGGTAAACTTTCCTCACTGCTTCCACCAGCGCATTTGTCTCGATATCTTTCAGGATGTAAGCGGAAACGCCCGCCTTCACCAATTCATAAATATATTCCTCATCATCATGTATGGTAAGGGCAATAATGCTTGCTTCAGGCACTTCTCTTTTAATCTGGCGCGTCGCTTCAATGCCGTTCATGCCGGGCATATTGATATCCATGAGAACAACATCCGGCTTGTGTGCTTTGGCCAGTGCACATGCTGCCTGTCCATCCGCTGCTTCCCCCACCACTTCCATGTCTTCATGGAGGGAGAAGATCCGGCGCAAACCGTCGCGCAGCAAGGAATGATCGTCTACAAGGAGCAGTTTTATTTTTTCACCGGTCACCTTTGCTCACCTCTGGTCGGTATGGTGATGCTGATTTCCGTGCCTTTGCCGGGGGCAGAATTGATCTTTATCTCTCCCGCCAGCAGCTGAACCCGTTCCCGCATTCCCAAAATGCCGAAACTGTCATTTGTCCCGCCGGCGGCATGCAATACCTGTTCCGCATCAAAGCCGCAGCCGTCATCTGTCACTGCAATGTTTACCCGTCCGGGCAAAAGCTCCAGTTTAATGACGCAGTGCTTGGCGCCGGAATGCTTTACCGTGTTGTTCAGTGCCTCTTGGACAATGCGGAAAATCGCTACTTCGAGCGTGCTGGGCAGGCGCTGTTCCTCGTCGCCAAGCACTACCAGCTCCATAACAATATCGGTTCTTTTCTGCAGATCCGCCAGGTAACGCTTCAGCGTGGGGACAATACCAAGATCGTCAAGGACCATGGGCCGCAGGTTGAAAATAATTTTACGTACCTCCTGCAGGCTTTCCCTGACCATGGTTTTTAAATCACGCAACTCTTCCCTGACCTTCTCCGGCTCCAGGTCCATCAGTTTTTCACAGATTTCCGCCCGCAGGACTACATTGGCCATGGACTGGGCAGGGCCGTCGTGAATTTCCCTGGCTACACGCTGCCTTTCATCTTCCTGTGCTTTAATGATGCGCAGGCTTAATTGCTGTTTTGTCTGCAGTTCATCCAGCCTGGCCGTCATGTTGTGCAAATCGCCGGAAAGCAGCTGGATTGCCAGGCTCACCTGGTTTTCCAGTTTTTCCGCCCTGCTCAGCGTTTCTGTAGCATGGCGCAGCATGTCTTCCAGCTGCACCCGCTGCTTGCGCAGTTGTTCTTCACGCTCACGCATTGCCGTCAGCTGCAGTTGCAGGTGCTGGGCCTCTTCGTACGCCACCTGGATCTCCCGCTCGCTGTAAAGCTGAAAATTTTTGTTAACTTCCATCAGATGCAGGCGTGCCAGCTTAAAGTCGCGCTCCAGCCTGTCAGTCTCGGTGATAATGCTGACAATCTCTCCCTTCAGCTCCACCAAGCGAGTCATCAGTTCTTCCCGCTGCTTGCGGGCATCACTGGCAATACTGATGATCTGGTTGCGTCCCTTTTCTATTGTCAGCAGCATCTGCTTAATTGTCTGGTCAAGCCGTTTTATTTCATCCACCCCTGCCACCGTCCAGTTGCCAATCCATCTTTTTCTAAATCATTCGACTTGAAAATAAGCTGTTCCTTCCTGCTCCTGGCATTTTCGACATGAGTTGCTTGCTGCCGGTTTGCCTTGGCCGCATGAAGCTGCTGCTGGAATAAGCAAGCAAATTCACTTAATTTATTCAGTTTTATGAATAATTATTATTTTTATCAATTAATAAAGAACAATTGATTAATAATGCGTTAATTGATACAATATAGCCTGGGGAAAAATGTACTTATTTTTCCGCACAACTAATAAAAGGTGTGTGATTTACTATGGGTGACTTACAAAAACTCTTTAAACCACAATCTGTTGCTGTGATCGGGGCATCCAACAAAAAAGGAAAAATAGGATATTCCGTCATGGCTAACTTAAAAGACAGCGGTTTCCAGGGCGCAATTTATCCAATCAACCCGAAAGAAGAAGAAATTTTAGGCTACCGCTGCTATCGTTCTGTCAAGGACGTTGGACAACCAATTGATGTCGCCGTCGTCAGCGTACCGGCCGCGCTGGTGGCTGGAGCAGCCAAAGAATGCGGCGAGGCGGGAGTAAAATTCCTGATTGTAATTACTGCAGGCTTTAAAGAAATCGGTAAAGAAGGGGCTGAACGCGAGCAGGAACTGGTCAGAATTTGCAAAGAGTACAACATGCGGATCGTTGGCCCCAACGTTGTCGGTGTAATAGATACCAATTCACCCTTCAACGGTTCATTTACCCGCGGCATGCCTTTGAAAGGCAAAATCGCTTTTATTTCGCAAAGCGGGGCAATGCTCCTAGCCATTCTTGACTGGAGCCTCAGTGCCGGCATTGGCTTTTCTCAATTTGTTTCCATGGGCAACAAAGCAGATTTGAACGAAACCGACTTCATTCAGGCTGCAGCCGAGGACCCCAACACCAGCGTTATTCTCTGCTACCTGGAGGATGTCACCAACGGGGAGCGCTTCCTGGAAGTCGTGCGTAAGGCCAGCCAGATTAAACCTATCATCATTCTAAAATCCGGCACCTCCCAGGACGGCGCCCGTGCCGCTTCTTCACACACCGGCGCACTTGCCGGCAGCGACCTGGCATATGATACCGCTTTTAAACAAAGCGGCGTTATTCGCGCTTTGAATATGTCGGATTTGTTTGACCTGGCGGTTGCTTTTGTCAACCAGCCCGTGCCGGCCGGCAACCGTGTTGCCGTTGTCACCAACTCGGGCGGCCCCGGCATCATTGCAACCGACAGTGTTGAGCGCAATAAATTGAAAATGGCTCGTTTTAACAAGGAAACGCTTGAGTATATGCGTTCCCAGCTCCCGGTGGAAGCCAGTGTTTA
>ERZ773359.4367-NODE-4367-length-14900-cov-5.255103_pt1 | contig 14900 bp, 11 predicted proteins | sample MGYA00374955_ERZ773359 | MGnify/ENA primary metagenome ERZ773359 (study PRJEB29098, sample SAMN04486028) | biogas fermenter metagenome | study: EMG produced TPA metagenomics assembly of the Biogas fermentation microbial communities from Germany - Plant 4 DNA1... | reverse complement strand
TCCAGTCACCGTCTCTTGCTTTTTTATGGAACTGTTAGTGCAACAGCCCCTTCATAGTTTTTAACGTATTAGTTCGTTATATTTCCCGCGGGGTGTATAGTGGGTATGGAGCAATTCGTGGGATTTATGACAGTTAGGCTCTTGAAGAAATTCTGAGTAAAGTTGCTTAATATATTCATTTTCATGGGATTTTCTAAGGGTCTTACCTTCGTCCTCCCTGTAAATAGCATTCATTCGTTTTTGGCGGATTTCTGAATTAGTCGGTCTGGGTTGGCCGCCGCCACCAATACAACCGCCCGGACAAGCCATGACTTCAATAAAGTGATAAGGAGATTCTCCTTGAGCCACTTGGTCTAAAAGAATTTTGGCTCCGGCCAGGCCGCTGGTCACTGCGATTTTGACTGTCACTCCCTCTAAAAATTTATAAGCTTCCAAGGTGTTTTCGATAGTAATTTCAGCGGTCTTAATTTGTTCTAAGCCCACGATGGGGGTGACATGAAGTTTAGCGAAGGGTAGTTCCCTGCCGGTAACCAATTCATAGACTGTGCGCAGAGCAGCTTCCATCACCCCGCCCGTAACCCCGAAAATATCAGCTGCACCGGAAGAAAGGCCCAAGGGATTGTCAAACCGGCTATCTTCAAGGTTACAGAAGTCAATTCCCGCTTCTTTAATCATTTTGGCCAGTTCTCTGGTGGTCAGAACCGCATCCACATTGGGAAGGTTGTTGTTCTGCATTTCCGGGCGGGATATTTCAAATTTTTTTGCCGTGCAAGGCATTACAGAGACCACATACATATCCCGAGGGTCAGTTTTGATTTTAGAGGCGTAATAGGATTTGGCCAAGGCTCCGAGCATGGTATGGGGTGATTTACATGTGGAAAGATGATCCAGCTCTTGCGGGAAGAAATGCTCCACATATTTGATCCAGCCCGGACTGCAGCTGGTAATCATGGGTAAAGCCGCTTTTTCGCCTGTAAAGGCTTTGGTCAGCCTGGCCAGTAATTCCGTACCTTCTTCAATGATGGTCAGGTCGGCAGCAAAATTGGTATCAAAAACCTCATCAAAACCCAGTTCTTTTAAAGCCGTGACCAGTTTACCGGTAACCAGGGTTCCGGGTTCCAGCCCAAATTCTTCGCCAATTGCCGCTCTGATGGCCGGAGCGGTCTGGACAATGGTCCGTTTGTTGGGAGAGTTCAAGGCCTGCCATACATCCTGAATGGCATCTGTTTCTTGGAGAGCACCGACCGGACAAACCAGGGTGCATTGCCCGCAAAAGGCACAGCTAACGGTATTCAGGGGAAGCCCTATGGCCGGGCCGATTACAGTTTTGAACCCGCGCTGCTGGGCACTGAGGACGCCAACCTGCTGAATCTCGTTACAGACAGTTAGACAACGGCGGCAGAGAATGCACTTGGACATATCCCGGGTAATAGACGGAGAAACATCAAGGCCACCCTCAGAGCGCTCGCCCGCAAAGCGGGCTTCTTTTACCCCCAGACGCTGCCCCATAGCCTGTAGTTCACAGCTTTGATTACGGTCACAATTCAAACAATCTTGGGGATGATCAGATAAAATAAGTTCATAAAGAATTTTTCTGGCCTGGCGTACTTTGTTGGTATTGGTTTTAACCACCATACCTTCTCTTACGGTAACCATGCATGAAGGTTGTAAACTTTTAGCTCCCTCTACTTCTACCACGCACAGCCTGCAGGCGCCAATTTTATGCACTCCTTCCAGGTAGCATAAATTTGGAATGTAGATGCCGTTCTGTTTCGCAGCATCCAGGATGGTCGTACCCTCCATAGCGGAAACATTTTTGCCGTTGATTGTTAAATTTACCATTTCCCCTACCTCCTGTCACAGCGCAAACAGCGCATTGCTTCCGCCGTTGCATTTAATTTATGATAGCCTAAAGAAACTTCACCAAAGCTGTTTTTCCTTTCCTCAGGATCCATAATCCGCATTGGAAATCTTTCATGTTCCATGATCTCGTCTTCATCCTTAGGAGTTGGGATTTCGATCGCTTCCCCTTTATTGAGCAGGCCCCGACCGCCCAGGTAGAGGTCGATGGAAGCTGCTGCTTTTTTGCCATCGGCTATAGCTGTAATAACCACATCGGATCCCTTGGCTACGTCTCCCCCGGCGAAGACCCCCTTCATGGTAGTCATGAGAGAATCCTTATCCGTGACAAATGTTCCCCATTCCGTAACTTCTACTTCGTCCATCTGGACAAAAGGAAAATCAGAGGATTGACTGACGGCGGGAATTACCAGATCGGCTTTAAGCGTAAAGTTAGAGCCTTCTATTATTTTCGGTTTCTTGCGACCGTCGGTATCAAAGCCGTTTGGTTCTAATCTAGTACATTCAATGGCGCTGATTTTGTCTTTACCCAGAAAACGAAGGGGGCTAACAAGCGTCAAGATTTCGATCCCTTCTTCTCTGGCCTCCTTGACCTCTCTGGCATCAGCCGGCATATCTTCGATTGTTCGGCGATACAGAATTTTAGTATTCTTGGCCCCTAGTCTGAGGGCTGTTCTGGCAGCATCAATGGCCGTGTTGCCGCCGCCAATCACCACCACATTCTGCCCGATATTAATGTCATGCCCTAAATTTACTCGGCGCAGAAAATCCAAACCATGAATTATACCCTGCAACTCTTCCCCCGGAATATTGATTTTATTGGAAAGTTGAGTTCCGGTAGCAACATAGATGGAATCATGACTTTGCTGTATTTCCTCAAATGATATATCTTCGCCTACTTTAGTGTTTAAATGGATCTTGACTCCCACCTGCTGGATAAGCTCTATTTCGTGGGCTAAGATATCATTGGGCAGCCTGTATTCCGGAATGCCAAAGGCGAGTACTCCTCCGGCAATCGGTTGGGCTTCATAGACCTCAACATCATAGCCTAACCTGGCCAGATAATAGCCGCAAGTTAAGCCTGAGGGCCCAGCACCAATAATGGCGACACTTTTCCCATTCTTGGGAAAAACTATATCTTTAGTAAACCCTTTTTCATGTTTAAAAGCATAATCAGCCACAAATCTTTTAATATCTTTAATGGCCACAGCTTCGTCCAATTGGGCTCGGCGGCATTTGCGCTCACAAGGATGGGTACAGATTCTGCCGCAAACGGCAGGAAACGGGTTTTCTTGTCGGATTAGATTATAGGCATCCAGATAGCGGCCGGCCGAAACTAAGGCCATATATCCTGGTACGTTGACTTTGGCCGGACAAGCGTTTTCACAAGGGGAAAGGAATAAATCGGAACAAACCCCTGCCCGGCAGTATTTATTCTTAATGTGTTCCTCATATTCTTCCCGAAAGTATCTGATAGTGCTCAGAACAGGGTTAGGCGCAGTCTGGCCTAAGCCGCACATGGCGGTTTCTTTGAGATAAGTGCCCAATTCTTCTAAAAGTTCAATATCTCCATCTCGGCCCTGTCCTTGGGTGATACGTTCTAGAATTTCCAGCATCCGTTTAACGCCAATCCGACATGGTACACACTGACCACAGGATTCTTCCTGTACAAATTCCATGAAATATTTGGCTGTGTCCACCATGCAAGTATCTTCGTTCATGACGATTAGCCCGCCGGAGCCCATGATGGCACCTATTTTAGTAATATTTTCATAATCCACCGGGGTATTTAGGTATTCTTTGGTAATACATCCTCCGGAAGGGCCGCCGGCTTGAGCGGCTTTGAAAGCTTTGCCCCGCGGGATCCCGTCCCCAATTTTAAATAGAATATTTCCCAGGCTAATGCCCATCGGTACCTCGACCAGGCCTGTATTGACAATTTCACCGGCCAGAGCAAAAACTTTGGTTCCCTTGCTGTTTTCTGTACCAAACTGGGAAAACCAATGGGCCCCTTTGTGGATAATAGCTGGGATGTTAGCCAGAGTTTCCACATTATTGATAATTGTGGGCTTGCCAAATAAGCCGCGTTCGAAAGGATAGGGGGGCTTTTGTCTGGGTTCTCCCCGGTGCCCTTCAATGGAAGCCAGAAGTGAGGTTTCTTCGCCACAGACGAAGGCACCGGCTCCGATGCGAACCTCCAAATCAAACTCAAAATCTGTATTAAATAAATTCTTGCCCAGCAAACCATAGCGGCGTGCTTCTTCAATCGCTGCACTCAAACGTTCAATGGCAATCGGATATTCGGCACGAACATAAATATAGCCTATATTGGCGTCGATAGCATAGCCACCGAGGATCATGCCTTCAATAATAGTGTGGGGATCCCCCTCCAGAATACTGCGGTCCATAAAGGCTCCGGGATCTCCCTCGTCGGCATTACAGACTAAATATTTTGGTCCGTTTACAGCATTTAATCCTGCTTCCCATTTTAAACCTGTTGGAAAACCTGCTCCCCCTCGTCCCCTAAGTCCCGATTTTTTGATTTCGTCTACAACTTCCTGCCGGCTCATGTTACTTAAGGCTTTGGCCGCGGCAAAATATCCGTTTTGAGCAATATAGGCGTCGATGGATGAATGTTCGATTTGCCCACAATTGCGCAAAGCAATTTTAACTTGATCTTTAAAAAAAGGAATATCATGAATCTTAGGGATATGTAATTGCCGTGCTTTATCGTAATAGGTGTATTTTTCTAAGACAGTACCATTGATAATATGGGATTTAACAATCTCTACCATTTTTTCCGGTGTAACTTCAGTATAAAAGGTTTGGTCGGGCCTGATGAGAACCACCGGTCCTAAGGCGCAGATGCCCATGCAACCGGTTACAATAACAGCAACTTTATCACTTAGGCCATATTTTTCCAGACATTTCACTAAAGCATCTCTAACTTCATGGCACTTAGAGGATATACATCCTCCTCCCCCGCACACCAGGATCTGGTAATTAAATTCAGATTGTTTGGTATTATATTCTTTTTTTATCTTAATTAGATCTTCCAAACCGGCTATTTTCATAAAATCACTTCCCTGTCTCCCGTTTATTTCTTTATTTGTACTTGGCCAAAATATTTTCCAATTTATCAGGGTTTACTTGCTTATAAACCACATCATCAATCATGATGACCGGCGCCAATCCACAGGCTCCAATACAGCGGGCCACTTCAAAAGTGAAAAGACCGTCTTTAGTTGTGGCGCCTACTTCAACGCCAAGAATTTCTTGCAAACGACTAATAATCTTTTTTCCGCCCCGTACATAACAAGCGGTTCCCAAGCAAACTCTAATAACATGTTTTCCTCGGGGCTGAGTGGTAAAAAAGGAGTAAAAAGTAACAACTCCGGAAACCTCGGCCAGAGGTTTTTCCAGGCCATGAGCAATAAAGCGCTGGAGGCCCGGAGACAAATAGCCAAAAATTGCTTGAGCTAGATGGAGTACTTGAATCAGGCTGCCTTCTTTATTTTTGTATTTATCCATTAATTCGGCCAATTGGCGGTACTTTTGCTCATCGGTTTCTTGTTCGCAATTGCATAAACTATTTTTCACATCAAGCACAGTGTCAACCCCCAGTTCTGTTTCTTGAATTTTCAAATTACTTTTTTAATAAATCAAGTATAAGTTTCTTGAAAATTCAAGTCAATAATAGTTTATTTTTTCCCGAAGATTTAAATTATCCAGCAAAAAAGCCAGCATGTGTCTTAAAACTTGCATCTAAAATATAAAAAAGTTAATTTAATTAATTGTTAAATATTAAAAATCATTGACAATATTGTTATAAATTCTTAAGTATTTGGCTGATATCCGGCATAAGATTGTTAATAATTTGTCTACATATCTTATAAATTTAAAACTCCCGGGAAGTCCCCGGGAGTTTATCATTGGGCGTTATGATATTATTTTTGGTTAAACATCCTTATCTATCTTGCCTGCGTAGTGTATATTACTTGTAAGCACCATCGCCGGAGTATTCAGGATTCAGAGAGATGGAAAAATGGAACACCGGCCGGTCGACTTTTTTAATACGGAGCGGATTATGTTTCATCCCGGCTGGAACAAAGATCAGAGATGTACGGGTTAAAAGGTGCATTTCCCCATTAATCCCGATTTCGATTTCCGCCCCCAGGTCATAAGGGTCCTCAGGGTTACTGCCAAAGAAACCGATCAATTCTGCAAAGTCATGGGTATGTTCTTCAAAAACAGGATCCCTTTCCGGCACGGCCACATACCAGGCTGTATTCATCTGGATAGACCCTTCCACTACATTGTTATCAATCCATAGAATCCTCTTGGAAAACTTTTTATACATTGCTTGAAACTCAGGCGAACCTAGATTAGGGTCGTGTAGATCTTGAATAATATACTTTCCATATTTACCCTCGCAATTCTTAAACATATGTAACAGCCTCCTTAAAATTACTGATGGTTTTGGAAACTATCAGTTAAATCCAAATACCTTCTTTTACCATTATACCATTGGACACAGTTCTTCCAAGACTTGACTACATAGTTCTTCCAAAACTTGACTATAGGGTTTCCCTATAGTTTAGGATATAAAATAGTATTTGCCTGCCTTAATTAACTAAATAAAGAATTAAATAACAAACGATAACAAAAAAATAACCGGGAGGATTTGAGGTGCCTAACAACAATTCCATTTGGAGCAAGAATTTTGTTTTATTGTTACTATCTAACGCCATGTTATGGCTGGCTTTTGAAATGCTGACCCCTACCCTACCTTTATACGTTGAGGGTATGGGTGGCTCGCCCGCGCAAATCGGTCTAATCATCGGGATCCTAACCATCGCAGCCATGGTTGTTCGGCTGTTTACCGGCAGTCTGACAAATTTTTTGAACAAAAAACACATCTTGATTATCAGTATGCTGGTCTGCATGCTGGCAACGGGTAACTACATACTGTCTACCGGTTTGATTTTATTGTTTATTTTCCGGGTAGTGCATGGTTTGGGTTTTGGGGCTGCTACGGTTTTTTATGCTACTGTGGCAGCGGAGAATTTACCGCCCAAACGGCTTGGCGAAGGCATGGGTTACTTCGGTATCGGCGAATCGGTTTGTTTATCGATAGGGCCAGTTTTAGGGATAGCTATGCTGAATATGTTTGATTTTAAGGGCTTGTTTATGGTCAGTGCTTTGATTAGTTTGCTGGCTGCCCTGTTGATCTTGGCCCTAAGGTCTAAGCCTAGTCAGGATAAGGGCCGGGCAAAAAATCAATCCCGGTCAATTTCCTTGAAAGTTATAGAGAAAAAAGTACTGCCGCAATCCCTTTTAATGTTAATCAATGGAATTATTTTCGGAGGAGTAATTACTTTTATCCCTATTTTTGCCAAACAGCAAGGGATATCCAATGTGGCCTGGTTTTTCTTCATCTCAGCAATTGTCGGCGTTGTGGTCAGAATTTTATGCGGTAAGTATTACGATCTAAAAGGTCCAGTCTTTGTGCTGGTGCCTACCGGTTTATGTTTAATGCTCGGAATGTTGCTCATTGCTTTCTGCCCATCAATGTTGATACTAAATATAGCCGGTGTTTTCTATGGTATTGGGCAGAGTTCTGTTTTTTCCGCCCTGTTGGCCTGGACTATTAGTTTGGCCGAAACCGAGAACCGCGAGTCGGCCATGAGTTCCTTTTTGAACTCTTTTGATCTCGGGGCCGGCGGCGGTTCCTTTCTTTTAGGCTTTTTCGTACAGGCCACTTCCTATCAAGCTATGTACATCCTTTTGGCAGCAATGGCCGCTGCTTATGTGCTGCTGACTGTTTATTATGCCAACCGCCAAAAGCCGCTTAGCACAGCCGGCAGTGTCAGCGAATAACGCCTATTGTACTTCTATAGCTATTTCAATGACATAGTCTTCCGGGTCCTGAGCGGCATAATAACCGAGTAATTCATATTCATAGGCCTTGCCGGCTATTTTTAAGTTTTGACTGGCAATAAAGTCTTTCAGCTTTTGATAGGAAGCAGGGATAGTGTCGTAAGAGCCTTTGTGGGCAAGCACCGCGTATTTCCCTTGTGGTTTGACGAATAACCAATCGGCATTATATTTTTTCATTAACTTGCAGAAAAAGTATTCAGCTTCATGATAAAGGCCTTTTTCCACATTATGCCGGTTAATAATAAAACCTGAAGGAAAGATGTCCAGAAGGCAGTTTTCCATACAATACAGAAATTGTTTGTTGATTTTGCAAACCCGATCTTGAGCGCTATCCTCTTTGGTCAGTTCAACAGTGATAAAGTATTCTTCTTCGCAATCCTCTAGTCTGGGCTGCCCGGGTACGGTGTTTAATGCTCTACTTGTAACATCGATAGCACTCTGTAAGAGGCGCTGCATCCGCTCAATTCTCTGGCGTTCTTTATCCAGTTGTTTCTTCTTGGCAGTCATTATTTTAAGAAAATCAGCCGTACCTTGGTTTTCGATATAGTTTTTAATATCTTTCAAAGAGGTCCCTGCATCTTTCAAAGTAGAGATAAGATCGAAAGTCGCAAATTGTTTCAGGGAATAATAACGGTATCCGTTATCGCTAATAATATCAGGTTTTAAGATTCCTATTTCATCATAATGATAGAGCGTATGCTTGCTTACTCCACAGATTTTAGCAAATTCACCCGTCGTTATTAAGTGTTGGTCTGAACCGTGACGCACGCAGTTTCCTCCTCATATCTGCTGGGCTAATTTTCACCTAAATATTAGTATATCATAGTTCCTGATTGAGGAAATCATCTTCCTCCAAACCCTCAAACTGCATGTTATAGTAATAGGCATAGATACCGTTTTGAGCGATGAGTTGCCGGTGGGTCCCTCTTTCCCGAATTCCTTCATCGGTAATCACAATTATCTCGTCAGCATTTTTAATGGTACTTAGCCGATGAGCAATGACAATGGTTGTCCGGTTACGGGAGAGACGTTCCAAAGACTGTTGAATGTATCTTTCGCTTTCATTATCAAGGGCTGAGGTTGCTTCATCGAGGATCAGAATGGGCGGGTTTTTCAAAAAGACCCGAGCTATAGAAAGTCTTTGCTTTTGCCCGCCGGATAAACGGACGCCCCGTTCCCCCACATGGGTATCATAGCCCTGCTCCAGGGAGACAATAAAATCATGAATATTAGCATTTTTAGCTGCTTCCATAATTTCTTGGTCCGTGGCCCCGGCTTTTCCATAGGCAATGTTTTCTTTAATTGTACCGCTGAACAGATAAACATCCTGCTGGACAATGCCAATGGCCTTGCGTAGGGAATTAAGGGTCAAATCTCGGATATCCTGCCCATCAATGGTGATTTTCCCTGCGGTGACATCATAAAAACGCGGCAAAAGTGAGCATAAAGTTGTTTTGCCGCCACCCGAAGGCCCGACCAGAGCTATGGTTTTACCTGCCGGGATGTGGAGACTGACCTTATTCAAGACATTATAATCATTGTTATAGCGGAAGGAGACGTTATGGTATTTAATCTCGCCTTGGACGTTTTTAAGGGGTGTGGCATCCGGTTTGTCCACTATTTCCGGGGTAACATTCAGGATTTCTGCAAAGCGTTTAAAGCCGGCATAACCCTTTTGAAATTGTTCAGTGAAGTTAATCAGAACCTCCAGCGGTTGAACAAAGATGTTAATATAAAGAAGATAAATTGCCAAGTCGGTAACCCTTAAGGTTCCCTTCGCGATGGAAAATCCGCCCAAGACAATGACCACAATATATAATAAACCGGTAAACAAGGAATTCCAGGCATGATAGCCTCCCATCATGCGGTAGCTGCTGGATTTAGAGGCCAGAAAAGCTTTGTTGTTGGCGTTGAATTTTTCCTTTTCCAAACCTTCGTTGGCAAAGGATTTTACCACCCGGATACCGGCCAGGCTGTCCTGTAGGCTGGAATTGACCCGGGCAATTTTCGCTCGGTTGTCCATAAAGACAGCTTTCATTTTTAAGTTACGTCGGATGCTGAAGATCACCATAATTACAGTAACACCGAGCAAAACTAAGGTCATTTGGGGATCCAGCAACATTAGAAGAATAAACGAGCCAGTGATTTTAAGGACGGAAATAAATATATTTTCCGGTCCATGGTGGGCCAGTTCGGAAATATCAAAAAGGTCGTTCACCAGCCGGGACATCATTTCCCCGGTATTGTTTTTATCATAATAGGAAAAAGAAAGTCGCTGGAAATGATCAAACAAATCCCGGCGCATGTCAGCTTCCATGCGGGCTCCCATGATATGCCCCCAGCAGGTAATGAAATATTGGCAGAAGTATTTGAGAATATATAGCCCTAGTAGTCCGCAGCCGGCATAGATAGCGGCCTGCAGAATGGTCTGCCTGTCCTGTAAGTATATATTATTAGTCAGATAATGCAGGATTTGAGGAAAAGTCAGATCAACTGCTGATACCAGCACCGCGCATAACATATCGGTAAAGAACAGCAAACGGTATGGCTTATAGTACTGAATAAATTTCTTTAATATTTTCATAAACAGATCCTTCCTTCACAAAAATAAAACCTGCAAACCATGCAGGAAATTTTATATGTTTGGTGGCGAGTACGCCAATATATTTCAATAAGTGTTGTCGTTGTTATTACTATATTAAAATATTATAGCGATTGCCCATACCAATATCAAGGATTTTTAGGTAATATAGAATAGTAACAAGTTCTAAGGTAAGGGGTTTTAAGCCATAATGCCTAAAAGGAATATAATCTTGTTGTTTATTATTGGGCTAATCTTCCTTTTAGGAGGTTGTGCATTGCTGTCTGGCCAGAACGGTTCCAACCAACAGCTAGAAGAAGAGGATCAAGAAAGCCAGCTTAATGATTATGTACGGACTCAAATAAATGCTATGAGCATAGAAGAAAAGATTGGACAATTAGTTATAGCAGGTGTGGATGGCTATGAAAATGATCTTCAGGCCCAAACCCTGATCGAAGAATACAAAATTGGTGGCATTATTTTATTTGAAAGAAATATTAAAGATCTTAACCAGATGCTGGAGTTGATTAATTCTTTGAAAGAATCGAACTCCGTTAATCCCATACCTCTCTTTTTAGCTATTGACGAAGAAGGCGGCAGAGTCTCCCGGCTGCCTGATGAGTTTCTAAAGACACCGGCCAGTCAAAAGGTAGGAGAAATTAACGATAGCGAGCTTTCCGTTAGACTGGCCAGTATAGTTGGTGAACAGCTTAAAGCTTGTGGTTTGAATATGAATTTTGCTCCGGTTTTGGACGTTAACAGCAATCCTAATAATCCTGTTATCGGGGACCGTTCTTTCAGTCATGATCCGGATCAGGTATGTACACAGGGAATTCAAACTATGAATGGCCTGCGCTCTCAGGATATTATTTCTGTAGTCAAGCATTTCCCCGGACACGGGGATACTTTGGTTGATTCCCATCTTGGCCTGCCGGTAGTTGATCACGATATAAATAGATTGTATAGTTTAGAACTCATACCCTTTGCTTGTGCTATAGAAAACAAGGCTGAGGCGATTATGACAGCTCATATTCTTTTACCTAACATTGATCCCCATAATCCCGCTTCTTTTTCTTCAAATACTATTTCTAAAATTTTAAGGCAGGATTTAGGATTTGATGGTCTTGTAATTACCGATGATCTGACCATGGCTGCGGTTATTGACAACTACGATATCCAGGAAGCCGCGGTTCAAGCTATAAAGGCCGGCAGTGATCAAGTACTGGTATGTCACGATTTTCAAAAGGAAAAAGCTGTTTTACAAGCCCTTAAGCAAGCAGTTGAAAGCGGCGATATTTCAGTTGAGCGTCTAGAGCAAAGTCTGTATAGAATTCTAAAATTAAAAATGGAATACAATCTCACTGATGAGCCTGTTTCCACTGTTAATTATCAGGCCTTAAATCAAAAACTTGAAGCTCTATACAAGGATTACCAGGATTTATCTTATCTTTTGAAGCCATAAAGGTTGGAATGTTATAGAGAACTTACGGCAGCGGTACTTATAAATTCGAAGGCTCTTGAGAATACTAATAAAAGCTATTAGACCAGTTTATATTTGAGCATATTAAGAAAGCGAGGTCGTGAAAATATGAAAAAAAGTTTGCTCATATTATTTATTGTTTTCTTATGCTTATCCCTATCCCTCATGGGTTGTACTTCAGGAAACACGGGGGAGAAAATCGAAGAAGATATTGAAAAAGGTGTGCAGGATGGTATTGAAGATCTTGAGAAAAATCTAAATGATAATATTCTTGATAAACCAAGCTTAGCCGGTATTAGACTTGGAGATACAAAAGAAACTGTAAAGGAAAAACTTGGCGGCGACTATCAAGAAAAGGTCTATGAGGAAGCAGGCCATTTTCCGGAACAATTTTATACTTGGCAATATAGTAACGGTACCATAGTCTATATTGGAAAAGACTCCGATAAAGTATTAGAAATCCGCTCTACCGCTAAAGGAGTAGGTACTAATCTGGAAGTAAAGGTTGGCGATAGTGCGGAAAAAATATTTGAGACTTATCGAGACAAATATACAGAACCGGAAAGTATTCATGGTGGTAAACTAATTGGGGTATTTAAAGTTGAAGATGGAGCGGCCCTTATTTTTGACTTTAATACTGAAGATGGTATTGTGAATCCTGAAGATGTTAAGCCTGAGGACCGGGTGGAAAGAATTATTCTCACTTATCCGGCTCATATTGACGAAAGTTTTTAAACCATTTATAACCTTATAATATGCTCCATAATATGCTCCCCTTGTAGTAGACAGAGATAATAAACTGTTTATTACAAGGAGGAGTTTTTTTCATCTTAGACCACCTTGTCGAAAATGCTTGTTTCTTTGCCGGGATTATCTGTTTCTACGTCGAAACTATTTGCTTCCACCTTGGAATTATTTATTTCTTTATCAGAATTACTTACTTCCCCGTTAGAATTACTTACTTCCCCGTTAGAATTACTTATTTCCTCGTTGGAATGGTGTGCGTTTGTATCGGAATTAGCTGTATCCACCGCGGAATTAGGATTAAGCCAAGGCAAGTAGCTCCGAGTGGAGATAAGGCAATGTCGGTGTTTTTGCCTTTGGTTGTTTAACTCCAATATTTTATGATAGAGAATACTATGTTCTATTTCATTTTGATGTATTTCCATAACAGCTATATCTACAAACTTATCACTTGCGTATAAAAAGTTATTCCACGAGCGATTTAGTTTTTCGATTAAAAGGCGCATTTCCATATTTAAGGTCTCGGTTTCCGTAGGTGCTTTTTGTTCCAGGTCGTTGTGGAAAAATTTATTAAGTTTTTCCTTCATTCCCGTGCGAGAAATGCCCATGCCGGCACCCCTTATTTTAATAGTCTATAGTTTATAGTAGTCCCTAAAAATGATTTTTATGACAAGCAATTAAATATATCTTTTTAAATCAAGATATTTAGGGTACCGATCAGTAATCCGAGTAAGGCTCCTAAATTAATAATGGCTCTTAATTCGTTTTTCATTACGGAAAGGACTAGTTTTTCCATTTCCAGGGCATCCATAGCATTTATCTTTTGTTCTACTACACCTGCGATATCGAGGGCCTTAATAAATTCTGTTGCCTTGGTTCCAACGAATTGGGTATAAATTTTATCCACTAAGTTCGGCACTAGGTTTTTCTCCACACCGATATCCGTAAGGATTTTGCCAATCGGCTGGTTTTCCAGTTTTGCTATCTCCAGTTTAATTATAGGTCCTATAACATCCTTTCCGTTTTCTTTAATATAAGTTTCCACCATTGCTCCTATTGGGGCGGTCAAGGAATTAATCATTTTTTCATTAGCCATAAAGTCCAGCATTGTGCCTTCGATTTTTTGTTTAATAACCCGTTTGCTTTCGGTGGCTATAATTTCGTCTAAATCCAACTGTGTAATTCCGGAAATAATTTTATCGCCAATTACTTTTTCTAAATGCGCTTTGCCGCGAAGATAACTTTCTTCAGTGCAATACTCTGTCAGCATTGTTTTCAGGGTATGTTCTTCCTCAGCACATAAAAAAGCAGCTAAGCGGCTAACAATTAGGTCCTTCAGGGTTTCATCCAGTAATATCTTTTCGATATCATCAGAGGTCAGCAGATTATTACCAACTGCTGATCCTAAAGCTCTGGCGAGCTGGCCTTTTCTTTTAGGAATAATACCCGGGGTAAAGGGCAGTCTGAAATTCCCGATTTTTATCGGGTGCAAGGGGCGAAAAAGCATTTTTACTGCAAGGTAATTTGTAGAATAGCCAATTATAGATCCGATGAGTGGTCCCGCTAATAAGTTAAGAATATCCATTATGTTCTCCATTTCTTTCCTGTTTACTAAAGGGCAAGCAGCTTCATAATTTGGCGCTTATAATTAAGAAAGTTTTCCGATACCAAGAATTCGTCGGCGCGAGGACGAGGCGGTTTAATAGTAATTTCCGCCGTAATAACCCCCGGCGGTCCGGTCATAATATAGATTCGGTCTGAGAGCAAGATGGCCTCATCAATATCATGGGTGATGAACAGAGCGGCCATATTAATACGTTCCATAAGTGCTAAATACCAACGGTGCATAGCTCTTTTTGTAATGGCATCTAAGGCTGAAAAGGGTTCATCGAAAAGAGCTACGTCCTTAGAAAAAAGATAGGTGCGCAAGAGAGCTGCACGCTGGCGCATTCCTCCTGAAAGTTGGGACGGATACTTATCCTGAGTTCCCGCAATGCCGAAGTCTTCAAAATACTTGAGAGCCTCCGTTCGGGCTTGACTCTTGTTCAGCCTGCGGATAAAAAGAGGCAAAGCAACATTATCCAGAACCTTAAGATGGGGCTGAAGAAGGTCTTTTTGCTGCATATAGCTGACTTTTCCGGCTTGTCCGGTAATATCAAAGCCATCGAGCAGAACCTGGCCTATATCCGGGGCCGTAACCCCCGCAATCACATTGAAGAGCGTGCTTTTCCCAATACCGCTTACTCCCAGTAAGCTCACCAGCTCTTTTTCTCTTAAAGTAATATTTATATTCTT
>ERZ773359.4366-NODE-4366-length-14903-cov-19.314049_pt1 | contig 14903 bp, 12 predicted proteins | sample MGYA00374955_ERZ773359 | MGnify/ENA primary metagenome ERZ773359 (study PRJEB29098, sample SAMN04486028) | biogas fermenter metagenome | study: EMG produced TPA metagenomics assembly of the Biogas fermentation microbial communities from Germany - Plant 4 DNA1... | reverse complement strand
CGGTGTGACTGAATATTGGTACTATACTATTGATAAAGGGTATTATTATGTTGATACACTATGTTGCAGTTCTACTCCAGTCCATTTCATAATAATAGAATATATGGATGGGAAAAAATTGTATTGGAAGGATTTTAGGGATAATAAGATAAGTCAGTTAATCAAAAACTGTTACAATATTAAATCTAACACTCGTCAATGTTACGAAATAATAAGAAAAATGGCTAAAAAAATAAAAATGTATTACATAAGCTATTCAAAAATTTACGATCTTTTACAGTGGGTCGAAAAGCGGAGCCAAGAAAATGAAAGAAAGTAAAAAAAACCTGAGGATTCATTTTTTAATAAGACTATTTAAAACTAATAAAGGAGCAATAGGATTATCCTGTTTCATTTTTGTTATTGTCTCTTGTATAAGCATTTTGGGCACAATTACAATAAAATACATTATAGATAGTGGAATTTCTGCGGGCAATTTTCATAGACTTATTATCTTTATATCCGTTTATCTTTTGTGCCAAATTATAACAGTGATATTGGGAACTCTTGGCCTATATTTATCGGAGAAATCTGCCCACAAGATTTTATCTTTAGAAAAAGAAAAATGTCTTAAATTATTATATTCACATTCTTATCATGCTATTTCCAGGATTAGTCCGGCAGAATTTAAAATGCTATTAACTTCATTCATAGACGACCTGAAATTCTTCTTTGCTGATTTACCTAGAGTTATTACAGAGCTTGGATGCTTAATAATCGGAAGCATAATAGCAATACGCTTTGTGAATAGCCAGGCGCTAATTGCAGTTGCCTTGTCAATATTCCTAAATATAGCATTATATTTCCATTTTAAAAAAGTGTTGAAGGTTATTGCAGAAAGGCAGATTGAAAATAAAAAAAGCTGGTCGTCATGGGTAGTTACTGTGGTACAGAAAACAAATGAATTCATTGTGAATAGTGGATGGATTAACACGAGAGAAAAGACTTTAAATGAGTTTAGCACGATAAAGGCCCTTGATGAAGAATATAATAAAAATAAGTCGTTGTCTGCTTTTCTATCTAGCATAATATCACATTCATTAATATTAGGTATTTACTTGATATCTTCGGCAAAGGTTTCCATAGGAGATGCTATAGCTTCAATATCATTGGCATCGACCATTTTACCATTAGTTCATACATCTATAGAGATGCTAAACTACTTCATTGTTTTTACTCCCTCAATTGATGAGGTCATCCGTATAGAACAGATGAATTTCGATAATGGAAAATACTTGCAGAGAGAAAAAATGATGAATGAATCATATTATGTAGAAAACCTGGTCTTTGCGTACGGAGATAACGTGCTCTTTAAGGATGCACGGATTACATTTCCCCAAAAAGGTATCGTTGTAATTAAAGCACCTAATGGTGCTGGAAAATCCACGCTTGCTAAAATATTAGTTGGTATTTTACCAGTTGAATATGGGCGAACTAATATTCCCCATGAAGCTATTGCCTACCTTCCACAAAAATCAATATTATTTCCTGCAAGCTTGGTGTTTAACATTACCCTAAAATATTCAGACTTTAATGCTTTGGATAACATTGAAAAAGCCAGAGTAATCCAGTGTGCAAAATATGCAATGCTCGATGAGGTAATAAAGAAAAAAGAAGATGGATATAATCATCTAATAAATATGAATGGAGATGGATTCTCTGGCGGTGAGAAAAGGAGGATATGTTTAGCTAGAACATTCTATTTAGGCATGGAAAAAGAGGTAATTATTCTTGATGAACCTGAGGCAGGATTAGATAGGGGTGCTGTGAAAAGGCTAAAAACTGTCCTTCAGGAGCTGGGAAAAAATAAACTGTTAATTTTAATAACGCATGATTCGGATCTGCAAACTATTGGCAATAATTTACATATTGATAGGGGACTAGTTGCATATGGATAGAATCAAAAATTATCTGAAGTGCTTGGTATTATGTGACTCCAAATTTATCACTATTGTGTCAATTGTATTAAATTTAGTATCAATATCAACAGTTCTTGTTATGCCATTAATAAACTCCAGAATTATCGATAGTTTTGGAACCAATATTATTTATACCTATATAAAATATTCTTTAATTTTGTTTATTGTTAAGTGTCTCGTTGATTTCTTTACCAGTGTGCTAAAGAAAAGAAACCAGGTCAATACTAATGCCAAGTTAAAGGTTATGATTTTAACAAATTGGGCTTGTTTACGGGATTCGCATAGGATGTCGGTTGAATCAGGGAAGATAATAAACTTGATCGAGAATGATTGCGATATTGTCGCAAATATAGCTACCAATTCTTTGTCAGATATGATATCAATTATTGTTAATTTAATATTAAGCATTATTATTGTTAGCAGGATCCATTATTTGTTTTTGCCTATTATATTATTCTTTTCGGTTGTAGAAATAATGCAGATCCAAAAAAAAATATATAAGTGGCAAGCCAGCTATGAATCCCAACATACTGAATCGGTCGCCGATATTAATTCATGGGTTCTAGGAATGCATGATCGATATGAATATCTGTGTGTTTTTAAACTAAAGGATTGGGCTATAAATAATATACTGGGTAAAATATACAAAAATTATAAAATAAGGACAAAGCAAAATACTCTTTCTGCTCTTTCAGGCCGTATAAGCTATTTACCCAAGTGGCTGTGTGAAAGTGTTATTTATATCATTGGCGGTTGGCTGGTAATCAATGGGGATATAACCCTTGGCCTATTATTTGCAAGTCACAGTTATGCTTCTAGATTCTTGGATGCCTTTAGGGACGCAAGCGAATTTATAAAAAATACCTTCATAAATATGAACGCGTATGAGCGAGTATCCTCGTTTTTAGATTATAATTTAATCGCGAAGAAACTTGGAATTGTTCAACCAGTTGGCACTATAAAGACCAATAATGAATTGGTTGTAAAAAACGTTGATTTTCAGTATAGTACATCCAAAAAGATCTTTGAAAATCTTAATTTTACATTACCCTTGAAAGGAATCGTTTTACTTCAGGGTGATAATGGGAGTGGGAAAAGTACTTTAATTAAATTAATCATGGGTTTAGAAATACCATCAAAAGGAGATATTTTAGTTAATAACATAAATACTAAAGATTTTACTTTTGAATTTATCCATAGAAATTTTTCCTGTGCGTTTCAAGAAGGAGTGCTTTTTAACGATACCCTTTATAATAATATTTCAGCATTTAATCCGGTTCAGGAGGAAACAATCAAGGGCTTGGTAAGAAAAATTTTCCCCGATTATGATAGAGATTTTAATGACCTTATTAATGCTTTTGGTGATGGGGTATCAGGCGGACAAGCAAAAAGAATCTTACTCAGCCGGGCTTTATATAAAAAAGCTAACATTCTCATTCTGGATGAGGTTGATACTGGAATAGATTCAAGTGGGTACAGTAATATGATATCTATTTTAAAGAGTATGTCTAAGAATTGTTTGGTCTTAATAGTTTCGCACCAAAAAAGTGATGTACAAGATATATTTTGGGATTATAAACTGCATATAAATAATAATACTGTTAATTTAATTGATACGAAAGAGGAATATATTTCATTGCTAACAAGGACAAGCCATTTATTGAAAAGAAATGGTAAAACACAAACCGTTGAGTTTACGACAAGAGGTATTAGTATGCTACCCCTAATCAACCCGGGTGACATTGTCGGGATAGAGATAGGGGACATTGAATTAGAAGTGGGTGATATTGTACTCTTTAGAATAATGAAGACGATTTTTTTACACAGAATAATAATGATAAACAGGGAATCTTTCATTTGTAAAGGTGATAATAATTGCTTTACTGAGTCAATTGATCGTGAGGATATAATCGGTAAAGTGCTTTATATCAAAAAAACAAACCCTAATCACCCATTCGGACCCCCAGAGAATTAAAAAACTATTTTTTATTGTCAGAATAAATTAACAACAATGTTTGATCTGAAATTAAGATTTCACAAGGGTTTTTGGATTGGAGGTTCAGGCAGAACGTCCTCTTTGAAAAAAAGGGAGGCCTCCTCGCGTTTTCTATTTCTGCGAGAGATTTGTCCCTTCTGGGAATTATAAAATTGCAATTATTCATGTCTTTGCGCATAGTTGTATTAAATTCATGTTAAAATAGTCACACTTATCCATCCAAGGCTGCAAATAGTATTTTCCTGTTGACCAGCTTAATATATGCTCTTCATGATAAAGACTAGCTTTCGCTGTTCTTATTGTAACATCAAAAAAGATCACATCATTATTCTTAGGTGTAAAATTTAGATAATTCCAAGGTAAAACTACTGCGACACTAAACCTTTTCTGATTATATTCTGTCCCAATCTCAATAGGAATATATCGACCCTGAGTATACTCTTGCTGCCACATGAATGCTTTGTGTTTTCCTGATTTTAAAGGCTTTATGAATATCACCTTAACGAATTCATTTCTGTCTAAGCCAAATAACAACTGATAACCAAACTGATATACTTGTTGTTTATTCTGAAACTTGTCAATACTGATTCTATGAGTAAAATAGAAGTTCTGTTCGTTCCAGCTGATACTAAATTGGGGATATAGATCATCTGTTGAGTATTGATTAGTTGTTTTCTCAAGAAGGTACTTCAAATATTGTTTATTTGCATAGATGGAAGGCATATTATAATATATATTTTCATGCTTTATCAATTCCGAGTTTGTTTTGTAAAAGCACTTGTATATTTGTTTTTTTTTGGCTTCTTCCCTAGACCTTTTTATGATTTTTTTCTGCTCTTCTCTATAAGAAAAAAGCCTGCGTTCAATGTATGATTCCCAATTCTCCGCATGCCAATGATAGTAATTAAAATGCCTGTCTGGTTTTAATTTAAGCGTTGAAAATTTTCCATATATTCTTTCGGTAAGAGAAATTGCTCTATATATTAAATCATTGATACCAAATTCTTCAATCCTCCTTGTTATTTCGTTTTCTTTGTTTGGTAAACTTAAATAAGATTCTCTTATATCCATAAATTGTTTTACGTTAAGTTGTTTTATGATTTTTATAGAAGGGGGTTGAAGGGGAATAGGAGTTTTCGATACCAGTAATTTTATATGACTTTCTAGGTGCGCGCAGCTATGAATAAAAAGGTCTATTTCATCTGGTACTAATACCATTTCATTGTTTAATTTCAAGGGTTTAGCATTGTTAAAAAGCTTACTAAGATCAATCTCGTATTCACCTCTATATTGGTGTAGCTCAACAGTATAAAAATCTTTCATATATATGAGCAAGTGAGCAGTATTTGTTTCTGTGATTTCCTGATCTTCAACCAATTGTCCTAAAAGATTATAAGCTTTATAGCCATCACTGATTAGGAGTTCATGTGCTTTTTTTATATTATTAGGTGCGATAAGTAAATCCAAATCTCCGAAAATTCTTCCTCCAGCGCATTTATATACCAATTTTGCTATTCCTGGTCCTTTTAAAACAACAAAACTTATATTGTGTTCACTAAATAAACATTGCAGACGATCTAGTTCTTTATACATCTTTTTATTGTGCGCCTGTGCCATTATATTTGCAAAAATCATAGTTTTTACAAATTCCTTATCCGGAATGCTAGTATAATTTTTTATTAATGGATTATGCAATAAATGATAGCCAACAATTGAAGCCACTTGATGTTCTTGAGCTATCATTGCTAAATAATCATAATTTAGCCCATCATTTATTAAATTCTTAAGCATTTTTATATTGTTTTTACTTATATCTTGACGGGCGAGTAAGAGCAAAGCCTTTTCTTCAGGCTTGAGCATTGCCTTTGATCCTTTTTTCAAAACAAAGATACTCATATTTTTTCCTTTCTTTTAAATTAAAGAAAAGCTTAATGGTTATAACATTTTACCTAAGTTCTCAAATTATAACTATGATCCTCAAAAAAGTCTGACAATTGGTTAATAAATAGAGATATTTATCTTGCTATTCTCTTTATAGTTACAGTTTTGCCGGGAAAAACCTGGCCGCTAGGATGTGACTGACATGTCCTTCGGCACTACAGCTTGACCCCATTTTCTATTCCGTCCCAGTTGCGCTTAATATACCCGATGGTCTCTTCTTGGCTTTTCGTCAGTGCGCCATAAGGCTTCATGAAGATGAGCCAGGACTGCCTGTTTGTTTGGGATTTGATCTCCCGGTGGATCAGCATCTTAAGCCCGGGCGCATGCGCGATAGCCGTTTAGATATATTTTTCTTAATGATACTTGTCTAGGATAAAAATGGTCTGCGGCGGTAAGTATTATGTCCAGCCCGGGGGGATTCATTCAATTGGCTGAATGTCAGGTTCCTCTTCTTTTTTCCATGAAATACTTCTTGCAAAAACCTACAGTAATTTTATACTAACCTTTATAGAGGGCTAGCCCGCCTTTGACTGCAAGGCTTTTTCTCAAGAGGGCTTTCGTCCTGGCTTCTTCAGTTTACCGGCAAAAGAGAGGAAAAGAGCTTATTTCTTCCCTGCCGGGTGGTTTGCCTGTTCCTTCTTTTTCTTCCAGAAGCCCTGTTCAGCGCTTTTTTTCCGCTTCGCTTCAATCAACTGTTGCATCCTCTCCAGACTCTTTTTGTCACTCACTTCTCTTCCCCCGCATCTTTTTATGTTTTTTTTAATATTATATCATAAGCAGAAAAATTTTGAAAAAATGATTGACTCCAGGCGAGAGGGTATGCTAATATTATACCAATCAATCCTAAGATAAACACCAAGAGCCGAGAGCCGGCGAACGCCGGCGGAGTTGAGAACAGGAATTAAGTTTAGCGGAGCAGAGACGAGCCGAGGGTGCGTGCGTACGCGTGAGGCATGATAAAGCCGGACCCACGGTGGTCCGGCTTTTTTGTACCCTTCCGGTTCTCCTTCTCCCGGAAAGGAGAAAAGGATGAAAAAAACCCCTCAAGACCTTTTCTTTCACCCCGCACACCTGCATTCGCCTTCAGGAGAGAAAAACCCATTTTTCCAATACCCGGATCCCGGGGAACTGTCGGGATTATCCGCGCAGGGATACAAGTATATCCCTTTGGTCCGGCGGCTGCGGGCCGACTGCTTGACGCCGGTCAGTGCCTTCCTGGCCGTGGGTAACAAGGCCGGCTCTTTCTTACTGGAGAGCGTGGAAAAGGGGATGAACATCGGGCGCTATTCCTTTATCGGCTGTGACCCCCTTTTCACCCTTAGAAGCACGGGCCCGGAGGTGGAGGTCGCCGGTGCAGGCCGGCAAGAGAAGTTCTCCGGAGAAGACCCCCTGGATCTCCTGGCAAAAACCCTGAAGGAACTGAAAGTTTTCCCATTGCCGCTGGATACCGCTTTCTACGGCGGGGCCGTCGGGTACCTGGCCTATGATTATGTGCGGCGCCTGGAGGAGATCCCCGCCCGGCAGCCGGATCTCCTGCGCCTGCCCGATGCCTGGTGGATGGTTCCCCGCTCCCTCATCATCTTTGACCACGTCACCAGGGAGATCCTCCTGGTTCTCCTGGTCTCCACTGCTGATCCCGGCGGTTACCAACGGGCTGCCGGGAAAATAGAGGAACTCCGTACCGCCCTCCTCAAGAGCAGGCCCGGGCCGCCGGAAAGGATGAAGCCCCCCGGGGAGGTGGAATTCACCTTTACACAGCAGGGGTTTATGGAAGCCGTGCGCAAGGCCAAGGAGTATATTTTCTCCGGCGAGATTTCTCAGGTCGTCATCTCGCAACGGATGAGCTTCCCCTATGACGGCGACCCCTTCGCCTATTACCGGGTATTGCGGAATATCAACCCGTCCCCCTACCTGTTTTACCTGCACTGTGGGGACCACCAGGTGATCGGGTCTTCCCCGGAGATGCTGGCCCGTCTCAAAGGGTGGGAGGCGGAAACCCGGCCGATCGCCGGCACCAGACCCCGGACCCTCCCCGGGCGGAGTACGGAAGATCTCCGCAGTGAACTCCTGGCGGACGAGAAGGAACGGGCCGAACACCTCATGCTGGTGGACCTGGGCCGGGATGACCTGGAGAAGGTTTGCCGGCACGGGACGGTGCGGGTGGAAGAATTCATGGCGGTTGAAGAGTATTCCCACGTTATGCACTTGGTCTCTTCAGTCAAGGGGGAGTTGGCCCCGGAAGAGGACGCATTTTCCCTTCTCAAGGCGGTCTTCCCCGCCGGAACCCTGACCGGCGCGCCAAAGGTCCGCGCCATGGAGATAATTGAAGAGTTGGAACCATGCCGGCGGGGTTTCTACGGCGGCGCCGTGGGTTACGTGGGTTTTGACGGGCAAATGGACACCTGTATCGGGATCCGGTCGGCCGTGGCCGCCGGCGGGCGGATCCACCTGCAGGCCGGGGCCGGGATCGTGGCTGGCTCGGACCCCAGCCGGGAATACCAGGAAACCATCTACAAGCTGCAGGCACTGCTCAGCGCCTTTACCCTCCTGGAAAGGGGTGAAGACGGGTGGTTGTAGTCATCGATAATTATGATTCCGGGTTCCTGTACGAAGAGAAAAGATAAAGATGAAGAGGCGACATGAAGAGAGAACATGAAGAGAGAAGAAGAGAAAGAAGAGAAAGAAGAGAAAGAAGAGGAAGGAGAGAAGAGGTATGATGAAAGAGGTCATCGGTAAAGTGGTTGCCGGGGAAAACCTGGCGGTGGAGGAAGCCGCGGCAGCGGTACGGGCGGTGATGGAGGGGAAAGCGACGCCCGCACAGATCGGGGGCTTTCTGACCGCCCTGCGGGTCAAAGGAGAGACGATGGAAGAGATCTACGGGGCCGCCCTGGCCATGCGGGAAAAGGCCGTCGCGATCTGCCGGGGAAAAAGAGGCTTGCTTGATACCTGCGGGACCGGGGGCGACGGGAGTAATACCTTTAATATCTCCACCACCGCCGCGTTTATCGTTGCAGCCGCCGGTGTGCCCGTGGCCAAACACGGAAACCGGGCGGTCTCCAGCGCCTGCGGGAGCGCTGATCTCCTGGAGGCTTTAGGTATAAAGGTGGATCTTTCCCCCGCGCAGGTAGAAGCGGCGGTGGAGGAGGTGGGGATCGGTTTTCTTTTTGCCCCCCTCTTTCACCAGGCCATGAAACACGCGGCCGGGCCCCGCAGGGAACTGGGGTTCCGTACTGTCTTTAACCTGCTGGGGCCGTTGACCAACCCGGCGGGCGCCGAGTACCAGTTAACCGGGGTCTTCCGGCGGGAACTCGTCCCGGTCCTGGCCGGGGTTCTGGCCCGGCTCGGTGTCAGGCGGGCGCTGGTGGTCCACGGCGCCGGCGGGATTGACGAACTCTCCCTGGCCGGCGAGAATTCCCTTTGTGAGGTTGTGAACGGCCGCATCCGTTCGTTTACATTACACCCGGAGGAAGTCGGGCTTTCCCATTGCCCGGTGGAACGGCTCAGGGGTGGAAGCGCGCAGGAAAACGCCGCCATCCTCCGGGCGGTCTTAAGCGGTGAGCAAGGCCCCCGCCGCGATGTGGTGCTGTTGAATGCCGGCGCCGCCCTTTATGTGGCGGGCCGGGCCGGTACGATTAAAGACGGGGTGAAACTGGCGGCAAGGATCATCGATTCCGGGGCCGCCCTGGCCAAGGTGGAGGATCTTGCCGCGTTTTCCCATAAGGAGCAGGCGGTATGTATTTAGAAGCAATTCTGGCCCATAAGAAAGAGGAGATTAAGAAGAAAAAACGGACCCGCCCGTTCGTGGACCCGCCGGAGAAGAGAGGGGACCTGCCTATTCGAAGCTCGCCTGGCGGGAACCCGCCCGGTGTACACCCGTCCGGCAGGAGCCGTTTTCGTTCGGCGGTTTCCGCCCCCGGGATCGCGGTGGTTGCGGAGATAAAAAGGGCTTCTCCCTCCCGGGGGCCCATCGCTCCCGGGCTGGATCCGGTAAAAACAGCGGTTCTCTATGAAGAAAACGGCGCCGCCGCCATTTCCGTTCTGACAGAGGAGAAATTCTTCCGGGGCGGCTACCATGACCTGCGGGCTGTGCGAGCCGTCACCAAACTGCCGGTTCTGGCGAAAGACTTCTTTATCGATCCCTGCCAGGTTGAGGAAGCCGCCGCGGCCGGGGCCGATGCCATCCTTCTGATTATGGCGATCCTCTCCCGGGGCCAGGCTGCCGAACTGGCGGCTTGCGCCCGGGAATACGGCCTTGCGGTCCTGGCCGAAGTCCATAAGGAAGAAGAATTGGAAGCAGCGCTGGCCACCGGCCCGGATCTGATAGGGATCAACAACCGGGACCTGAAGACCTTCCGGGTCTCCCTGGAGACCACCTTCCGGATCTACCCGCTGGTCCCCAAAGAATACCCGGTCATCAGTGAAAGCGGGATCAAAAATCGCCGGGATTTACTGGCCCTGTCCGCACTGGGGGTGAACGGGTTCTTAATCGGCGAGACTTTGGCTGGGAGCGGGGACCCCGGCGCCGCGCTCCGGGAGTTGTTGGAGGACCGGCCATGACGGCGGTAAAGATCTGCGGGATCACCAACCTTGAGGATGCCCTGGCCGCTGTGGCTGCGGGCGCGGACGCCCTGGGCTTTATCTTCGCGCCCTCGCCGCGGGAGATCACCCCGGAAGCGGCCGGGGAGATCCTGAAGAAGCTCCCGCCCTTTGTCGTCCGGGTGGGGGTGATCACCGGCCGCTCCGGCCCCGGGTGGCGCAGGCTTTGGCAGGAAGGGCTACTCGATCTCATGCAGGTCCACGGCGAAGTGGCAGACCCGGGCCTGCCTCCCTGGCGGGTTATCAAAGCCCTGGCCGTAGGGAAAGACCAACCCGGCCCGGCCCTGCTGGAAAAGGGCTACCGGGCCTTGCTCCTTGACCGGTACGAAGCAGGACGGGAAGGGGGAACCGGGAAGACCTTCCCGTGGGAAAAGGCCTTTCCCTTCCGGGAACTGGGGCTCCCCCTGGTCTTAGCCGGCGGCTTGCGGCCGGAGAATATCCGGGCGGCCCTGGAGACGGTCCGCCCCGCCGCTGTCGACGTGGGCAGCGGGGTGGAAAGCTGCCCCGGCCGGAAGGACCGGCGGAAAATGGAGGAGTTTATCCGGCAGGTGCGGGCTTGGGACGAGAGGAAAAAGGGGTAAGGAGGAGACAGAAGATGAACGCCCTTGCACGACGGGGATATTACGGCGCTTATGGGGGGCAGTATGTGCCGGAGACATTAATGCGTGCTCTTGACGAACTGGAGGAGACTTATCTTTCCTGCCGGCAGGACCCGGGTTTCCTGAAGGAATTCTATTATTACCTGCAGGTCTATGCCGGGCGGCCCACCCCCCTCTACCGGGCGCAGCGCCTTTCCGAAGAATTCGGGGTGGAATTCTACCTGAAACGGGAGGACCTCAACCATACCGGGGCCCATAAGATCAACAATACCCTGGGCCAGATATTACTGGCGCGCCGGATGGGGAAAAAGAGAATTGTGGCGGAGACCGGGGCCGGCCAGCACGGGGTGGCCACCGCCACCACCGCCGCCCTGTTCGGGCTGGAATGCGTGGTCTACATGGGGGAGGAAGACATCCGCCGCCAAGCGTTGAATGTTTTCCGCATGAAGCTCCTGGGCGCGGAGGTCAGGCCGGTACGGTCCGGCAGCCGGACCCTGAAGGATGCCACCAATGAAGCAATCCGGGATTGGGTCGCTAATGTGGATGATACCTATTACCTTATCGGTTCGGTGGTTGGGCCCCATCCCTATCCGCTGATGGTCCGGGATTTCCAGTCGGTCATCGGCCAGGAGACCAGGGAACAGGTTTTGGAGACCGCCGGCCGGCTCCCGGACTGTATCTATGCCTGCGTTGGGGGAGGCAGCAACGCCATTGGCATCTTCCACCCCTTTTTACAAGACCGGGAGGTACAACTGGTGGGGGTGGAGGCGGGCGGTGCAGGGCTGGAAAGCGGCAGACACTCGGCGTCCATTAGTGCCGGGCGGCCCGGGATTTTGCACGGCGCCCTCAGTTATCTCCTGATGGACGATGAAGGGCAGATCCTGCCGACCCATTCCATCTCCGCCGGGCTGGATTACCCCGGCGTCGGCCCGGAACATGCCTTCCTGAAGGACAGCGGGCGGGTGCGCTACGAAACGGTCACCGACGCCGAGGCCCTGGATGCTTTGGTCCTTTTATCCAGGAAAGAAGGGATCATCCCGGCCCTGGAGAGCGCCCACGCCCTGGCCTGCGCCCTGCGGGAAGCGCCCCGGCTCTCCAGAAACAGGCTGATCGTGGTGAACATCTCCGGCCGGGGAGACAAGGATATGAAGACCGTTGCCGCAGAAACGGGGGTTGAACTATGAAGAGTATTATAAAGAATAAAGTGGCGGATAAATTCCGTGAGATAAAGGAGAAGGGCGGGACGGCCCTGATCCCCTTCATCATGGCCGGCGATCCGGAGATGGCGGCCACCTTTACCATCCTGCCTTATTTGGAGAAAGGCGGTGCGAACCTGATTGAACTGGGAATACCGTTTTCCGACCCCCTGGCCGACGGCCCGGTCATCCAGGAAGCGGCCCAGCGGGCATTGGCCAATGGTTTCCGGTTGCAAATCTTCCTGCGGCTCCTGGCGAAAAACCGGCGCCTGGTTTCCATCCCCATCGTCCTCCTGGTCTATTATAACCTTATCTACCAGTATGGGACGGAACGTTTCTTGGCGGAGGCGGCGGAGGCCGGTGTTGACGGGCTGGTCATCCCGGATCTACCCCCGGAAGAGGCCAGCGGGCTCCAGCTGCCGACGGAGAAAAACGGTATTGCCCTAAATATGCTGGTGGCGCCGACCAGTTCCCCCGGGCGGATTAAAGCTGCCGCCGCCCTGACCACTGGTTTTATCTACCTGGTTTCCGTCCGGGGGGTGACCGGGGAAAGGCCCACGCTCCCTCCTGACCTTCCGGAATTGGCCGGCAGGGTGAAAAAGCTAACCGGCCATCCGGTGGCGGTCGGCTTTGGCATCTCCCAACCGGCGCAGGCCCGGCAGATCTCCTCCTTTGCCGACGGGGTCATTGTCGGCAGCGCCCTGGTGAGAAAATTGGCCGCCAATGCCGGCAGTTCCCCTGTGGCCGCTGGCGAAGCGGGCGCGGCTTTTTTGCGCAGCCTTCACGAAGCCATGGCAGGCGCTGCCCAGGAAAACAGGGAAAATGGTTTGGTGGAACCCTTCCCATGGTAGTGGCCGGGTAAAAAATTTTAGAAAAAGAAGGAAATATTGCCTTTGTGTCGAATGACTTATATATATTAACAACCAGGAGGCGCAAACAATAAGGAATAACCGGCAGTGAAATGGGGGAGAACAATGACCCTCCATGAATTGGCTGCAAATTTAAGCTCCCGGCTCTGTACAGCTATAGAGGCTGAGCCGGACGGGAAAAAAGAGCGCAGGATCGCCTTTGCCCTGGAAGGCCTTATTTCCACCGGTTATTCAATGTTGGTTATTTTCTTCGTTTCGCTGGTGCTGGGGACAGTTAAACAAACAATGGCTGCCCTCCTATTCGCCGGCAGTTTGCGTACTTTCACCGGCGGGGTCCATGCCAGGACACCCACCCGCTGCGCATTGATTAGCGGGGTGGTTTTTGGCTCTTTGGGTCTTGGCGTCAAATATCTTCCCTGGCCGGAAGGTTTTTTATGGAACCTTACGGCTTTTATGGTCTTGGCAACGGTAATTTTGATCTTTGCCCCCCGGGAGACCACGAATAAAAAGATCCCGCCGGCACAAAGGCGAGTTTTAAGGATTTGGACAGTTGTTCTTCTACTGTTCTTTTTCTTTTTCTTAATCTATTTTCTCAAGACAAGCAATTTCTTACTGACAAAAGCGCTGCTGCTGGGGATGGGATGGCAGGCACTCGCGGTTTCCCCGGTGCTTAGGGAAAAAATAGAAAAGAGAAAGGAGGGAGAGTAATGAAAAAACTCATCTATTCCCTGTTGACCTCGGTCTTAATGGTCATCGCCGCCGCAAACCTGGCCAGTGCATGTTGGGTTTGTATGTATCAACCAGAGATGAAAGAGTAGGGGTATAACGCATGGTGGAAGATTTATTACTAGCTGATTCTGTGTTTTCTTTTATCTACCTGAAATTTGTCTTCGGCACATCTATTGTTTATTTCATAAGTGTGCATTCTGCTGTAAAAGCTGTTGGCGAGAGAATTATATTGTCAAGAGCCATCATTATATCTGTCATTATGGCATTTTGCTTCACAGCTTGCCGCAGGTTTCTTCCGTCGCCCTATAACATGTTGCTTTTTTACGTGTTAATGGTAGGCGTTGTTGCTTTTGTTTTCAAACTTCCCTTAAGAAAGAGCATTGTTGGTGTGGTTTTCGCCTTGCTTCTCACCATGTTGAGTTCAGTAACTATTACAATGAATTTGTTCATTTATACAAATATACGTGCAAGTGCCCGGGACAGCCTTGGTTTATTTTTGTTTATAACCCTGACCGAAGTAGCCTTTAACCTGATCTATGTCCTGTTGGCTATGAGGTATGAGAACCTCAATCTATCATTTTTATTTTCGGAAGAGAAAAATGCCAAAGCCTGAACCCAAAACAAGAAAGCGAGTACTAGCTTTCGTGAGTTGGATAATAATTCTCCAGGGGATTATTATCTTGGGCCTTGGCATTTTCTCTTTTACATATCTCATGAATGAAGGGTTTTTGCAAGACAATACTGCGCCGGCAATAATTGCCACATATATATATGTCCAGGTCTTTGCTTCAATTTTAATTTTCGCCGGGGTCATCTCCATCTTTGTGCTCAAGGATTTTTTCGAGCAGGAAGAGATCGAGTTCAGGATTAACCGGATCCAACAAAAACAAAGCGAGGAGACGATCCAAAACCTGAGGGCCCAGCGACATGACTTCTATAACCAGCTCAGTATCATTAAAGCCTGGGCGGAGTTGGGAGATACGAAAAATATCTTGGAATATCTCCGGCATGAACAGGAG
>ERZ773359.4365-NODE-4365-length-14905-cov-11.537980_pt1 | contig 14905 bp, 18 predicted proteins | sample MGYA00374955_ERZ773359 | MGnify/ENA primary metagenome ERZ773359 (study PRJEB29098, sample SAMN04486028) | biogas fermenter metagenome | study: EMG produced TPA metagenomics assembly of the Biogas fermentation microbial communities from Germany - Plant 4 DNA1... | reverse complement strand
AACTTAATTTAATATAATATGTTTATTATATTAATAATTATTCTTAATCTCAAGGTAAATTATACCTTATTATTTTCTACTAGACTATTTTACTACAATATGTAAAAATATTAATAAATACAAAATGAGGTGATTAATATGGACATTAATAATATGCTAAAAAAATATGCGTCCCTAGCTGTAAAAAAAGGAGTAAATCTTCAGAAAAATCAAGTACTTATGATAAATACTCCTATTGAATGCTATGATTTTGCTAGAGCAATTGCTGAAGAAGCCTATAAAGAAGGGGCAAAAGAAGTTATAGTGCGTTATTCTGATCAAGTCATACAAAGACTTACATTAGAAAATGCATCTATTGAAACTTTATCAAATATGCCTGAGTGGTTTTCAGAATCTTACAATAAATATGCTAAAGAAGGATGCTGTGTAATATCGATATCAGCTTCTGATCCAGATGCCTATAAAGGTGTTCCTGCTGAAAAGGTATCTGCTTATCAACAAGCTCGCTCAAAAGCCTTAAAGGAATATTATGAACTTTCAATGTCTAATAAAATACGTTGGACAGTTATATCAGTTCCTACTGAAAAATGGGCTAAAAAAGTATTTAAAGATGTTTCTACCGATGAGGCTGTAAATAAATTATGGGATCAAATTTTTAAGGTTGTTAGACTTTATGAAGAGGACCCAATAAAGGCATGGGATAAACATAATGCTAAACTTCATGAAAAGTTAAAATTCTTAAATGATCAAAAATTTAAAAGTCTTCATTATACAAATAGCAAAGGAACTGACCTTACAATAGAGCTTCCTGAAGGACATATTTGGGGAGGAGGCTCTGAATATTGCTATAATGGTTTAGAATTTAATGCTAATATGCCTACTGAAGAAGTATTTACCATGCCTAAAAGAGACGCCGTTAATGGTACTGTAGTTTCTTCAAAGCCACTAATTTACGGTGGTAATGTTATTGATAAATTTAAATTAACTTTTAAAGCTGGTAAGGTAGTTGATTTTACTGCTGAAGAAGGTTATGATACATTAAAGAAATTGTTAGAAACAGATGAAAGGGCTAGTTACTTAGGAGAAGTTGCTCTAGTTCCCTATGCTTCTCCAATATCACAATCAAATATAATTTTTTATAATACTTTATTTGATGAAAATGCATCTTGCCACTTAGCTTTTGGCGCTGCCTATCCAATAAATATAGAAAATGGAGAAAATATGACAAAAGAGGAATTACTATCAAAAGGGGCTAATGATTCTATTATTCATGAAGACTTTATGATAGGAACTGAAGATTTAAATATTACAGGAATAAATAAGGATGGAGAAAAAATCCAAATATTTTTAGATGGAAATTGGGCAATTTAATCAATATACAATAGATAATGGACAATTGACAGTTGGCAATTGTCCATTTCAATTATCAAATATTCTATCCTCTTCTACTTACTTCCTCTTCTATTCCCTCTTTTATTTTTTCTAATTTTCTTTTTAATTTATTTTTAGCTGTAATTCCCTTAAACATAATATATATTTTTGAAATTAAACCTGTGTTTTGCCTTTCTATCAAAGTTATTTCTGTCTTATTATCATTTATCTTTTTAAATTCATACCTAGAAATATAAGTATCTCCATCTACAGTACTTGTAACCTCATATAAATTATCTTTTTCATATCCTGTAACTTTTGTTATCATTTCAATTTTTGTTTTTCCAATTTGTTTTATTACTCTTGAATATGATGTTTCTGTTGGATTTTTTTTATTAAATCTAGGCATTTCTCTTTTATTTATATCAATAAAAACTTTAAATACCTTTTCAATTGGATAATCTATTATAATTTTACTGCTATAGCCTTTCATAGTCTTCTCCCCTTTAAAATTCTATTATATTTATACTAAAAAATTATATGCTATCTAACTATATAAATTATAACATTTACATAAGAAATAAGCTAAGAAATATTTAAGATATAAATAAAAACTACAAAAAAGAAGAGCTCAGCCACTCTTCTTTATAAAAACATTCTCTATTTATTATTAATTATATTATATCTTTTTATATATCTACATTTTCTTTTCTAATCTTTTTCTTATTTCTTTAATAAATTCTTCTGAATTTGTAATAGTAATATTATCAAGATCTGAAATCATAGCTAAATCCTTAGTCATATAACCTTCATCTATAGTCTGAATTGTTGCTTCTTCTAATTTATTTGCAAAGTCTACTAAATCCTGTAACTTATCTAATTCTCCTCTTTTTCTTAAAGCTCCAGTCCAAGCAAAAATAGTTGCTACAGAGTTTGTTGAAGTTTCTTTTCCTTCTAAATGTCTATAATAATGTCTTTGAACCGTTCCATGAGCTGCCTCATATTCATAATAACCTTCTGGTGAAACTAAAACTGAAGTCATCATTGCAAGAGAACCAAAGGCTGTTGCAATCATATCACTCATTACATCTCCATCGTAATTTTTACAAGCCCAGATATATCCACCCTTTGACTTTATAACTCTTGCTACCGCATCATCTATTAATGTATAAAAATATTCTATATTAGCCTTTTCAAATTTCTCTTTATATTCATTATCATATATTTCTTGAAAAATATCTTTAAAGGTATGATCATATTTTTTGGATATTGTATCTTTTGTTGCAAACCATAGGTCTTGTCTTGTATCTAAAGCATAATTAAAGCAGCTTCTTGCAAAGCTTTCTATTGATTTATTTAAATTATGCATTCCTAACACTATACCCGCATCATTGAAGTTATGAACTAATTCCTTAGTTTCATTTCCATTTTCATCAGTATAAACTAATTCTACTTTTCCTTTTCCAGGTATTTTCATTTCTATATCTTTATATACATCTCCATAAGCATGTCTAGCTATAGTAATAGGCTTTTCCCACCCTTTAACATAAGGTTTTATAGATTTTACTGTAATTGGTGCTCTAAACACTGTACCATCTAAAATTGCTCTTATAGTACCATTAGGACTTTTCCACATTTCCTTTAAGTTGTATTCCTTAACTCTTGCTGCATTCGGTGTTATTGTTGCACATTTTACACCTACACCATATTTCTTTATTGCTTCTGCTGCATCTATAGTAACTTTATCATCAGTTGCATTTCTATTTTCGAGTCCTAAATCATAATATTCTGTCTTTAGATCAATAAAAGGATTTAATAATTCCTCCTTAATCATCCCCCAAAGAATTCTAGTCATTTCATCTCCGTCCATTTCAACTAATGGTGTTTTCATTGCTATTTTATTCATTTTTTTGCCCCCATTCTATAAATTTTTAAGTTTATTATATAATAAATGAAAGATTATTACAACAATCTTTCATAATTTTAAAAAAAGAAGCTCTATAAAAGCCTCTTTTCTAAAATTTAAAATTATTTATAACTTATTTGTCAAGCTCTGTATATTCAACTTCAATCACTTCAGTTATTGAATCATCAATTATATTTGAATTAGATTCAATTAAATCTATATCATCATCCTTTGAATTATATTCCATCTCATTTAAGTATTTATTTCTTTTCCTTTCAATATATCTCTTTATTATGAATATTAAATACAAAACTAATATAAATGGTAATAGCCAAACTAATATTTTTATAGCTAAATTTAATATTATCCACAGTACTAATATTCCACTCATAATATATAATCCTGTCTTAAATCTATTATTCATATTAACCCGCCTTTTTATTTTATTGGTAATTATATTATAACATAGCTAAATATCTTTTCCAATATAAGATAATAAATATTTTATTAAAAGTTTATTAAAACCATATAATACATTTCTAATAAACATATTAATTGTATCAATAAATCAAAAAACTTATAAAATTTTTTCTTGCTCTTTACCATATTTTTTGTTATAATTTATATGTTCTTTGCCGGCATGGCGGAACTGGCAGACGCACATGACTCAAAATCATGCGGGAAACCATGTGGGTTCGAGTCCCACTGCCGGCACCAAAAAAAGAAGTACAAATTTGTACTTCTTTTTTTATATACATTTATTAATTTTTGTTAGCTAGTCTTGCTCATCATTTTCTTCAGGAGACATTCCCTCTTGGTTCATATTATTTATTGATTGTACAGCTTCATTAGTTCCTGTTGTTTCCTCACTGCTATCTTCAGCTGATTGTTCGGGGTTATGTTGATCTTGATCTTCAGTTCTTCCTTCATTTCCTTCTTCAATAGGATTTTGATCATTGTTCTGTGTTTCTTGATGCTGCGGATTAGTTGGTGAAGCAGGTAGGTATTCTATATCTGGGTATTGTGTAGCTGGTACAGTATCCTCATAATAATAATCAGATTGCTCATTGATTTCTTCTTCAGTAGTTTCATTTTCTTCAGTAGATTTATTTGATAATTCGTTATAGACTATCTCATAATACTTAATCTCTTCATCTATATCTTCAAAACTTTCGATAAAATCATAAAAAGGATCCAATTCTTGTATCTTTGCTTTCAATTCATTTATTTTCTCTTTCTTTAAATCTTCTTCCTTTTTATCCTTTAATATTTTATCTTCTTCATTCTGACTAATTAAATTATCTTTTTTTAATGTTAAACTTCCTTTTTCCTTAATATACTTCTCATTCATTTTCCTTGAATAAATAGTGCCTGTAACTATTACTACAGCCAAAATTAGTACATAAGAAATAACTATGGATACCTTCATTTTTATATTATAATTTAATTTATCTTTTAATTTATTAATAATGATAACAATATATTTTTTCATACTAACTACAGCACCCTTCCATTATTTACATATATTATTTTATCAAATTTCATCAATTATTACAATAATATGTAGAATAATAAGACTTTTTTGATTGATAAATTCTTAAATTATTTTATATTATTTTATAAATAACTATTTTATGAAAAAGATAACTTAAAAGCAAAAATGATATCCAAAAAAGGATATCATTTTTTAAATAAGGGGATAATTATATATTACTATATGCACTAACAACTTATTTTTATATTATCATTTATATTTGTCATTTTTGTTACAAAGGATATATTAAATTTATTTTTACTATAAAAATAAATGTTTTAGTACTTAAAATATGATAATGCATATGTATTTCTTTTAAATCCTATAAAAGAAAATATAGGATATATAGATTAAATATATCATTGCTGCGCCTAATAGCAGCCAAAGAACTAAATTTATGACTTTTTTTATTTTTTTGTCCATCCTTCTCTCCTAGCTATTATAATATTTTATCGCCTTATTTAATAATGCTACAGTTTCTACAGGAGCTTTTCCAATAGAAGTTTCCCCAGCTAATAAAAAACCATCTACATTATTTTTTAAGAAATAATAAATCCCCTCAATTTCATTAATATTAGGACATTGTCCATTTTTCATACTATTTAATAATCGGGTAGCAACTATAATTTTTTTATTATTAATTTTAGCTTTCTTTATTGCAAGATCTTGCAGCTTAACTGCCTGAAGAATTCCGGCTTCAGGTACTAAATCACCTCGCCCTAATACAATTGTATCTACCTTATTAAAAATTTCATCTAAATTATCAATTCCCTTTGGCGTTTCTACCTTAGCCCAAATTTCAATTTTACTGCTGCCTTGCTTTTTAATAATATCTTCTAAAATTTCAATTTCCTTTTGACTCTCAACAAAAGACTGACATATTATATCTGCACTATTCTTTATAGCCCATAAAGCATATTTTTCATCTTCTTCACTTAATATTGGTCGCCTAATATTTAAATTTGATAAGTTACATCCCTTCCCTGATCTAATAATACCTCCCTTAAGTACTTTTGCTTTAATAATACCATTTTCCTTTGATATTATCTTAAATTTCATAGTGTTATCTTTTATTGATATTGCTTCAATATTATTTTCTTCTATCTCATTTGTTTTTATATTTAATGGTATTATTTTATTATACTGATATTTAGAAATATCTATTTTCTTATATAAATCTTCTCCGCAAAAATATATTTCTTGATTATTATAAATTTTATATATATATTTAAGTTCTTTAGATACTCTAATTTTCTTTCCACATAAATCCACTAATATTTTTATATTTTTATTAATATTTCTTGCTTTTACAATAACTTTTTCAAAATCATCTTTATTAAAGTGAGAACAATTAAACCTTAGTATATTTATGCCATTTTCCATAAGTTCTTTAATAATCCACTTATCTAAAGTTTTAGGTCCAACTGTTGCAATTATATACATATTACTCTCCCATATATTATTATTAATTATTTTTACTACACTTCTATTTGATTTATTACATTTTCCTTTAGTTATTTTATTCATAAGCTCAGATTATTGTTCTATTTTTATATGTAAAAGAATAATTATTTATATAAACCATTTTGGAGGGTACTATGAAAAAACTTATTTCTTATATAGTTATTTTGATTATTCCTTTATTATTTGTATCTTGTAATATAAATACAGCTCAATATTCAAAACCAAAAAATAAACCAAGCCTTGACTATTATACAAATGAAATATATAGAAGATTAATGAGTAATGAAGAGTATAAATTAATAGTTTTTGACATGGATTTCTATGTTTCCTATGATGTCAACGAAAATGAACATAGCATTCTACCAGAATTTTTTGATGCCTTAAAAACAGAAAATTTTGAAGCAAAAACAGAAATAAATTCTTCTCCTAAATTTAAATTAATAGTAGAGTTTAGTGATTTTAAATACATAATAAATATCTATGACGAAGAAGTTGTTTCTATTTATCCTTGGGATGGCATCTATGAAGAAGATATTTTATCCATGGAAGACATCCCTGATTACTATAATTTATATAAGTTCTGTGAATATATAAAAAAAGTAGCAAAAGGCTTTGAAGGATAGAGCTTCAAAAGCAATTCAAAATGTAAAATTCAAAATTTATAAAACAATTCAGCTTTGCTGAATTATAAAGAAAAATCCTCTGGCTTTGCAGAGGATTTTTCTTTAACTGTTAATTATTAGTCGTTAATTGTTTTTGCTCTTCTAAAATTTTAGAAATTCTTTTTCTACTTAAGGGATTAATAGCATTAGGAGCTATTTCATTTAAAGGTTCTAAAACAAATAGCCTTTCTTCCATCCTTGGATGTGGAATAGTTACGTCTTCATCTGTTGTTATTATGTTTTCAAATAAAATAATATCTAAATCAATAATTCTTGGTCCCCATTTTATAATTCTTTCTCTTTTCATATCTTTTTCAATATTTAAAAGCCTTGTCATTAACTCCTTTGGACTTAAAATAGTTTTAATTTCTATAGCAGCATTTTTAAAAGTATCTTGTTCCTTATATCCCCAAGGTTCTGTTTCTATTACAGAAGATATTTTTGTAACTTTAATTTCTTTACATTCCTTTAATTTATCAATAGCTATTTTAATATTATTCTCTTTATCTCCTATATTGCTTCCAAGACTTATATAAGCAGTATTCCATCTTCTTTCTATTTCCACTGCAGCATAGTTTAAATGTCTTCCAATAGGTGCCCAAGGTTTTTTTAATAATACTTTTATTCCTTTAACTAAATTGTAGTTAAATAGCACATATTCTGCTATTTTTTCAGCTGCAGTTTCTATTAGATCATAACTTTCCTTTTGAAATTCCTTTTCTATCTCATGACATAGTTCTCCATAATGAACTGATTTAGTTAAATCATTGTTTTTTGAAGCCTCTCTAAGATTTAATTCTAATTCAAGAGAAAGAATAAACTTTTGCCCTAAGGCTTTCTCTTCTTTAAAAACTCCATGATTAGCGAAAATTTCTACATCCTTTAAATACAATTTATCCATTAAACTACCTCTATTTTTTTATTATTTTATCTGTCATTAAAGCTGCTCTTTTGTTTTCAAGAACATCATGAACTCTAATCATATGGCAGCCTTTCATTATTCCTATTACAGTTGTAGCTAAAGTTCCTTCTAATCTTTGATCTACTGGAAGATCTAAGGTATATCCTATCATTCTTTTTCTTGAAGCTGCAAGAAGAACTGGATAACCTAATGCAACTATTTTTTCTAAGTTATTCATAACTTCTAAGTTTTCTTCATAGTTTTTTGCAAAGCCAATTCCGGGGTCTAATATTATTTTATCTTGCTTAATTCCAGCCTTTTTAGCTAAATCAATACTTTCATACAGATCTTCTAATAAATCTCTCATTAAATTTTCATAAGGTCTTTCATCACGATTGTGCATCAAAATACATGGTACATCATATCTAGCAATAATCTTTGCCATATTTTTATCTTTTTTAAGACCCCAGACATCATTAACTATATCTGCCCCAGCCTTTATAGCTTCTTCTGCAACTTGACTCTTATATGTATCAATAGAAATTAGAACATCTAACTCTTTTTTTATTGCTTTAATTATAGGAATAACTCTATTAATTTCTTCTTCTGCTTCTACATAAGTTGCTCCTGGCCTTGTGGATTCTCCACCAATATCAATAACATCTACTCCTTCTTCAACCATTTCCTTAGCTCTTTTTAATGCTGCTTCAATATTATTATAAATACCGCCATCTGAAAAGGAATCTGGTGTAGCATTTAATATTCCCATTATATACGTTCTCTTATTAAAATCTAATACTTTATTTCCTATCTTCATCCTAACCTAACCCCCCGTATTCTAATTATTAATATTTTATAGTTTTATTTTTCTTATCTTCAGACCATTTACATAAATCTCTAGCATCACAATTAAAGCAATTTCTTGAAAATTTATCAGCATTATAAATAATTTTTGACAAAGAATTTGAATTTTCCTTTCTATGATCGATTATGCATTTTACAATCATATCTTTATCTTCTTCCGAAAAGTCTAAATCTTTTAATATAAGCTTAGCAACTTCAGCACTTGCTAGATTATGAGGAATGCCTTCCCTATACTCCTTTACTCTCCCTATATCATGCAAAAGGGCTATTGCATAAATTACTTCTTTATTATAATTTAGTCCCTTTTCTAATACTTCAATATAAGCAATCCTTGCTACATCTAAAAAATGAATTAAAGAGTGCTTACAAAAAATTCTCTTTTCTTCTAACTCTTTTAATTCTTTTAATAGCTTTTTGTATTTAGGATGATTTAATATTTTATTTACCCTTTCCATAATATCCCCTTTTATTTTATTAAATCTAATACTTCTTTTCTTAAATTAAAATCTTCCTTAAAACAGCCTTTAAATGCTGTGGTTAAGGTTTTTGCACCTGGTTTTTTTATTCCCCTCATAGCCATACACATGTGCTCTCCTTCTATTACAACCATAACACCTTCTGCATCTAGATAATTCATTACTGCATTTGCAATTTCATTTGTCAATCTTTCTTGCAGCTGAGGTTTTTTAGCATAAATTTCAACACATCTTGCTAACTTTGAAAGTCCAACTACCCTTCCTTTTGGAATATATGCAATATGAGCCTTACCATAAAAAGGTACTAAATGATGCTCACACATCGAAAAAAAAGTAATGTCCTTTTCTAATACTAAGTTGTTTTCATCCACTTCAAAAGTTTTTGATAATTCTTTTTCTGCATTTGCATTCAATCCAGAAAATATTTCTTCATACATTCTTGCAATTCTATCTGGTGTTTCAATAAGGCCTTCTCTGTTTATATCTTCACCAACACCTTCTAAAATTAATTTAACTCCTTCAATTATTTTTTCTTTATTCAAGACCATTTTCCTCCTCATCAATCCATTTGTATATTCTAAACAAAATTATTTAAAATTCATTAATTAGTATTAAAAATCCTTTTATTATGTTAAAATACCTTTAATGAATTGATTATATCATAATACAAAAAAAGATTAAAATAATTATATAAACATTAATTGAAAGGAGATTATTAATGTTTCTTTGTGATTTACATATACATTCTACCTACTCTGATGGTAGATACCTCCCTAAAGATATAGTTAAAATGGCAAAAGAAAGAAAACTTGATTTCTTTTCCTTAACTGATCACGATACCCTTTCTGGGATAAATGAAACCTCAGAAGAAGCTGAAAAACTTAATATTAACTTTATTCCTGGAATAGAACTATCTACTGAACATAAAGGTGAATCTATTCACGTTTTAGGTTTTTTTAATAAAGAATCTTACAAGAATGAAGAACTAAATAAAATACTAGAAGAATTTAAAGCTAACAGAATTGCAAGAGCTTATAAAATTGTAGAGAATTTAAAAAAATATAATGATATAGAAATTGATGTAAAACATGTTTTATCTTATGGAAAGGATACTATTGCAAGACCTCATATAGCTAAGGCAATTATTGATGCCGGCTATCCTTACGATCATGACTATATTTTTAATAACTTCATTGGTAATCATTGTCCTGCCTATATACCATCTACTAAAATTACTACCAAGGAAGGAGTAGGATTACTAAAAAAATATAATGCAATTGTCTTTTTAGCGCATCCAGTCCTAATAAAAAAATCTCCAATAGAAGAATTATTAAAGCTCGGATTTGACGGTATTGAAGCTATTTATTATCAGAATAAAGATATTGACACTATAAGATTTATCAATTTAGCTAAAGAAAATAATTTGTACATATCCTGCGGTTCTGATTATCATGGAATTGAAAATGATACTAGACATGGTAATGTAGGAGATGTAATAATTCCTCAAGAGGAACATATATTAAAAATGCTAAGCTGGACGAAAGAGATAATTTAAAAGGAGCACTTGTAAAAAAGTGCTTTGCACTTTTTTGCATAGCCCCCATTTTATTTGCTATTTTTATACCTTATACCTTTTTATTCTCATCTTCTATTCTTTTTAGGTCATCTCTATACCACTTACATTCAGTGGTTGGATTATTAAGAATACCAAGGGCCACAAGTATTGTTAAAATAGCTGTTGTTATAGTTTCATATTGCTCTGGAATTATTTCCATTCCCAAAGTATTTAAAACCATTGGAATTAGAGCAAATATTGAAACCCAAAATCCATAGTTTTTAAATCTACTTGTATCTATTTTCATTTTCTCGCCCCCTCTTCTTGTATATTATATTCACAAGTATTAAAATATGTGAAGTAAAAATAAAAAAGGTTGTCTTTTTGACAACCTTTTTTATTTTTATTCTTCTTCTAGGAAGGCCTTATAGCCTCTCATTGTTTCATATACATCAAACTTGCTTGAAACTTCCCATGGTGCGTGCATATTTTGTAGAGCAACGCCACAGTCTATAACTTCCATATTATATTGAGCTAATATATATGCAATTGTTCCGCCGCCGCCTTGATCTACTTTACCCAGCTCACCAGTTTGATAATCCACATCGTTTTTATCCATTATATTTCTTAACCAAGCAATATATTCTGGATTAGCATCATTACATCCTGATTTTCCTCTTGCACCAGTATATTTGCTAAAGACAATTCCTTTTCCAAAGTATGCAGTATTGTTCTTTTCCAAAACAGATGGATAATTTGGATCATAAGCCACTGTAACATCTGAAGATAGCATTTTTGAATTAGCTAAAGCCCTTCTTAATTTTAATTCAGAATATTCACCTATATTATCCATAATTTCTGCTACTGTATTTTCAAAAAATCTTGAATACATTCCTGTAGCTCCAACACTGCCTATTTCTTCTTTATCTACTAATAAAACTACAGAAGTATATTTAGTTTTACCTAAATCTAATAATGCCATTAAAGAAGTATATGCGCAAACTCTATCATCTTGACCATAACCTATAACCATGCTTCTATCTAAGCCATAATCTCTTGCTCTTCCTGCTGGAACTACCTCTATTTCTGCTGAAACGAAATCCTCTTCTTCAAAATTATACTTTTCTTTTAATATGTTTAATATATTTGCTTTAGCCGCATCCTTTTCTTCTCCAGTTAAAGGGATACTTCCAACTAAAAGATTTAAATCTTCCCCTTCTATTACTTCACTAGCTTTCTTTTGTTGCTGTTTTCCAGCTAAATGAATTAATAAATCCGAAATACCTATAACCGGATCACTTGGATCCTCTCCTATTACTACATTAATTTTAGTGCCATCTTTTTTTATTACTACTCCATGTAATGCTAAAGGTAATGCAACCCATTGATATTTTTTAATACCACCATAATAATGAGTTTCCATCATTGCCAGATTTGTATCTTCATATAGTGGACGTTGTTTTAAATCAAGTCTTGGAGAATCTACATGAGAACCGACAATTCTCATTCCCTTTTCTATAGGTTCTTCTCCTATTAAGAATAATGCTAAAGATTTATCTTTATTATTAACATAAATCTTATCTCCAACTTTTATTCTCTCATTATTTTTTAATATTTCATTAAAATCTTTATATCCTAGAGCTTTTGCCATTTCGATACTTGTTAAAATACATTCTCTTTCAGTTTTACACATTGAAAGAAAGTCAATATATCCATCACAAAATTTAAATAGCTCTTCTCTTTTTTCTCCTTGATACTTTTCCCAGGAACTTTTCTTATCCTTATTTTTCATTTTTAAGCCTCCTAATAACAAATAAACTTTATCTACTATAGTATACTATCCATTCTTTTTTCAATTATATCTACTGCTGTCACATCTGACATTAAAGAATGTCTGTAATTTACTGCTGCTGCTTCGATTATAACAGCAATATTTCTACCAGGACGCACTGGTATTCTTAACTTTTTAACCTTTACACCTAAAATCTCTTCATATTCGTTATTCAGCCCTAATCTATCATAATCTCCATCATCTTTCCAATGTTCAAAATGCATTAAAATATTAATTTCTTTTTCTGGCGAAATAGAACTTAGCCCATAAAGAGATGCTACATCTATTATTCCTATTCCTCTAACTTCAAGCATTCCTATTGTTATTTTTGGAGATTTTCCTATTAATTCTCCATCAATTTCTCTTATATCTACAGCATCATCTGTCACAAGTCTGTGACCTCTTTTAATTAATTCTAATGCTGTTTCACTCTTTCCAATTCCACTTTCGCCTGTTATTACAATACCTACACCATATACGTCTACTAATACCCCATGAATTCTTGTTTCAGGCGCTAATTGTCCAGCTAAATAAATAGTTAACATACTTATAAATTTAGTTGTTACTAAATTAGTTCTAATTAACCAAACATTATTTTTTCTAGCTGCATTTAACATTTCACTATGAGGTTCTAAATCTCTTGTTATTACTATACATTTTAAATTAAAGCTAAAATACTTATCTATCCTTTTTCTTCTTAGCTCCATCCCCATATCTTCTAAAAAACTCCATTCAGCTTTTCCTATAACCTGAATTCTTTCAGGAGCAAAGTAATTATAAAATCCAGATAATTGCAGACCAGGTCTATTAACGTCATTAACTGCAATTTCTATATTCTTTTTACCTTCTACTAATATTTCCATATCAAAATCTTTTATTAATTTTTCAACAGTAACTGACAATTATATCACCCTTTAATTTTTCTTTTTTAATTCAATATTTTCTAAATGCGCCTTTAGGCTCCCTTTAATGTTATCTATATATATTCTTCTTAACTTTTGTTGTTCAGCTTTTTCTATATCATTTAATCCTTCTTCTTTACTTTTTTTTGCTAGTTCATTTATTCTTTTAATTACTTCATCTATATTTATATTTTCGTAATTCATCTTCAATTTCCTTTCGTTTTTTTAAACTTTTTATTTTATTTTACCTTCTATTTCCGACAATATCAACTTATTACATTAATAATAATTGAAAATATATTGTATTAATATTTCATGTAAATTTATATAATTTCAATTTTCCTATTTTTTTGTAAAATTTTGTTTGTATTTGTTTTACATTTTTGTTTTACATTTTTATACTATTTGGTATAATATTGTTATACAAAGAAGCAATTTGTAAATATATGGAGGTAAATTAAAATGTCAAATAACTTTAAAAGAAAAATACTAATACGTAAAAAGTTACTTAACTTTTTATTAGTATTTCTTTCTCCAAGAAATAAATTTATTTTATTTCTTTCACAAGATTTAGACAAGCTTATTACAAAATCCCAAAGAAAAGCTTATAATAGGTACTTAAAGAAAAAATCAATGAATTTATATCTTAATAAAGTTGCATAATTATTGTTTTTCTTTAACATATAAATATGATATTAATAATGAAGAACATATTAGTTCTTTATTTTTACATAAAAAATACCTCAGATTAGAGGTATTAATTTTATTCTTTTATTTTATTAAATATTCCTTTACTAAATCTTCAATTGAAATATCATTTGAATAATCAGTAAACAATGCAAAAAATTCCATTGTTTCATAATTAGATGGATCAATTTGAACAGCCATAACTTCTCCTGATATATCTAATTCTTCAACAACTTCTTCAATAATATCTAATACCTCATCATTAGCATAGTCATATAGATAAGGTAAGAAGGCTTCTTTATACCATTCTATACTTCCCTCTTCATAATCTGTTGTTTCATTAGCATAACTTTTAGCCGCATCTAAAACATCTTGATCAAAATCAAAGTAAAATCTAATTAAATATAAATCTTCCTCATTTCTTAATTCTTCAATATCATCTAAATAGTTTTCAGATAAAATATTTAAAATTTTATTATAATCCATATTTCTTCCCCCTAAATTAATACAATAACTTTTTATACTCTTTTTTTACTGCTAAAAACTCTTTATCATCTTCAACCAAATTTAATTCTTCTTTTCCATTTACAATATCTATTCTAAATACATATAAATCCTCAGAATTTTCATCTAAAGGTGCTAGAAGCAGATATTCTTGTTCTTCTAAGAATATTCTAGCAACAGCCTCAAATTCAACAACATTGCCTTCCTCATCTAAAAATTTCATTATTTCTACTTCATTATTATTTATA